>Ga0247841_10013386_pt1 | contig 10487 bp, 8 predicted proteins | sample LaCruzMarch2015__2_FD_192410 | JGI IMG/M metagenome (GOLD analysis project Ga0247841, IMG submission 192410) | Freshwater microbial communities from meromictic Lake La Cruz, Castile-La Mancha, Spain - LaCruzMarch2015_18m | ecosystem: Environmental > Aquatic > Freshwater > Lake | place: Spain...
TTACTCTGGCTGCATCGTCGGGGTAAATAACCCTGCCAATCGGTGTAAAGTCGTCCAGCACATCTTCAGGAGAACATCCAAAAATATTTCTGATCCCTTCGGAAGCAATAGGAACGTAATAGGTACCATCGGGTCTCCTGGTAAATTGAAAAATCAGGTCAGTCACATTTGCTGAAAGCTTTCTGAACTGAATGTCCTTTTCCCGAAGCTTATCTTCCGCCTTTTTGCGGTCGGTGATATCATACAAAATTACAAGGTGCTCTCCCTCGTATGCATCGAAAATTGAACTTGCAGTTGCCAATACGGTTTTATCAGTTCCGTTTTTGCACTTTACAGTTAACTCCATTGGCTTGAATGTGGCGCCGGTTTGTTTTGATTTCTGAAGTTCGGATTGCCAATTATCAGTTACCCATTGACGGTAATCAGCGTCGGGATAAGCCTTCGGCCACCAGGTTGAAAGTGTTGGAAGATCCTCTATCGAATAACCAAACGTTTGGACAAACGCGGGGTTTAGTAAAGTAATATTGTGCTCTTCATCATTTAGCGCCATCGGTACAGGTAAAATATTGATTATATTACGGTATCTTGCCTCACTCTTTAAATTTTTTTCTTCAACACGTTTTCGCTCGGTAATGTCCACATATGTTCCTAGTACACCGGTTACCTCACCAATAGCATTTTTCAAAGGTATTTTGGTTGTAATAATTGTGACTGTTTCACCAGTGGCGTTTGTCAACTCTTCTTCAATATTTACTTTAGCAGATTCACCATCTATAACCTGAAGGTCATCAATTCGGTACAATTCAGCCCGATTGCGCCAACCCATTTGAAAATCATCTTTCCCGATCACCTCTTTCGGATCCGAAAATCCGGCATGATTTGCGGTGACCAGGTTACATCCCAAATAGTTAAGATTTATATCCTTCCAGAACACCCCAGCTGGAATTGTGTTGATAATACTTTCGATAATTTGCTTTGATTCACGCAGTTTCTCTTCAATCTGCTTCTGTTCAGTGATATCAACGTGCTGAATGATTGCATTGGTTACTTTCCCCTGAGAATTCAGGATAGGTGAAATATGCACCTCTAAAAAAGTTTGTGTAGTTCGTCCCAGTTCAAGAATTTCAACAGCAGAAGTATCGTAATAAATTGTGAATCGGGCAGTAGTGCCATTTTCAAACACATCCTTGACCATTGGCATAAAGCCCTGCTCTTGGACAATATTGTCCTTAAATATGTTATACTTACCTACCACTTCTTCATCCTTCAATGCAAAAAGGTTTCTGCAAGCTTGATTTACGCGTACCGCATTACCGTGTTCATCTGAAATCCACATTGAGTTTGGGCTTTGGTCGATGATGCTATTTAAAAAAAGTCGGGTCTGAAATAATGATTCTTCAAACTGCTTGCGTTCTGTTATGTCACGAACCACACCTGTTAACCGGCTTGTTTCTTTATTAATGGATGCATTTAATTCCAGCACCTTGTTTTTATATTCCAAGTGCATTCCCGAAACTCCCTTACCCTGAATTATTCCTTTTAGAAAGGGTGCAGCAACTTTAAAGTTTTTTGCGGATAGTAAATTCTTGGCCAGACTTAGAATATTTCTACCAACAATTTTCTCCCTAGGAATGTCAAGAATTTTTTCCAGCGCATTGTTTATCGAAATCACGTTCCCAGTCAATGTGGTGTGTGCAATGCCTTCTGAAATCGTATGAAAAATATCAGAATAATTTCCAACATTCTCGTTTAAAACATCCTCTGTTCGCTTGCGGTCAGTAATATCCGAAAATACTGTAATGAAATAATATTTTTCAGGAGCGTATGCTTGCACCTTGTACCATCGGTCAAGTGTCAGGGAATACTGTTCAAATTCCTTTTCCTCTCCATTAATGGCTATTTCACCATAAAACGTAATCCAGTCAAAGCTATCCTTTGTAATGTCCGGAATTACCTGCAATACTGTTTTGTTCAGGATATTGCAGGATTTCAGACCTGTGAGCCTTTCAAAAGCAGGATTGACGTCGATAAACTCATAGTCAATTGGGGTTCCCGAATCATCAACAATGATTTTATGAAAGGCATAACCAAAAGGCGCTTTTGCAACCAGCTTTTTAAGATTGTCGGAGTTCATATGTACAATTATATCCTCATATTTGAATAAAGGAAGAATTCTGTTGAAATATTTAATGTTTCTAAATCAATAGGGTAAATGTAATAACATTTGGAAGAAATAACCTAAAGAAAAGCCAACATTTTACCTTCAAAATAAAAATTGGGCGAAAATTAAATTTATACTTTTTGATGGGGGAGGGGGGGACAATGGGAGCCGGCCATCCATTATAAATGAGTGTTATTGAATAGGTTTTGGGATTGATTTGAATTTTTGGGCTTATCCGTTTTTATTTGGAAAAGCTTATTCATTATTACCATCAATGAGGCCTTATTGAAAGGTTTTGGAATATAATCATTACAACCCGCTTCAATTGCCTTTTCTCTGTCACCGGAAAGCCCAAAGGCTGTTTGTGCAATTATAACCACATCTTTGTTGAATTGCCGAATTTGTCTTGTTGCCGTATATCCATCCATGACAGGCATCTTTATATCCATCAGAATCAAATCGATATCAGGATTATTCAGGCAAGCTTCAACAGCTTCAACCCCGGTTCTTACATTTATAAATTCTTTAACAAATATTTTGACTGCGGTTGTAAGTAACATTGCAGAAGTTTCGTCATCTTCTGCAATTAGTATTTTCAGCTTTTTAATTCGGTTATTCTCGAATCCATCTCCCTTTACATCACTTTCAATGACTCTTTTTTCTTCAGGACTATTAAGTATTGGAATGGTGAAATAAAATGTTGAACCCTTTCCAAGTTCGCTTTCTAACCAAATTTTCCCACCCATCATTTCCACATAAGCTTTCGAAATAGATAACCCTAATCCTGCTCCTTCATAATTTCTGGTAAGCAATTCACTGCCTTGCCTGAATCTTTCAAAAATGCTCTCTTTTTGTTCCTGACTAATACCCTCACCTGTATCTTTTACAAAAAATTTAAGACAATTCCCTTTTTGCTCATATCCAATTTCAATGGAGCCCTCACGGGTGAATTTTATTGCATTTTTAACAAGATTGGTAAGAATGGCGTATAATTTCTCACGGTCCGTTTTAATAATGGTTTCTATTGCAGACACGGTATTTTTTATGAAAATCTGCATTCCTTTTCGCTCAACATCTGGTTTAAAGAAAGTACAAATGAATTCGATTTGATCTTGTATATTGGTCTCTGAGATGGAAAGTTCCATTTGTCCCGATTCTATTTTCGATATACTAACAATGTCGTTGATTATGTTGAGCATGCGGGCGCCACTTTTTTCAATTATACCGATGTACTTATACTGTTCTTCGCCTGTAAGCCCGGGATCTTTAAGTAGGTCAGCAAAACCAAGAATACCATTCATAGGTGTTCTTATTTCATGACTCATATTGGCAAGAAAAGCAGATTTCAGATGGTCACTTTCTTCAGCGTGTTCTTTTGCGATTACAAGTTCATCCGCAGCCTGTTCACGAATAAGTGCCGTCCCAATAATTAAACAGATTCCCTCAAAAAAGGTGATCAAGCTGTTCGTAAAAGCTCCTTTTTTCTTTTCATTGAGTTGGAGAAGACCAACAATCTTTTTATTTGTACGAATGGGAATGAGAGCCATGGAACCAAAACCATCGTGAATACATTTATTTCGTGGATTAATTCTGGGATCCTGATCAGAGGAGAGTTCCAATAATGGATATGAGTCATTTGTCCAAAAGCTACCTGCATTCGTAAATAGTGGATTTGATGGATCTGTGTTCCCTGAAATAACCAAACCACAAGTACATTCTAACAAAGGATCATCATTTACATCACTGTAAATAATCCCGTCGCTACCTTTCACCGTGAGGGTGTTTTCTGTCAGAAGAAAATCTTTAGAGAAACCGAATTGTTCAAAATAGGGATAATCATTACCATATTTAAGGCGCATACCCACTGCGGTAAATTTCGTTTCCCGCTGGATTGTTTTAATAACTCCGATAATCCTATCTTTCAGGCTGATATTGCTGCTAAGGATACCCAATATTTCATTGGATAGAGACAGAAGTCGTTCTGCCTTTACCCGTTCGGTTATATCCCGGATATTGCATTGGATTACCTTTAGATGATCTACTAAATAGACATTGCTGACAAACTCGACATGGATCGTTCTCCCATCAGCTGTTTCAAGCGGCATATCTTCATACCGGATATATTCCTTCTGCTGTAATTCTAAAAAATTATCCTTATTTGCGACAATATCTTTAAAGAATCCGATTTCCCATATAGATTTTTCAATGAATTGATCTTTGGAATATCCTAACAGCTCTATCAAGAATGGATTAACATCCATTATCATCCCGGTTTCGGCATCAAGGATTATTATCCCATCTTTCGCCGTTTCAAAGAGACGGCGATAACGGGTTTCCGAAAAAATCATCGCTTTTTCCGCCCTCACACGGTCGGTCATATCCCGAATGTTGCATTGGATTACTTTATGATGATTTACCGGATACACATTGCTGACAAACTCTACATGGATCGTTTTCCCGTCAGCTGTTTCAAGGGGCATATCTTCATAACGGATATATTCCTTCTGCTTTAATTCTAAAAAGTTATCTTTATTAGCAACTATATCTTTAAGGAATCCTATCTCCCATATAGCTTTTTTAATGAATTGTTCTTTTGAATAGCCTAACAACTCGATTAAAAATGGATTCACATCCACAATCATTCCGGTCTCGGCATCAAGGATGAGGATCCCATCTTTTGCTGTTTCAAACAGACGGCGATAACGGGTTTCAGAAACGGACAAAGCCTCCTCTACCCGGGTTCGGCTGGTGACATCGGATTTGTATGATGTTTTTAATGCATCATATTCCTTCTGGAGTTCTTGAATTTTTGATTCAAGTTCTTCATTGGTCTTATTAAGATTATTCATAAAAAGGGTCTTCGAAACTTTGTAAGGTACGACATTCAGAGTGCTAATCCTATTAAAAGGCAATATATCATTTTCAGTTGTTTGTACAACTTAGTGAAAGAACTCATATCAAGCCAATTGTGGAATTGTTCTGATTTCAAGTAATCCCAAGTTTATCTATTGGCTGGTCAGGCCTTGGAAAAACCGCTTACATTGATCAGTTCCTGCCGGAGCAAATTGTTCCCCACTAAGCATTGAAGTTTAACAGGTAGAAGAGGTCAGACAAAATCGGCGAATGGGAGACGATTGTATCGGACTGTCCAGTATTTAGTACCCACTAATGTTGTTTTAACTGAAATTGTATTGTTTTTGGATATCTGCTATAAGAGAACGACATTTGCAGATATCCACAAGCCCGACATCTTATGAAACCGAACCTTTTCACGCTATTCGCCGCTTTCCTGCTCCTGACAGCATCTGTTCTGTCCTGCTCTAAAAGCACGTCCTACAATGGAGTGGATCCCTACGAGGGAGGAAAATTGCACCGCACATCTTCAGGGACATTTCTTGTTCCTGTGTTGCACGGCAGTTTTAAACAGATGGGCCGGCAGTACGGCCTTTTACTTCACGATCAGATCAATGAGTTTTACAAGGCCTCGGTCGATGATTACCTCATCGCCCAGAAAGGGGTAAGGTATGAAGATCTCGTTGCATCAGGCCTCTTTTATTATAACGGGTTTACGAAGCTTTTCATGGAATATCTCGATGGGATGGCCGAGACGAACGGACTGGGGAAGGAAAAGACCTATATTCTATCCGCGGCGCCCCAGATCATTCCCTTCGCCGGATGCAGCAGCTTGTCAGTGTGGGGCCCATACACTACCGACCGATATACTGTGACTGGCCGAAACCTGGACCTGCCTTTCTCCTACTTCAGGAATTTCAGCAGGTACTTCAATATCGTTATCTGGAACCCGGATGGAATGACAGCTTCGGTAGCCAACATCGATTTTATCGGTGGATTGTTCTACCAGACCGCGATCAATAGCAAAGGCGTGTTCCTCGAACTGCAGAACGGGCAACTTGCCGACACCAGCCACACGGTTGGGAGAGAGAACACCAACAATATTCTGCTCGAAAGCCTGTTCAGGAACGTGAGTCCGGAAGAATACAACAGGTGGTTCAACACTACCCTTCCCGAAGTGGGGCTCATCATGAACGGGTCGTATCCCACGCATGCCACCATCTATGAATGGGCAACGTACAGGGTGGCGGCCCGCACCGGGAACGGGATGGTCTCGGCAAGCAACGATTTCATAGATCCTTCCTGGGTGAACTACCCGATCCTTCTCTTTGACTCGACCAATGAAGGGATAAGTATGACCTGGACCAGGCGCACCAACCTTCTTAAGCGGGGAGAACAGTTTAGAGGGCAGATTGATCCTGCAAAAATGAGGGATATCCTTGACCTCGACATCCCGGGCGGTGGTGCAACCTTCCCCGAGAGCGGGATGATCAAGACCATCTATTCAGTGGTGGCGAAGCCTTCCGACTTGAAGCTTTGGCTGAAGGTGAGGGAATATTCAGGCTGGGAAGAGATCGATCTGAAGAATTATTTCAGCAACCAGTAAATGAATTATTACCACGCCAATAAGGCAACCTTCTAATTTTCACACGGACCGGTATACAATACTGAAATGGGACGAAAATGATGATTGCCGTAATCTCAACAATTACAAATATTAATGAAAGTAAAATTTATGGCCCGCCTGGAAACCTCATCACTTCGCAAAACGTTTCAGAGGTTCCATCCGATGGAAGGTATCTAACTACGATTTTTCCCAATCCGAACAACGGCATCACTACAATAAAATACCTGCTACTTCCCAGCGAAACAAAAGGAGAGGTTTTATTTTACAACCTTGATGGGAGACTTGTCAAGACATTCAAAGTCGTCGGTTCTATCGGGCATATTCAAATTGATAATTCAGATTTACCATCAGGAACCTACCTGTATTTGATCAGAAGTGATATGAATACTTCAGAAACGAAAAAAATGATTATTAACCGGCAACGTTACTCCGTCCTAAAAGTGAACTCAAAATCAAAAAGTTCTTAATAAAATACTGCTGTTGCAACGTGTGAGGATGAAATGCCAAACACAATGGTTGATATTGCTACATTGGCACCGGCCACACCGTTATTCGCAGAGTTCGAATAACCTTCAATATATTTCCCGCTTTTGTTAAAGAAACCGCTCCAATAGGGCGGTTTTTTTTATTTCTGGTTGCAATATTATTTTATATTCATTATTTTCATGAATATATCATGATATTTGCCCGTATATCATTTTATTACTGCATCATATATAGTATCATAATTACTAATATACCTATATTTATTTATAGATTGTTAATAACTTCTTAACAAAACTGCATCACCTTTTGCCATCTCGACCGATTAAGCATAAAAAACAGCCATGAAATCCAGACTAAAAAAAGAACATCTCGATTACATCATGTTTATGATCAATCATTTCGAGGCCATGGAAGCATTCGAACGGGAAATGGATCGGTTTATAAAAAAATACATTGATAAGCATCCCGACTGGAGGAATTCAATCAAACCCAAAACAAAACACAAACCCTGAATGAGCTAAGTGAGTCTTTCATTGCAATAATTTGCAAGTCAAGAATTTCTTTCAATAGCTTGTTTATGAAGGTAGTTGAATATTTGCCCCTTTATGGGTTGATCAGAAATAGTGAAAGCATTATTACACTCAACGGATTAACAGTCCCGGTTAAGGACCTTTTTACAAATTATCCCGATTTTGAGTTAACCGCCGATCAGATTGATCAGCTTGATACCTTCGATTGCTCTTCACTGCAGAATGTCCTTCAACAAATATATGTTAACGACGAAATCATTACTTCATTCCTGAAAAATCTACTTGAAAATTACATTAAAACTGGAGGTAATACAGAAAACTGGGTCAGGCAAACTTTTCATTCTGTCAATAATTACAGTGCAAAGCTGCGCAGCATCATCGAATTGTACCTGCTCAATATTTCCCATTATGTAAGTTACGCTCAACCTGATCAGTCCAATAATAAACCTGCCCCCCATTCGATCACCAGGATCGTTGAAACGGATCATCAACCTCAACCCGCTTATGACAATTTGCTTGATGCATTTAATTCGGCTGTAGAATATAATCGTGTGATGGCCATTCTCTACGAAAATGGGTCCTGCACTCTGAATGGAACATGGCGGGATTATTCCTCAGGTTGGAAGTCCCTGTTGACCAAAATAATAAAATGGCTCGCCATACATGGATTTTGTAAAAACTCAACATTCAGCACTTCCGAAATCCAGGCCATTTGCATAAACACATTCAAAACCGAAAAGATCAGCTTCTCTACCATTGAACACCACCGCCCCGACCGTGATCAATTTTCCGTTCTTTTTAAAGAATTGAAGAAATAACAACCTTGATTCACTATTTTAGTTTTTAAACTTGAGCCTGATCAGAAAAGTCAAATCTTTTCTTTTACCGCCATATCGCAAAGTGGCAAATATTTTGCATTCTATCAGATCATTTTTGGCGCCTTGGTGTCTTAGTGGTGAAATGAATTTTTCAGAGCGAACTCAAACTGCAAAACTGCAAAACTGCAAAATTCAAACTGCAAAACCGCAAAATTGCAGGCTACAAACTGCAAAACTGCAATAGCGCCTTTAATCGCTCTCCGGTCAATTATTCACAAAAGCCTTGTCCCTGTGGCGTTTTCGTTCATTTTCCCGAATTTAGAGCTGATTCGTTATTTTGCAAAATTTGCAGTTTTGCAGTCAACTGCAATTTTTGCAACTGCAATTTTGACTTTCCGCTTTTTTCTGTATTTTATTTGCAGCTGGTTTTTAATTCAAATCAGCTATGCAAGATTTTATCCTCTCCACCCTGTCCATTGAAAAACTGGAAGCCCTGATCTTCAACCAGGTTTACAGGGCAATGTCCGAGTTTAATCCCAAGCCGTCCGACCCGGTCAAAGATGAACTGCTCACCATTGTGCATGTCGCCGACATGTTATCCGTAACAGTTCCCACGGTGTATGGCTATGTCCACCAGCGCTCCATCCCCTGCATGAAACGCCGGGGCCGGCTCTACTTCTCCAAAATGGAAATCCTCGAATGGGTCAAATCCGCCCGCCGCTCCACGGCCGACGAAATCAGGGCCGAAGCAATCTCCAGTCTGGCCTTCCGGGGAAAGAAAATCGATAAATCAAATCCTAAAACCAGGTGATATGATATTCCTGATCGCGAAATACAACAAGAACCACGACCAGTTTGTCGCCGTCATCGACTACGAAACCGAGCTCAAGGTCGCCTGGCTGATCAATGACGAAAAAATCAAGGTCTTTAAAAAAGGCCTGCTGATCAAAGTCATGGATGTCCCCCACCCTCTACCCGAGAACTTTTTCACCAATTACTGTTTTGAAGTTTCAGAAGGAAATATATGAGAACACTAACGCCCCACCGCAGCAAGATGGTCTACCGCAATATCCGGCTGATCCTGCTCGTCGATTTTCTCATCCACAAAGGCAAATCCCGGCAGGATGCATTTTGTATTGCCGCCACCAGCGAAAACCTCTCCGAAAGTTCTGTCAGCCGGATTTTCAACCAGAGATACAGATACCACCTTCCAAAACAACCCTAAAACCCAATCCCATGAACAAGTTTGAAACATTGAACCTCAAATGTATCCTCTCCGACGAGGAAATGCTGGCCATCTCAAAAGAGATGAGCGAACACATCAACAAAAAAAAGCAGGCCGAGGATAACCTCGCTTCATTCTCCGCCCAGATCAAGGCTGAAATTAAAGGCCACGACGCCATTATCAACAAGACGGCTACACTCATCAATGCCGGATCAGAATACCGGAATACCAAATGCGAGGTGATCGTCGATCATGCCCACGATACCATTTCCTGGATTCGCTCCGACACCGGCGAAATCTGTCAGCAGGAACGCCCAATCCCTCAAAGGTATTTGCAAACTGAACTTGAAATCGATCCGTTATGAAAATCCTGATCAAACAACTCACCCTGGTAAATTTCAAGGGCATTAAGGAACTCTCCATCGAATTTAACGAGGTTACCAATATTCATGGTGAGAATGGCACCGGCAAGTCCACCATCTTCGATGCCTTCACCTGGCTGCTGTTCGGCAAGGATTCTCACGACTCCAAGGATTTTAACATCAAAACCCTGGGCGCCGATGGCAATCCGATACCCATGCTCGAACATGTTGTCGAAGGAATCCTGGATGTGGATGGCGCGGAGATAACCCTGAAACGCATTTACCAGGAAAAATGGCAGCGCAGGCGCGGCAGTGAGGAATCTGAATTGACCGGCCACGAAACGCTCTTCTTTTGGAATGGTGTTCCGCAGCAGGCTGGTGAATATAAAGCAAAGGTCGACTCCCTGGTAGATGAAAGCCTCTTT
>Ga0247841_10013387_pt1 | contig 10487 bp, 8 predicted proteins | sample LaCruzMarch2015__2_FD_192410 | JGI IMG/M metagenome (GOLD analysis project Ga0247841, IMG submission 192410) | Freshwater microbial communities from meromictic Lake La Cruz, Castile-La Mancha, Spain - LaCruzMarch2015_18m | ecosystem: Environmental > Aquatic > Freshwater > Lake | place: Spain...
TTGACGAAACCCCTGGAGCAGTCGGGGCTTCCCGGTTTAATTTGTTTACAGGATAGTTTCGCCTGTTTAATAGTCCTCATCGGGAGGCTCGCCTCCGCCGGCGCCTGAAAATCCGCCACCGCCGGGAGTATTCCCGTCAGCTCCCGAGTATCCGCCACCGCCGGGCGTGTCCCCACCGGCGCCTGAGTATCCGCCTCCGCCGGGTCCGTAATCCGGGAGCACCGGTACCAGCGGGGGTATATAGTCAGGCTGCACCTGGTAGGTCTGGTAATATACAGACGGGCTTAACGTATAGATTTCCACCATAACCGCATCCTGGAATCTGCCGGACGCGGAAATGGCCTCCAGTATATACTGCGTGGTGCTGCGCGGCGCCACCTTCCTGCTGCCCGACGCGGCTACACTGCCTATACCGGAGATGGAAACAAGTTTGGCGTTGGTGGTGCTCCAGCTTAGTGTAGCCGAGTTTCCTGCCAGGACACTGGAAGGGCTTACCGCAAACCAGTTAATGGCCGGGACTGAGGGCGTAACCGGCAACACGTGCACTTCCTCCGAGGCCCTGACGCTGCTGCCGGAGTTGGTGGCGGTCAGTGTGTAGGTGGTGCTCGACGCAGGCGTCACATTGACGCTTCCCGTCGTTTTCACAATGCCCACCGTGGGATCGATGCGTACGCTGTAAGCTCCCAGGACATTCCAGCTCAGTTTGGTTGACCCACCCCTGGAAAGTGTGGAGGGTTCAGCCCAGAAGTTATAAACCAGCGGCGGTTGTATTCCCGTGCCGGCCGGCTGCGGCGGGGTGCTCGGGCTGACGGGTGAACTTCCTCCCACAGCTATCGTGACTATTGCGGAATTTGAACCGGCAGCGTTGGTGGCAGTTATCCTGTAGCTTGTAGTGCTGCCCGGGTATATCACGGTGCTGCCTGCCGTCCGCGCCGCCACCCCGATGCCATGGTCGATATCGACGCTGGTAGCATTGGTCACACGCCAGCTCAGCGTGGCCCCTCCGCCGTATGATACCGAGGGAGGGTCAGCCGTAAAATTGTTAATGACAGGTTTCTCACCGGCGGGAGTCAAAGAGCAGCCCGCTATCACCAGCAGGACCAGTGAGATGGCCGAAAATGCTAATAGTCTTCTCATAATTAGTCTCCTGAATTCATCACAATGATTTTCTCTGAATATTCCACCTGCCGCATAAATCTGCAGGACGCACCTGTACATTATCCCTGTCAACGGCGCTTTGAGACAGTCCTGTCGGGCCATTTAGATGATGCTTATTGGCTCACTTACAAGAAAATAGCTTGCCGCAAGGAGACGGTTATTTCCATTAAACCGGGTAGAATCATAGTCAAAGGCGAATATTTTGTGGATACGCAGGATTAAACATATAATATATGCACAGTTCACCGGCTGCTCATTTCTTATCGCTACCGCGGCTATGGCGCACCGAAATCTATCCGGCAACGAAATGAAATCATTTTCAGTCATCACCATTTGCCTGGCAGGTCTCATGATCTTGCTGCCGTCCTGCGCTGTGCCGGCCAACACGGTCCATGACAATCTCACGCAGGGAAGCATATCTTCCGTGCAGGGCAAACCCGCTGCCGCCGCGGCTGATAATAATAGCGCCGTGGCTGTTGGTACTTTGACTGATGTGAGCATGGCACAACTGCTGACAGCGGACGATTTTGACAGGGTCATTGTGGCAGGCAGGGGCGCGCTGGCAGCGGCGCCGGAGGATAGCAACCTGAAAGAGAAGCTGGCGGATGCCTATATAGCCCGTGCGTGGTATTACAAAACCAAAAGGCTGAATCCGTATACCCTCGATGATTTATTCAAAGCGGTGGAAATTGCCCCGCAATACTACCGGGCGCACTATGAACTGGGGCGTTTTCACAACAACCAGTGGCAGTTTAGCATCGGTATCTACGACCTGAATAAAGCGCTCTCACTCAAGCCGGATTTCGCACCGGCCTACAGCGAAAGGGCGTACTCAAGGTACAAAAATCAGAAATATGAAGCGGGGTTGGAGGATGCTGATAAGGCCATGGCATTGGACCCTTTGGATCCACGTCCCTACTGCGTCAGGAGCCATATCTACCTTGCCACTGGCAAACCGGAACTGGCCCTGGAAGATGCTGACAGGGCCGTGCAAATGGGCCCGTCGGATGCCCCTTCTTATTATAACAGGAGCCTTATCTACACGGTGGCCCAAAAGCCGGAACTGGCCATCGCCGACCTCGAAACCACGCTCAGACTTTCACAGGATGATATGCTGACTTTCCGGGCCAATGCGGACCTGCAGAAACTTCAAAAGTGAAATACCGGATATCAAGACCACTTATTCGTGTCTCAGTGACTCGATCGGGTCGAGGCGTGCGGCGCGGAAGGCGGGATAGGTGCCGGAGACCAGGCCGGTGCCTATCGAAACACCCAGTGCAATAAACACGATGGCTGCCGAGATAACGGGTGTCACGCTGGTAGTCCCCAATTGGATATTGCCCAGTAGATGCGCCACCAGGATGGCTAACCCCAGGCCAATCAACCCGCCGCTCAAGCTCAGCGCCGCCGCTTCAATAAGAAACTGCAGCAATATATCGCGCCGTTTGGCGCCGATAGCCTTGCGTATGCCGATCTCGCGTGTGCGCTCGGTAACTGAAACCAGCATGATGTTCATAATGCCGATGCCGCCCACGATGAGGGATATAGCGCCCACCGCTCCCATGAAGAGCGAGAAACCGGCCAGTGTAGCCTGCATGCTGTTCAGCGTTTCTCTCATGTCGGTAATGGTGAAATCGTCCGCGGCGCCAGTCCTGATAAAATGGCGGTTCCTTAGCACACTGGTAACCTCCGCGATTACCGAGTCCACCAGGTCCGGGCTGGCAGCTTTAACGCCGATTTGCTGGATGCTGGTGCCGCCGGTCAGCTTGGACTGCATGGTGGTTAGCGGCATCAGGATATAGCTGTCACCGCCGAAGCCGCCCAGCTTTTGCATGGTGCCTACCACCTGGTATTTGCTGCCCTGGACGCGCACGCTTTTGCCGACCGGGTTTTCGCTGCCGAAGATATCGCTGGCCGTCTGAAAACCAAGCGCAATCACGTTGGTCCTTGCCGCGACGTCCTGATCGGTTATGAACCGTCCCTGGTTAACCTGATAGTTACGTATCTCCGTTATTATGGGCAGCACACCCGTGGCCTGCACGTTGGCGTTATTGTTGCCGTATTGGATGGTTACCCTGCTGTTGAGGGTGGGGGAAACAACGCCTATCGAGGGGGCAACCGTCTTATCTTTCAGCGCTTCAGCGTCGTCAAGGGTCAATGGCCGCAGGCTGACAATAGTTTTATCGGAGGAACTGGATACATAAAGGGCGCTGGCCCCCATATTGTTGAATGTGGTAGTCATGCTGGCCTGGAAGCCCTGTCCCAGTGAAACCAGCAACACCACCGCGCAGACGCCTATCACGATGCCGAGCATGGTGAGCGAAGAGCGCATCTTGTTGGAGAAGATAGCCTGCCAGGCCGACTTGAGGCTTTCCCAGATGCTCATCGCTTTTTCTCCTCGATGATGCTGCCGTCCCGCAGGTAGATGGTCCGGTGGGTGTAAGTCGCGATATCCTCTTCATGAGTGACCACGATTATGGTGATGCCCTTCTTGCTCTGGTCAACCAGCAGCGACATGATGTTGTGGCTCATCTGCGTATCCAGGTTGCCGGTGGGCTCATCGGCCAGTATCACCAGCGGGTCATTTATGAGCGCGCGTGCGATGGCCACGCGCTGCTGTTCGCCGCCGGACATCTCGCTGGGCTTATGGGACGCCCGCCGGCCGATGCCCACCGCATCAAGCACCGCGAGGGCGCGCTGGCGCCGGTGGTTATTGCCCGAATAGACGAGCGGGAGCTCGACATTGGCTATGGCAGTCGTCCTGGGCAGCAGGTTATAGGATTGGAATACGAACCCCAGCTTGCGGTTGCGCATGGTGGCCAGTTCATCATCGGCCATGCCGGCAACGTCAACCGAGTCTATGATATAGCTGCCGGAAGACGGGCGATCCAGGCAGCCCAGGATATTCATCATGGTGGATTTGCCCGAACCGGAGTGGCCCATAATAGAGATAAACTCGCCCTTTTCACAGGTGAACGAGACGTCATTCAGCGCCGTGACCTTCACGTCGCCGATGTCGTATATTTTGCTGATATTCTTAAGTTCGATCATCTTGCGTTACACCCTGTATGTTATCGGGACTTTAATGCAGCGCGCGCATAGCGTTGCCTGGATTTGACGATTGCCTTTGCTGACCGGTGTTGGGACCGGATGCTGCTTTGCCCGGCAACTGGACCTTATCGCCCTCACTCAGGCCGGAAGTGACCTCGGCATACTGGAAATTTTGCAGTCCAATGGTTACGCGCTTCGGTTCAGCCTTGCTGGTCGTGTTGTCCGCCAGTATGACCATCGAGCCGCCGGGCGTACTGATAATATAGGAAACGGGTACCAGCAGGGCGTTTTTAACGCTGGAGGCCATTATCTCAGCGGTGGCGCGCAGGCCATCCTTTAATTGCTCATCGGGTGCAAGAGCGATAGTAACGTCAAATTTGACTACATTGCCTGACTTTGCACCGAAGGGGGAAATGAATTTTACTTTGCCGACAAATTCTTTATTCGGTATTGCGTCAACGTTAATTGTAACATTGTCGCCCACATGTACTTTCATTACATCGATTTCATCGACCTTGCCTTTAAACTTGATATTCCTGGTATTGACCAATCCAACGGCAGGCCGGGCAGAATAATCCTCGGCCGACAACGGATCATTTACCTTTAGATTCACGCTGAATATCGTTCCGTCTGCAGGGGCTATAATTACCGTGTTCATAATATCCAGCTTCTTTATATATAAATCAATCTCCGCTTTTTGCAGGTCAAGATTATACTGTTGCAGGTTCTGCCAGTTGATTTTTCCGCCGGACTCAAAGATGAGCGTCTGGTTTTCCAGCACGTCGCGCCCAACCAGCAGGTTGACCTTGGCGGTGTAAAGACTCCATATTGTTTCATTAGGTTGATAATTGTTTGAGGAAAGGTATCCATTCAGTTCCTCGAGCAAACGCAGTGAATACTGGAGGAAATCTGCACTGGCAGGAGTATCTGCGTACTCATAAATCATCCTGCCCTTTATGGCAACAGTACTTTTAGCCGCCTGGACTACCTCTGACATCTCCTGCTGAATTGACTCGAAGTTAGGTGCAATTGTTGCATAGTCAACGTTGGGGTCTTTCATATCATTGGAAATTCCAAGTAATTTAGACCTGTACATTTGTAGATATGCAATCACCTCCTGGTTATTTGGGGAAATGGGTTGCCAACCTCCTGCATTGGTATCGGGAGACCAAACCGAATTGTTTTTAGCCCCCGCCAGTTCTGCAACATTCGGTCGTGTCTTTATAAGGTTCTCACAAACCACGATGTCAAAATACGTCATTGCAAGCCAATATCCGGCTTCCTTATAGTTTTCCTGGTTGAAATAGGTGGCTGACTTAGCCATGTCTTTTTGAGCCTCATTAGCCATACGGCTTACACTAAAATCAGGATAATTGTATGGGAGATCAAGTTGATTCCCGCTTCCACATGCCGTGGCAATGGCATTCTGAGCTTTCTGAACACTAAAGAGGGACGTCTTAATATTGTTTATCTTAGAGATTGGATCCAACAAGGCCATAAGTGCACCTTGTCGTATCTGCTCCCCTTCCCGTACTAATATACTTTGAACCGTGCCTTGCGAACCAAAGGCAAGATTAAACTGATCCGGGGCGTTGAGCGATCCATCCGATGTGACAATGATATTAAGATCGCCCCGTTTAATCTCTGCAGTTTGTCCCGGTGCCGGTGGCTGACTGCTACAAGCACTCTGCCATAGAATAGCAGTCAGCAGGGTAAATATTAATGCTGTAAATTTCCGTATCTTCATGATATTTACCTGTCCGGCGGCCGTCCTCCACCACCACCTCCCGGCGGCCCCATGCTAGTTGATACAGGGGCGCCGCTTGCCTTATCAACTATGATGACCTGGTCACCTTCATTCAGACCATTTAGTATTTGCACATATTGCTGGTTTTGGATTCCGAGGTCGACCTGCCTCTTCTCGGTTTGACCCTTGTCGCCGGTAACCACTGTCACCGATGAACTAGTGCCGATGGTAGTTACTGCAGACAGGGGTATGAGCAAAGTGTTTTCGACGGTCGAAATTCCTACATCGGCTGTGGCGGTTAGTTTACCTTTGAGTTCTACGTCGGTAGGATCAAGAAGGATGGTCACATTGAATTTGACAATATTGTTGGAATCTGCTGTTCCCTTTGGCGAAATAAACGAAATCTTGCCGGTAAAAATCTTGTTGGGCACCGCATCCACGGACACGATGGCATTCTGCCCGGTCTTAATCTTCATTATATCGATTTCGTCAACTGTTCCCCAGAATTCAATTCGCCTTGTGTCAACGAGAACAACGGCATTCCTGGAGGAGAAATCCTTATCAGAAAGGACATCCTTTTCTTTAACACCCACACTTACCACTATTCCATCAATAGGCGCCCAGATAAAAGTATTGAGAAAATTGTTTTTCTTTGTATCCAGGTCCACAAGTGCGCTGGCTAGATCTAATTTGTAGCCCTGTTCTTGTGCGCGAAGTGGTCCATGCTGCAATACGTAATCATTTGACCCTAAAATACCGTTACATAGCTGCATGTAGTGTCTGGCGATACGGAGGTTGTCGTTCATCTTTGCTGAGTTCAAACCATCAGTCTGTATGCTGCTAAGAGCTGCATTCAGACTTTCCTCGGCGGCGCGGTAGAATAATATACTGATATGCTTGCCGTATATTGTGGTGTCGTTGCGCAGTTTCAGTGTATTGACGTTAATCAATATCTCTTTGCCAATTTCATCGATTTCTCTAAATGAAGAATCTAACATGAACTTTGCTTCGTCATATTTACGAGCAGTGATAAGTGCCCGTATTCGATCAATATCCGCCTGGCCCTGCCTGATCCGGTTTACCAATTCGCGCAATGCTTGAATGTAATAGGCTGCAAAAGAGTTATCATTTTGTATTGAGAATTGCGTGTAATTGGAATCGTCCACATAGGGCGCAGTGTTACCCAACCCTGATTCAGGATTATTGATTGTGTCCTCTAATATCTTGATGCAGGCTTCCAAATCCGATAGTGCGATGAATAGTTCCGATGAAGCCGACGTATAGTTGTCAGACTGTAAAAGGCCACTGGCTGCAGCAACTTCTTCTTGCGCCCATGCGTATGATGACAAAATGGTAGCGTTAGGATAATACATCTGGTAAACGGGATTGTTATGAATCCCAGCCGGTGAAGCCATGATAGGCTTGCCATCACGATCATAGATGATTTTTTCAGGAGCAAAGTATGGATCGGGATTATATCGCATGTAATAATACGCTGGGAACTGGGCCAAACGCGGCACTGTTTCATATAGATAACTCAAAGCCTTCTGGACGGTATTATTAGATAGTTTAATATCTAACCGCTGTCCGGTATCGTCTAAAGTTGCCAATACTTGCCCGACCCTGACCCTGTCGCCTTCCTCGACCAGAACTTGCTTTACCTCACCCTTTGAATTAAAGCGCAAGTTGTAATAATTAGGCATCTCCAAGTTGCCATCCACGGAAACGCTTACCACCAGGTCGCCGCGCTGAACCGGAACCTGCCTGCTGATGGTTGCCGCAGTACTCGTGGCAGTTGTAACGGAACTTGTACAACCTGCTGTCGCAAGCAGCGTGACGCAGGTTAGAAACACGATGAGGGGTTTGCTTGGTCTGTTGAGCATATCCGTAAGATTTTAGCTGTTATTAATTTATTAACCAAATTCTTGATTTCAAGTTATCAACGATAGCAGAGAAATGTTAAGATTATATTTAGACAGTGTGGTTTCCAAGCTGAAAATGAGTCCTGTGGTATAAGCCAGGACGCCTATTTTACTACCGGCAGGGTGAAGCTGAAGCGGCTGCCCTCGCCCAATTCGCTCTGAACCCATATCTTGCCTGTGTGTTCCTCGATTATATACCTGGCGATGGTCAATCCCAGCCCGCTACCGCCGGTTGACCTCGACCTGGATTTATCAACACGGTGGAAGCGCTCGAAGATATTGTTCACCTCTTCAGCAGGTATGCCATCTCCCGTATCGGATACACTGACCTCGACGAAATCAGGGTTCAATCTGGCTGAGACATTTATCGTGCCGCCTGCGGCTGTATGGGCCAGCGCGTTTTCCAGCAGGTTTAGCAGTACCTGCTTGATGCGCAGGAAATCGATATTTACTTGAGGAAGGTCCGCGGGTATATTGGAGGATAACTCCAATCCCTTTTCAACGGCCTTGGCCTGCACGGCGTTGATTGATTGCCTGATAAGCTCAGCCAGGTCTTCCGGCTGGCGATAGAGCTTTAGTTCACCGGCCTCGGCCAGGCTGAGCTCCTGCAGGTCGTTGACCAGCCTCGACAGGAGTATCGTTTCATCGTAAATGGAAGTGATGGTTGCGGTATCCGGTTTCAGTACCCCGTCCTTTATGGCTTCGAGGTAACCCCTGACGTTGGTGAGCGGACTGCGCAGTTCATGGGCGATATCGGATACCATGTGCTGGCGCAACTGCTCATCGCGCTGCAGGTTGCCCGCCATCGAATTGAAAGTGGAAGCAAGTTCGCCTATCTCGCTTTTATCCTTTATATCAACGCGCTGTGAGAAATCCCCCTTTCCCAGGCGCTGGGCTGCCGACCTCAATTCTTTTACCGGTGACAGTATGCGGCGGGATAAAAATAGTGTCACCAGGAAGGCGACGACCACGGCTATACATGCGCCGATTAAGAAATAGTTGCCTAATTGCCTGTACATTATTTGCAGGGCCTCCAACCCGGTTTCAGACTGCGTTGAAGGCAGGATAAACAGGGACCCGATGGCAGGCTGTTCCCCTGAAATGGCAGTAGCCGGTTCGGCTGGTTTAGGGGGCGCAGGTATACCTGGTCCGAATGATATCAGGGGAGGGGGTTCGGATGGCGGCGCACCGCCCGGCTCGAGCTGAAAGGAATCCCGGCGTTCATGTGAAGAGGTCAGTGTCCTGCTGGAAAAGCTATCGAGGTTTAACTGGCTACCGGGTGTTTCTGTGCCCGAATCCGAGATTATTTTACCGTCAGCATCGGCCAGTATGACCCTGTGGCGGAACTGCTCACCGATTTGCTCGACCAGTGGCTGTACACCCTCCCAGCTCCCGTGGGCCAGGTAATAATCTGTAACCACGAACTGTATGCGGTTGCCGACCATGCGTTCCACACGGTCTCCGAATTGTTGGATCTGCCCGATGGCAGCCTGCCACATCATGAAGAACACGGAGCCGATAGTGAGCAGGATGACCAGTGTAAAAGCAACTAATAGACGGAATTGCAGGCTATAGCGCATGTTATTCCTCTGACAGCTTATAGCCGGCTCCGTAAATGGTCTTGATATACCTCGGGCGCTTGGGGTCAGGCTCGATTTTGCGGCGCAGGTTGAAGATGTGCACGTCGATGGCGCGGTCGAAGCTCTCGAAATCGTAGCCGAAGGCTTTATCTATGAGGTCAGCGCGCTCAAATACCCTGCCCGGCTCCCTCATGAACGCAGTCAGCAGTTTGAATTCAACGGAGGTCAGGCGCAGCGGCTTGCCCTTCAGCGATGCCTCTCTCTTGGGGATATTGATGAAGAGGTCGAGGTGCCTCATCTCGGAGGGGCCGCGCCCGGCAGGCATGCGCCTTAAAATGGCGCGCACCCTGGCCGCCAGTTCACCGGGACTGAAAGGCTTGGTGACGTAATCGTCAGCGCCGGTGTCTAACCCGGTCAGCTTGTCCTCATCGCGCGTTCTCGCTGTTAGCATGATGATGGGCACCTCAGACTCTGCCCGCAGGGTGCGGCAAATAGTCACGCCGTCCATGCCGGGCAGCATTACGTCCAGCACTACCAGGTTAGGCTGATGCTCCCTGAAGGTTTGCAGGGCCGAGATCCCGTCATAAGCGGTCAACACTGCATGTCCGTCCCGCTCAAGATACATTTTAACCAGGCCCACCGTCTTGACGTCGTCATCCACGACGAGGATCTTTTTATTAGGCATGTTTAAATTAACCTTATCATACTGTGTATATTTGTGAAAAGTAACAGAAGATTATTAAGTAATTATTAAGCGCAGGCAGACGGGACCGCTGCCCTGCCGGGTTTATTTCGGATGGCGTAGACAGCCGCATAGTTATCTTGACATATATTCACAGATGTAAGAAAATGACCATAGTGAGTTTTCTAACTTAACAATTTCAGTTACAGGCAGGGGGCAACCCCGGGGATAGCAGGAAAATATCGGCGACTAAATTTAGGGAGGTAGAGACATGGGAAAACCTGGTTTCGCAAGAATTGACAGTTCCGAGGTCATTTTCAGGTTATGTATGTGTCTTGTGCTGGTTG
>Ga0247841_10013388_pt1 | contig 10486 bp, 12 predicted proteins | sample LaCruzMarch2015__2_FD_192410 | JGI IMG/M metagenome (GOLD analysis project Ga0247841, IMG submission 192410) | Freshwater microbial communities from meromictic Lake La Cruz, Castile-La Mancha, Spain - LaCruzMarch2015_18m | ecosystem: Environmental > Aquatic > Freshwater > Lake | place: Spain...
TGCATGCACCTATTTGCATGTTGACACATGGGCATATTTAAAGTTAAAGGAACATTAGATTTTTCTGAAGGAAGTGCCAAGGTCACTGGTGGGCCTCCTGGACTTCAAATCCAGTGTGGGGTGCTAGAACCATCCCGGGTGGGTTCGATTCCCATGCACTTCCGCCAGAAAAACCTCAAAAGTGACCTTTATTTAAAAGGAGCATGGACGTGAAGAAATCAGCGATTATAGTTTTGTCAGTTTTTTTAATTTTTCCGGCATGCCTGTCGGCTCAAAACTCAACTCCGGAAGAGATGTTCAAGAAAAGCTTCCCGAAAAATAATTTTGAGAGCATCACTCCTACCAAAATTAAAGGAGTGTACGAGGTTTATACCGGCAATCAGATTTACTATTATATGCCGGAAGGCGAGGTTATTCTTGTCGGCAATATAATTACCAAAGACGGAATAAATCTGACAAGTGAGAGCAATGTAGGCAAGATTGCGAAAAAAATGGCGGCTCTGCCTTTAGACGACGCCTTTAAAATCGGCAATGGGAAAACTACTATTGTTGAATTTATGGATCCCAATTGCTATCATTGCCGTCTGGCGTACAATTTTTTTTCTAAACGAAAGGATGTGACCCTTTACGTTTTCTTCTTTCCTCTGTCTCAAGACTCCGAAAGAAAAATCAGACATATTTTCTGCGCCAAAGATAAATTGAAAACCTATGAAGATGTTATGTCAGGAAAACTTGATAAAAACGCTCCGCTGAATGTTTGTACCGACAAAAAAGTTGATGAAACAGTCAAGACCCATAGGCAGCTTGCTTCGCAAACCGGAATAAACGCAACGCCTCTTTTTTACATCAAAGGACAGGTAGTTGATGGTTTTGATCAGCCGGCAATCGAAAAACTTTTAAAAGATTAGGGAGTTATCTATCTAATCTTTGCGCCTGTTTTTGCATCCTTATCGAACGATAAAATCGTCAACCCCAGATCTGTGTCGGTGGCTAATATCATGCCGTGCGATTCGATCCCCATTAGCTTTGCCGGTTTCAGGTTAGCCACAATAACTACTTTTTTACCAATCAGATCGGCAGGATTGTAATCTTTGCCGATGCCGGCAACAATTGTTCTTTCTTCACCAATATCAATTTTAAGCTTTAAAAGCTTGTTGGATTTGGGAACAGCTTCCGCCTCCAAAATTTTTGCCACCCGCAAATCGATTTTGGTAAAATCATCATACTCAATGACCGGTTTTAAATCCAAAGTATTCACTTCCGTTTTGGCAGACGAGACTTCTTTTTCTACTTCAATACGAGGGAATAGTGACTCGCCGCGAAGTAACGGGCTGCCCGCAGTTAAAGCAGCATCTTTCCGGATAATCGAATAATCCAGTTTTTCTTCTGCACTAACGCCGATTTGCTGTAATATTTTCCCCGCTGTCTGCGGCATAAAAGGTGTAATCAAAATAGCAATCGACCGCAGTGCCACAAGTAAATTGTACATGATCGCCGCAAGTTTTTCTGAATTTACCGGATCCTTGGCCAGATTCCACGGTTCATTCTCAACAATGTATTTGTTAGCGGTATTAATAAAATCCCAGATCGCAATCAATGCCTTATGCAGAGACATATCGCCAAAACATGCTTCCACTTCATCGATGGTTTTTATCGCGGCATCCAATAGCACAGAATCTCTTTGGGCAGGAGCTATCGGGGTTTTGCCCTCGCAGTATTTGATGACCATAGTTATAGCGCGGCTGACCAGATTCCCCAAATCGTTGGCCAGATCGGAATTTAACCGCTGGACAAATGCATCTTCGGAGAAGTTGGAATCAAGCCCGAAAACCATATCACGCAGAAGAAAATAACGAAACGCGTCCAACCCGTATTTATCCTTCAAATCCAATGGGCGGATCACATTACCGAGGCTCTTGGACATCTTGCTTGCGTCTGAATTCCAATAGCCGTGAACATTCAAATGCTTAAAAGGCGCGATGCCAGCGGCTTGCAACATTGTCGGCCAGTAAATACCATGCGGCTTTACAATATCTTTGGCAATCAGATGCTCGGCTACCGGCCAAAATTTCTTAAACTTATCGCCATCGGGATAATTGAGCGCGGTAACATAATTAATCAACGCGTCAAACCAGACATAGGTCACATATTTTTCATCAAAAGGCAGTGTGATGCCCCACTGCAAACGAGTTTTGGGGCGCGAGATACAAAGATCTTCCAGTGGTTCGCGCAAAAACGCCAGGACTTCATTTTTGTATCTTTCCGGGCGGATATAATCAGGATGGTCTTTGATGTGATTGATTAACCAGTCCTGATATTTGCTCATGCGAAAAAAGTAATTGCTCTCTTTCCGATGCTCCGGTTCCGTTTGATGGTCGGGGCACTTTCCCTCCAACAATTCCTTTTCCATGTAGAATCGTTCGCAGCCGACGCAGTAATAGCCTTCATATTGGCCGAAATAAATATCGCCGGCATCGTACACCTTCTGCAAAATGCCGCGCACGGTTTCGATATGGTCAGTATCTGTTGTCCGGATAAAATAATCGTTGGTTACGGAAAGTTCGGGCCAGAGATTGCGAAACTGGGCGCTGATTTTATCCGCGTATTCTTTAGGCGTAATTCCGGCCTTCTGCGCCGCTTCGGCAATTTTGTCTCCATGCTCGTCTGTACCCGTGACAAAAAATGTATCGTCGCCCGCCATGCGGTGGTACCTGGATAGAACGTCGGCAACAATTGTCGTATAGGCATGTCCGATATGAGGAGAGGCATTTACGTAATATATTGGTGTTGTTATATAAAATGATTTTGGCATGTTCACCTTTTGCTAATTATTAAATTGGTATCGTTTCCCTTTTTTTCCATTTTTTTAGCTCTATTGTCTTTCGGCGAAATAACATTAAATGTCTCCGTGTCACGAACGACTTTGGTTACTTTGGGACATTTTTTTGATCCCGCGTATCCTTCGTGCTCAAAAGACAGGCAGCACATCAGCCGGCCGCATAAGCCGGAGATTTTTTCCGGATTAAGTGACATGCTCTGTTCTTTAGCCATTTTTACTGTCACTCTGTCCAGGTTTTGCAAGATTCCCGCGCAGCAAACCATACGTCCGCACACAGCTAATCCTTTGACAATGCGGGCTTCCTGCCTTGCGCCGATCTGCTTTAGCTCAATTCGTGTTTTGAATTTTTGTACAAGGTCTTTAACTAAATCGCGGAAATCAACTCTGGACTCGGCGCTGAAATAAAATATCATTTTGCTTTTATCGAAGAGGCAATCCACACCAACCATTTTCATCGCCAGACCTTTTTCGGCAATTTTTTCCACACATATTTTTCTGGCATCTTCTTCCATTTTTTCATTTTCTTCTTTGATCCTTAAATCATCAACGGTTACCTTGCGGACAACCTTTTTGAGATTTGCCGGAAGTTCCGATGGTTCGCATCTTTTTACATCGGTAACAATAATCCCCAGCGCCAAACCATTGTCAGTATTAACAATAACCTGTTCGCCCTTATGGATCATCAGATCGACAGCATTGAAACTATATATTCTGCCTTCTTTTTTAAATTTGACGCCGACTATATTTGTAAGCAAATTAATCTCCTGCCTGAAAACTTTTATAATTGCAGTTTAAATGCCATTGTCTCCAAAGTCAATGTTTTGTTGACATTATGTTCCATTGTTTCGAAGGCTTTTTCCAAGAGCGCGATATTTTGAAGAATCTGCGAGCCCGTTAAGCGTTCAGCCAGTGACGCGATGAACGAAGTCTCATCCTGATTGATCAACATTTGGTTGTTGCTGGTTTCTTTATAAACCAGGGCATCACGAAAACAAGATTGAAGTATATTAAATCCCTGCTTAATCTCCCTTTTATCCTGGCCGAAAAAAGAGGCAAAAGCAAGCAAACTCATGGGGTCGCTTTTTTTTGTGCTTGCCAGCATTTTCAATATTTCCGCACGATAGGCAATTACATCTTCTTTATTTAATTCCAGCGCCTGACTGATAGATCCGCCCGATAAACCGGCCAGCAATAGCGCGCTTTGCTTTTCCATATTTTGGCGCTCGATGAGAAATTTAGTCACGGTGTCTATGGCCACAGGATTAAAACGCATGTGACGGCAACGGGAGATTATTGTCGAAGGCAATGTATATGGTTTGGCGGTGACAAGGATTAATATATTGGATGCCGATGGCTCTTCCAGAGTTTTCAAAAGGGCGTTTGCCGCCTGCTCGTTCATGCGATCGGCATTGTCGATGACATATACACGCTTTTTGCCTTCCATTGGCCTGAAGGTCATTTGCTCCTGAATTTCGCGAATGGCAGCGATGCGAATAAATTGACCTTCCGCCTCAATCAAGAAGATGTCCGGGTGATTGTGGCGCTTTATTTTCAGGCAGACCGGGCATTTCTCGCAGGAATCATTTATTTCGTCCGCTTTTTCACAATTAAGAACTTTGGCCAATTCCAAGGCCAAAGTCTTCTTGCCTGCGCCATCAATACCGCTGAATAGATAAGAGTGCCCGACCCGATTCTGAGCCAGTGCTTGTTTGAGAATGGCTATTTGTTTTTCATGGCCGTAAATATCAAGAAATGACATGGTTTCAAGTCTGCCTTACGAGGAATCAGTTGTCCTGTATTTCTATCGATTGATGAAAGCCAGTATAAGCTTTCGCACTTCTTCCTGAATTGCATCAACATCGCGTGTTGCGTCAATTAAGCGAAAACGCTCCGGTTCACTTTTATAAAGATTCAGATAACCTTCACGAACCCGATTGTGAAAATCTAATTTTTCTCTTTCAAATCTGTCCGAGGAGGAAGAATCTTTGAGCAGATTATCTCTGTCCAAGGCTCTTTTGAGACCGACTTCTACCGGTAAATCAAAAAGCATGGTCAAATTTGGTTTTAACTTAAGCGATGAATAATCGTTAATGGTTTGAATGAATTCAAGATTCAGACCACGGCCAAAGCCCTGATAGGCAAAAGTAGCGTCAGAAAAGCGATCGCATAACACAATTTGATTCTGCTTTAATGCCGGCATAATCTTTTCGCGGACATGCTGGGCCCGCGCCGCGCAAAACAAAAATACTTCCGCTTCGGCACACATCGAATGATGTTCCCGATTAAAAAGAATGCCGCCTATTTTCCGCCCAATATCAGTACCAGTTGGTTCCTGCGTAATCAAAAGAGGAATATTCAGTTTTGTTAAATGTTCGGCAACCAGCTTTATTTGTGTAGATTTCCCTGATCCTTCAGGACCTTCAAAGGTAATTAACTTGTCCATTGGTTCAACCCCGCATCTATTGTTTCGGTAATACTTGAGCAGAATAAAAATTTACTGTGCAGATTTATTGGAAGACAAAGATAATATTTTAAGGATGGTTTGAAATTATGGAGAAAGGCAGGGGTAAAGCATCCAAACAAAGACGCTTTAAACCCCTGTTGCAAGTTTGCCATAAATAGCTTATTTTTCCTCTCCCGGCACGATCGATTCTACGGGACATTGATCGGCACAGGCGCCACAGTCGTTACAAAGTTTGGCATCTATAACATATTTGTCTTCGCCTTCAGAAATTGCTTCCACCGGACATTCATCCTCACAAGATCCACAAGCAATGCATTCATCAGTAATTACATACGCCATTTCCCTAAAATCTCCTTTTATTAAAAATTTTTCCTAAAAAATCAACCCGCCCACCGGTTTAAACGGAAACAACTTCCTTAACCCCCGGCACTTGTTGTTTAATTATTTTTTCTATGCCCATTTTTAAAGTCATCTGAGACATAGGGCAGCCGTGACAGGCTCCGGTCAGCCTAACCTTGACTACGCCATCTTCTGAAACATCCACAAGCTCTACATCGCCACCATCAGCCTGCAGATTAGGCCTAACTATATTGATTGCTTCTTGCACTTTTTCTTTCATAAAATATCTCCCTTGCTGCTGTAAAGTTAATTGGAATAAGCCCGCTCAATGCGGCATATAATCAACCATGTCGCTAACTACACTGCGGGCGACTTTGGACAATGCCGGCTTTAACAGCATGTAGCTTTCCGATTTATGCTGACCTGCTTTCCACATTATTTTACCGGTTGAGGCTTCCACAAATCTCATTCCGATACTTACTTTGGCTATTTTATCTTTATTTTCCACCGTATAATTCCAGGAATCTACGGATATTAATAAAAATGCGTCAACTTTGGCCAGTTCGCCTATTTTTTTGCTCAAATCCGGATCGGAAAAGCTAAGCGATCGCAACTTGGCAAGATAATCAGCCATCGCTTTACTCAGTTCTTGATTTGCCTGAACCTGTCTGCTGAAGTTAGCCGCGTCTGTGACATCAGCAAACCACTTCTTTTCGATAATCACACCGGCGACAATCTGTTCTACATCGCCCCTTGCTTCTTCATAAGTACCCACATCTACTACCGGAAAAATAGCTATCCTCTGTGGATGAAAATCTTTGGCGGCAGGATCAGCCTGAGAATAACGCAATCCTCCGCAAGCGATAGTTGTTAATATCAGAAATAATAAAATACACTTAACGAACAATTTGGTGGTCATAATTTGAACCCTCCTTCTTTCACACACTTGGTATTATTAGCGCACAAAAAACCAAACCAAGACACTTAAACCGACAATAATATAGCTTGTTTCCAGAAGGCCTTCCATAACCGCGCCGGAAAACCCGGATTTCCTATCACATAGTTGGAAACAAATCCATATATATAATATGCAGGAAATCAGAAAAAAACTCAGGGAAGAAGTCCAACCCGCGGGATTTGATACAACTAATAATACTAATAATATCAACGATATAATTTTTAGCAGCGTTATTGCAGGCGTTTTGCCGAATAATACCGGGATGGTTTCCCTGCCGATTAATTTATCGCTTTGAATTTCGAGTATGTCCGACATAGCCGAACGAATAAACACAACGCCGAAGGTGAAGACAAAGGCGACAATTAAGCCGGCATGAATACTGTAATCATTGTTCAAAGACGGTATTATTGCCGTGACAGCTCCCCAGGCTATGGCCATGAATATATTTTTAGAACCGGGCAAATCTTTTAAACTTTGAAAGCGCCATCCACCGGGCAGTATTTTCATATTGTAGAGAATGCCAGCAAGCGCCATAACAAACAGAAAAGTAAAGGGGATAATGCCGATACTTAAGGCCAGCATCAGCGCGACGACAACACTCACTATGGCCGAGTACAGATATAATTTTTCATTTTTCAGGTAAGTTTCTTCCCGGAACGAACCAATGAAGCCGACGGGTGGTTTACGGCTGATCAATCTATTTAACACATGCATCGCGTAGGTAAATAAAGAGGCAATCATTATGGATGAAATGCTTACCGGAATATTTTGCAGAACCATGCAGGCAAGAGACAGACAGCCAGCGCCCAGGGAGGAATAGACATCCGTTTTAATGGCCAGCATCCAAAAATTAAGCAAACTGCCGACTTTTTTTAATTTACGGTTTTGGCCTTCAGAAACCCTGTCCATCACCCGGTCTATAATCCAGTTGGGGGTGGAGGCGCCCGCGGAAACACCGATTCGATCATAGGGATCAAGATCGATATTGCCGATTTCCGTCGCGGTTTCAATATGGAAAGTCGGCGTGTTCTGTTTTGTCGCCAGGTCGGCAAGTCTTCTGCTATTGGCGCTGTTTTTCCCGCCGACAACAAACATGGCATCCATTTCACGGGACATGGCGATTACTTCCGCCTGCCGCTGCTCCGTTGAAGAACAAATTGTGTTAAAGACAATTGCCTGCGGATAGAGATCTTTGATTTTATCGACAATATTTTTGTAATCTTCTGAATCCTGCGTGGTCTGAGCAACAACGCAAACCTTTGTAAGTGGTGGCATTTTACTCACATCTTCCGGAGTGCCGATGGTAAGCCCCCTGCCGCCGGTATAACCCAAAAGCCCGTCAACCTCAGGATGTTCCTTATCTCCCACGATTACTACTGTATAGTTCAGGGCGGTATGTTTTTTTATTATTGCCTGCACATAACCGACTTTCGGACAGGTAGCGTCAATAATTTTGATACCGCTTTCTTTAATTTTTTTCCTTTCAGCGGGTGCTATGCCGTGAGCGCGAATAATCAGGATAGCATTTTTTCGATCGGAAATTTCATCAACGCTATCGACAGGAGTTATACCGCGGCTTTTGAGCAACTCAATAGTTTGCGGATTGTGAATGAGCGGGCCATACGTAAAGATGCGTCGGTCATTTTCATGCCGGGCAATTTCCAGCACAATATCTACCGCCCTGCGCACCCCCATGCAAAATCCCGCAGTTTTTGCCAGTTTAATTTCCATTTTTTATTAGTGAAACTCCAATTCTGAAAGCGCAGCGCAGCGGAATTGGTAAGTTGAACTATCCCGCGCAGCGGAGGGTATGATACTCAACAGTCTTGCTCTAGTATTCATCCCCGTGATTTCTTTCGCGCTAAAATAAAAAATTCCTTGTTACCGGCAGGCCCCAAAATAGATGAAGCACAGGTTCGCAGATCTTCTAAATTTATCGATTTACAAAATTCGCAGATTTGCCCAACCACACGATCATGAATCAAAGGGTCTGAAATTACCCCATTCTTGCCTACTTCTTCTTTTGCGGCTTCAAACTGCGGTTTTATTAACGCCAGTATTCGCGCATCCTCTTTGAGCAAGCGCAGGATCGCAGGAAGGACAACTTTCAGCGAAATAAACGAGACATCAATTGTGGCCAAATCAGGCTGCTCTTTAAGATCCGCGCCATCATAGTGGCGGATATTTGTCCGCTCGATGACTACTACGCGCTTATCTTGGCGTAACTTCCAGGCCAGCTGCCCGTAGCCGACATCGAGCGCGTAAACATTTTTCGCGCCTTCCTGTAAAAGGCAATCGGTAAAACCTCCGGTGGACGCCCCGACATCAAGAGCAACCAAACCTTCAACGTTTAACGCAAATTCATCCAGCGCTCCTTTTAACTTGAGCCCGCCGCGGCTCACATAAGGATTATCCGCACCCTTTATTTGTATTTCGGCATCAGTTGGTACCAGCGTACCTGCCTTATCCTGGCAGACTTCATTGACTTTTATCGCCCGGGCTAAAATAAGCGCCTGAGCTTTTTGTATTGTCGGTGCCAGATCGCGCGACACGAGAAGTTTATCTAAACGAATTTTTTCCATTCGCATATTTTTCTTAATCCGGTTTCCAAGTAAAGATGATATTAAAAAGTTCAACAGCTAAGCGGAGTCCGCTGGATTGACCTATTCATATTTTCTGCTGACGAAGGTTCTCAAGAATTTTGCCTGCTTCAGGTGCCAACTTAATGAATTCTGATAAGGTTTCACACAAATACTCATCACAGACCGCGCAATTATCAACGCCTTTTGATATACAGCATCTGCGAATCTCGCAAATATTTTCACAGTGAAAAAACTTCCGTCCATCGGATTTGCAGCCGTCACAGTTTATCTGGGCTGGTTTGATTTCCGCGTGATAAAGAGCCGACCACTTTTTAGCCACTTCATTTCTTTTGCTATCGCTGTCGGCTTGGGTGGCAAGATAGCCCTCACATTTTGAACAATCTAATCCACAAAATGCTATCATCATTTGCTCCTACTGTTTTTTTACTATGCAACCACCGGGAAAAGGCCGCTAGCCAATGGTTGGACGACTAGGTGTTCAGGTCGAGTTAATTAATTTGCTATGCAAAAATTAATAGGACCATTGTTCTACATATCCTAATGATCAATTTCAACTTGGACGGGTTGAGTTATCACAGCGTTTACGACAGGTATTTTTAGGCGCATTTTCTGCCGATCTTCATTATTTGCACTTCTAATCTCATTTATCGTTGGTGGCATTCTTTGCAAAATAAGAATTTGAACAATCAGAATAGAGAAAAGCAAAATGCATATTAGTAGCTTGAACAATTTATCCATATAAGCCTCCACAAAAAAGTATTTTATCTTTTCCGTATGTCTTTATTCATAATGAAAAATAGCCCTCCGCAACACAGCAGACATCGTGTGCCCTTCAGGGTATGAGCGTTTTTCAACAGCCCCACGCTTACCATTAATCCGCCAACATCTCCTTTACCGCGCGAAAAATCCCATCTTCATCGATACCGTATTTTTGACGCAACTGCGCCTGTGTCGCGTGCTCCACAAATTCATCGGGAATACCCAACCTCTTTATCCGCACGTCGTTTATATTTTTTTCCGCTAAGAGTTCCAGCACGGCACTGCCAAAACCGCCCTGCAGGACGTTTTCTTCGACGGTGACGATTTTTTTGATCGTAGCCGCAGTACTGGCAATAAGCTCGCTATCCACCGGCTTAGCGAAACGGGCGTTGATGACTTTGATGTTGATTCCTTCATTTGCCAAACGTTCAGCTGCGGCAAGTGCCGGATGGACTGTTGAACCAATGGCAATTACTGCCAGATCCCTACCTTCACGCAGCACTTCGCCTTTCCCGATTTCCAGC
>Ga0247841_10013390_pt1 | contig 10486 bp, 7 predicted proteins | sample LaCruzMarch2015__2_FD_192410 | JGI IMG/M metagenome (GOLD analysis project Ga0247841, IMG submission 192410) | Freshwater microbial communities from meromictic Lake La Cruz, Castile-La Mancha, Spain - LaCruzMarch2015_18m | ecosystem: Environmental > Aquatic > Freshwater > Lake | place: Spain...
GACGACTCCGTGCGCGGGTGTCACGGACAGCCAGTCCGCGACTGCCGGCGTCAAACGCAGCGCCAGCGCGGCATGCACATACGCTTGGTTGCAGGCCACTTGCACGGCGGGCGCGGGTGCATTTGAGGCCTGTATGCCGATCGTCGCGCTGGTCAAATCACCCGCCATGTCCAAGTACTGGAACGTGATGCCACCATCCGACGTCAGCACCGCTTGAAATGTCAGCGGTGTCGTGGAGCCGATGCGCAGCACGTTCAGCCATGAGACCACCCAGCGCGCGCCATCGGCGCGGTACTTGATGGCCGCGCCGGTCGCGCGCGGATCCAAGTCATCCCAAAAGGGCGCCACGCATGGCCCGCCAGTGTCGGCCGGCAGGCCTGTATTGTTATAGGCACTGCTGCCGGGCATGCGGAACCCGATGCGCCCGTTTGAGCTGACCCAGCATGTCGTGTACTCGCGCTGGTAATAGGGAAAGGCAAAGCCAAGGGGGAGGTTGTTCGAGACGACATCATCGCCCATGGGCAGCGCCACCCCGCTCGCGGAAATATCAATCCAGGCGAAGGCCGGGCCATCGGGCATGTCACTGTCACGCCAAGTATAATTGGTCGTGCCACCGCGATTGACCAGCACGTCGAAGTCCAGCGCGCCAATACCACAATTGCTCAACACCAGCGCGGTGCCGGTCACCGGCGTGCCGGCCAACGCCAGCACCACGTTGGTGGACGCCACGCGCGGATACGGCAGATACGTGACGGTCACTGCGCACGCGCCGCTGAATACCATGCCGTCGCCGGCAACCACGCCGGCGAGCAGGTGTGTGCCGGCCGCGCAATTGGATGCGATCATGATGCTGAACGGCGCCGCGTTCGTGGCGCGCGCCAAATGGGGCAACGTCCCCACTGCCCAAACCGGATTGCTGACTATCAAGCCCGCGGGCGCGCTGAGCGTCAGCAGTGCGTTGCTGAGGTCGCCCACCGGACTGCTGTTGCGCAGCACGACCTGTAGCGCGACCGATTCGCCCGGTTCGAACACGCCATTGCTGTTGCCGTGCTCGCTCAATGACCACGCCAGATACTCGACCAGCGGCTCGGCCGGCAGCAAGATCGGGATCAGCTCAATGCCGTTAACGAGATTGGAATCGAGATTGCGTGAATAGGTTTTGTCGTGCGGATTGATCCAATGCTCATGCACACCCAGACTGCGCGCCGGCGGGCCGTTGGTGTCGGGGTCATAGACAATGCCGGACGGCGGATTGGTGATCTGCGCGGCTTCATGCAGATAGCTGTCAACACTGCCGCGCAGGGGGTCATTGCGCAGTTCGCGCTCATACTGCAAGAAGTCCGTGCCGACCGAGTCAATGGCCACGCCATCCGCCGAGAGCAGCAGCGACGACGGCCAGTCGTTGTCAAACGGCGCCATCTGCCAGCGCGCCGGCAGCGCATTCCACGCGCCCAAGCCGCCGTATAAACCGTCCAGCAAGAACAGCATCGTCTTGCCGCCCAGTTGCCGGTGCTCCATCAAATCGGGCAAAATGTGATAGCTGCCATAGGCATTGGTCGCTTCGATATACGGATGAAACGAAGCGGCGCTGCCGCACAACGAGCCGAAATGGTTTTTGGCGCACAAGGAAACGAAAAATGCATCCGACCAGGCGGGGTGCGCCGGCTCGTGGCTCTTTAATGACGCCAGATTGATCATGTAGCGTGCCGCCGTCACGCACGTCGGCGGATATTGCACGACCGCGCCATTCGACGTGCGGATCGGGAAATTGTTGTCCTTGACGCACAGCGCGCGCCCGTACAAACCATACCCATCGGCATACTGCACGTCAGGAAACGCCGGGTGACATACATTCCAGACCTGGTCGCCAATGCGCAGCAACGACTCATATACCGTGATATTGGTCTGCGGCACGCCGGCTTGGTTGACCAGCTGGTCGAGCAGCGCATAGATCGCCTGCGGCGTGACCATCGCCCGGTTGCTCTTGCCCGGGTAATCAGCGTGATTGACCAGATTGGCCTTGATGACGACTTTCTCGCCCGGCAGGCAACCATGATTATTCGTGCCGTTATACTGGCGAAAGAGCGCATCCCACGCGGCGGCGTCATTCGTCGCGCCGGTCAGCCGGCGCAGTGCCTGCGCCAGCATGGCGCGTACCGTCGCCAGGTCGGTCACCGACGCGTCGCCCCAGAATTGCGTGGCACTGCCGTCCCACGCCGTCGCGCGCTGATCGTAGACCCACGCAACGCGGCCGGGCACCACCCCGCGCGCGACGCCCATCGGATTGGTCGGCCCGTCCGGCGGCAGATACGCCGGCGTGACGACCGTCGGCGCCCGCCGCGCGGGCCGCGGTGTCACGACCCCGTCTTCGCGCACATGCGCCACATAATCGGCGGGAAACCACGCAACCTCGGCACCCAATGCAATTGCCCACAGGCCGGTAACCAAGCCTGTCGCAACTGCATATTTCAGCCGAAATACTTGCATGAAAATCCGCAAGGCATGCGCGGCAATGGCGCAGCAATTGCCTCATTGACAACTAGTATATCATTTTCTTTTTTTCAGCATTGGGCTGGAGGGCTCGGGGTTCAGGGCTGCCTGGAGTCCCGCCAGCGGCGCGTCAACTTTAGAACGGAAGCCTCATTAGGTCTGCCCTGCGCTCCCCTATATTGTTTGACGGCTTTCCAGGCCCGGCTCAAAGTGAAAGATCCATCCGCGCAGGGCAGGCTACCCAGCCTGCCATCTCCGTTCCAATTGCCGGCCCAGTCGCAAGGCTGCCGCTGCAGTTATACTTTTCGCGCGCGCATCACAACGCCCGCTTGTATTGTAACATATGCGCAAAATGTGTACAATATATGGATTGCAAATATGCGTTGCAAACAACCAGTAACGCTTGACGCACATAACCGAATGGAGACAGCGACATGAGCAATGTTCACAGCGCAATGAAACTAGAGATCATCCGCCTGGCCCGCCGCGAGATCAAACAACAGGCGACGCCCATCGTGTCCAGCCTCAAGAAACTGAGAGCGGCCACGGCCACACTCAAGGCCGAACTCGCGACACTGCAAAAGGCAAAGACCGTCGCGCCGGTTGAACCAACGCCCGTGATATCGGACGAGGACGTCAAGGCCGCCCGCTTTTCCGGTGCGCTTATCAAGAGATTGCGCACGCGCCACGGCCTGTCACGCAATGAGTTCGGCAAACTGATCGGGGTGACGGGTTTTGCCGTGATCGCGTGGGAGACGAACGAGTGCAAACCCAAGGCGGACCGGCGCAAAGCGCTCATCGCCCTGCGCAAGATGGGCAAACGCCAAGTGGCCAAGATGCTGAAGGAAGGACAGGCAGTGGCGTGATCGACCACGAAACTGCAATTACTATGCCGGTACCCGTGGCCTTTTGCAGCGCGGCGCTCAGCATCCGTTCATGTTTTGCGACGCGGGTTCTTGGTTGCAGCCGGCATCGGTATGGTCACAAACGGCGCGGGCAGCAACGTCGCCAGACTGGTCAGCACGTACTCGCCGCGCGTGTTGGCTTGAATCACCAGCATCGCCGGCCCGAATTCGCTCAGCACTTGGCGGCACATGCCGCATGGTATCGCCAGTTCGTGGTCGTCATAGACCACGGCCACCGCGCGGATCTGCCGCGCGCCTGCGGCAATTGCGCCCAGCGCCGCGACCCGCTCGGCGCAGACGGTCGCGCCATACGACGCATTTTCCACATTGCAGCCGCCGTGGATTGCGCCCTCGGCCGTCAGCACAGCCGCGCCGACGCGGAATTTTGAGTACGGCGCGTAGGCCGCCGCGCGCGCCGCGCAGGCCGCGCGAACCAAGCGCGTGATCATGCGCTTCTCAATTTTGGCTGTCGCGCTGCCCGTCGTTCGATCTGTCATGGGTCACCTTCGTTGCGGTTAATTTGCCTGGCACTATTGTACTATTATTCCTGATTCGCTATACTCTTATACGTTAAATATATTGCACCTTAATTTGGATTTATATGAAAACAGTTACGCCTGTCAACGGTATGCGCATCACCGGGAATGTGCGCCTGCGTCCCGGCACCTATTTTCTGCCGGACGGCCTGACCATCGCCGCGGATCATGTCACGGTGGATGGTCGTGGCGTGCATTTGATCGGCCCGGGCGGCCATGGCACCGGCGTGACGCTGCGCCGCCGCACGCACGTCACCGTGACGGGCCTGGCCCTGTCGTATTATTACTTCGGCATGGCCGCCTATCAGTGCCGCGCCCTGACCGTGCGCGACAATACTGTGCGCGCAACCGCCGCCGTGCCGTCGGACACCATGCCCCTCGACATCTGGATCCCGCTCAAGAGCGCCTACAGCACCGCGCTGCTGTTTGACCATGTACGCGACAGCGTGATTGCCGGCAACGACGTGCAACACAACATGAACGGCATCGGCATGTACGACTGTGCGCGCATGAAAGTTCAACGCAATTATGCCTCCTACGCCGCCGGTTTCGGCATTCAATTGAACGGCACGAGCGACTCGCGCTGTGAGGACAACAGCGCTGATTTTTGCTGCCGCTATGCCGTGCAGAAGCCCGAACCCGGGATTGCCCGCCAAGGCATGATGGGCGCGTATGCAGTCGGCTTCCTGATTGTCAATGGCGCCAACCGCAATGTGTTTATGCGTAATTATGCGCGGGCCTGTGGTGATTGTTTCTTTTTGTGCTCGTTCGAAAACGCACCCGGGCGGCGCGCCGATGACAATCGCTTTGAAGACAATGACGGGTCGAATTCCGCCGGCATTGCCTTCGAGGCCACCTTCGCGCGCGGCACGATCTTCCGCAACAATCGCGCAAATTACAGCAAGTACGGTTTCTGGCTTGGTTATTCGTGGGACAGCGTCCTAGAAAACAATTTTGCCATCGGCAGTCTGCTGGCCGGGATTGCGGTCGAGAACGGCCGGCAGTCCGTCGCGCGCGGCAATGATTTGCAGGCCGGCACGCATGGCATTCTGCTCTGGTCGGACTGGTCGCACACGCAGTTCGAGACCTCCGGCCCGGGCGCGCAGACCAGCGCGCATTGGCTGATTGAGCAGAATGTCCTGTTGCGCAACCAGACGGCCCTGCGCATCGCCGCCGAGCAGGATCAAGGCACCGTCCCGCTCCCTTCCTCAAAACGCAGTCTGCCCGCGCGCCGGCCGCACGACCATCACATCGCCCACAACACGATCCAGAACAATCGCATCGGCGTTGACCTTGTCAAATGCGACCAGACGCAGTTGCGCCACAACACGTTTTACCAGAACGCCGACGCCAATCTGCGCACCGATGACTGCACTGCGCTTGACTTGGCCTACAATCCCGGCACGGCCGGCGCGTATCTTTAATGAACGATGAACGATGAACGATGAACGATGAACGATGAACGATGACAAATTGCACGCCTTCCTTATTTACCACCAACCTTGACTGAAAGTTCGATTTCGCCGCGCTTCTCGGTGATCGCCACCGTTGCGCCATCGGGGATTTCACCGCCAATGATTTTCCGGCCGATCTGCGTCTCGAGCGTGCGCTGGATATAGCGCTTCAAGGGCCGCGCGCCAAATGCGGGATCATAGGCGTTCTTCGCAATTCGTTCGCGGGCCGCGTCCGTAATCGTCAGCGCAATGCCATGCGCATTCAGCCGCGTGCGCAACTCGGTCACTTGCAAGTCCACGATCTGTTCGAGTTCCGCCAGCGTTAGCGGCTTGAACACGACAATTTCATCCACGCGATTCAGGAATTCCGGCCGGAACTCGCGCCGCAGCAGCGTCATCACCGCCTCCTTGACACGCTCCGGGATTTCATCGCCTTGAATGCCATCCAGCAGTTGCTGGCTGCCAATGTTCGAGGTCATGATGATGACCGTGTTCTTGAAATCGACCGTGCGCCCCTGCGCGTCGGTCAAGCGCCCGTCATCCAGGATTTGCAGCAGGGTGTTGAAGACGTCGTGATGCGCCTTTTCAATTTCGTCGAACAGCACGACGCAGTAGGGCCGCCGCCGCACCGCCTCGGTCAGTTGACCGCCTTCCTCATAGCCGACATAGCCGGGTGGCGCGCCGATCAAGCGCGCGACGGCGTGCTTTTCCATGTATTCCGACATGTCAATGCGCACCATGTTCTCCTCGGAATCAAACAGCGCCTGCGCCAAGGCGCGTGACAACTCGGTCTTGCCGACGCCGGTCGGCCCGAGGAAAATGAACGAGCCAATCGGCCGCTTGGGATCTTTCAACCCCGAGCGCGCCCGGATGACGGCGTTGGCCACCGCATCCACGGCCTCGTTCTGGCCGATCACGCGCCGGTGCAATTCGTCATCCAGGTGCAGCAATTTCTCGCGCTCACCTTCCATCAGGCGCATCACCGGAATGCCGGTCCAGCGGCTGACAATCGCCGCAATTTCCTCTTCGGTCACTTCTTCGCGCAGCATGGTTTTGCCGCTCTGTTCCTTGCTTTCGGCCTCTTTCAACTGCTTTTCCAGGTTGACCAAGGTGCCATATTTCAGCTCGGCGGCTTTGTTGAGATCATAGCTGCGCTCGGCCTGGCCGATGGCCATGCGGGTCTGCTCGATCTGCTCGCGCAGCCCGCGCAGGTGCTGGATCGCGCTTTTTTCCTTGTCCCACTGGGCGCGCAGCGCGGTTTGCTGTTCGCGCGCCTCGGCCAGTTCCTTCTTGAGCGTGTCGAGCCGTTTGCGCGAGGCCTCGTCCTTTTCTTTCTTCAGGGCCTCCTGCTCGATTTCCAGCTGCATCACCCGGCGCGTCACTTCATCCAGCGCAGCCGGCATCGAGTCGATCTCGGTGCGCAACGTCGCGCCGGCTTCATCCACCAAGTCAATCGCCTTGTCGGGCAGGAACCGGTCGCTGATGTAGCGCTGGCTCAGCACGGCCGCGGCCACCAGCGCGCTGTCCTGAATGCGCACGCCATGATGCACTTCATAGCGCTCGCGCAAGCCGCGCAAAATTGAAATGGTGTCCTCGACCGTCGGCTGGTCCACATACACGGGTTGGAAGCGGCGCTCGAGCGCGGCATCTTTCTCAATATATTTGCGATACTCATCCAGCGTCGTCGCGCCAATGCAATGCAGCTCGCCGCGCGCCAGCAACGGTTTGAGCAGATTGCCGGCATCCATGCTGCCTTCCGCGCGGCCGGCCCCGACGATGTTGTGCAACTCGTCAATGAACAAAATGATGCGCCCGTCCGACGACTGGATTTCCTTGAGGACGGCTTTGAGGCGCTCCTCGAATTCGCCGCGGAATTTTGCGCCGGCGACGAGTGCGCCCATGTCCAGCGCAAAAATCGTCTTCTCCTTGAGCGATTCGGGCACGTCCTGCTGCACTATCCGCCGCGCCAGGCCTTCCACAATCGCGGTCTTGCCCACACCCGGCTCGCCGATCAGCACTGGGTTGTTTTTCGTGCGCCGTGAGAGCACCTGCACCACCCGCCGGATTTCCTGGTCGCGCCCGATCACCGGGTCAAGTTTGCCTTTGCGCGCCGCGTCCACCAAGTCCACGCCATACTTTTGCAGCACATCAAACGTGCCTTCCGGATTGGGATTGTCCACCCGCTGGTTGCCGCGCACCGCCGTCATGGCCTTGAGCAGGCGCTCGTGCGTCAGGCCAAACTGGTGCAGGAGCCGGCCGACCGGCGTGCGGTCGCGCTCGTCCACCATGGCCAGCAGGATATGCTCGACGCTGACATACTCGTCTTTCAGGTTCTTGGCGCATTGCTCGGCCGCAGTCAATAATTGTTGCAGGCGCGGCGCCATGTAGACCTGCCCGGCGCCGCCACCACTGACGCGCGGCAGCTTGTCGAGTTCGCGCTCCAGCGCCTCGCGCAACGCCTTCGGCGCAATGCCCGCGCGCTCCAGCAACAAGCCCGCCAAGCCATCCTGCTGATCCAGCAAGGCCGCCAGCAAATGCTCGCCGTCAATTTGTTGCTGCCCGCGCGCCGCGGCCAGTTCCTGTGCCTCCACCAAGGCACTCTGCACGCGTTCCGTACATTTGTTGGTATTCATATAATCATCTCCTTGCCGTTAGTGAATGCAAGAGCAATACCAATCATTATACACAACAAGGCCGGGCTGCGCCAATGATTGGTCTGCGAGGGCGCACGGCGTGAAAGTCGCATGACGGCCAGACGGCTTGTTGAAGGGCAGCAGGATTGCTGAGACAGGCGCAGCGCAAGTGCAGCAGGTGTTGGCAGGACGAAGAAGTCCAAACTTATAGCGGCAGGATCTTCTGGAAAAAGGGCATGCGGTAGAGCTGCATGATCATGAGTATAAATCCTTTTGTCAGCCACAATGGAACCATTGCGAAATACCCAACAAGTCTGTCGCAGCTTTGTTTGCAACGAAGCATGTCGTTCAAGGGCTTGGCAGGATAGCGCGCGTCCTTGATAAGTTTCGCAATCTCAGTGCCGGAAATGACCGCGTGGCTGATGCCGCCGCCATGCATCCGGCATGCAAAGCCGCCGGCATCACCAATCAAGTAGATGTTGCCAAACTGGTGCCCCATGTAATTGTAGTTGATCGGTGCGGCCAGGAAATCCTTTTCATCGAACGGGTACTTCCTGTTTCTTAAATACTCCTGCAGGATTGCTTTGGCCTTGTGTGCCTCGAGAAAACACGGTTCAAAATATATGCCGATGTTGTTATACGTGGCATGTGGAAATTCCCAGATGTAGCCAGGGCCCATCGTCCGCGGGTCATAGTATGCCACAACTTCATCGTATGTTCCCCAGATCCGGTAATACATGCCCCACGCCAGTTTGTTCGGGAGTTTAAGATACGCGCTGACTATGGAAGCAGAGCCATCGGCGCCGACCAGGTAGTTATAGTGATACATCCCCTGATCTGTCGTAATGCTCCCGGGCAGAATCTCTGTTACCAGGACATTCTTCCGCAAGGTTATATTTTGGGCATCCTGCAATAATCTTTCCTGATAGCTTGCCAAATGTTCGCGCTCAAAAGTAATCCGCTTGTAACGGTGATTGATCGTGACGCTGCTTTGCCCCAGACTGATGATCTGCTTGGCATTTTTCTTTGCCCATGCAGCTTCACAAGGAACCGCCACTTCTTTTTCGCAGATACCTCCGCCACACGGTTTACTTCCCAGGACAGAAGTTTTATCCAGTAGCAAAACAGATAATGCACTGCCGGCAAGCTCCCGCGCGCAAGCCAAACCTGCCGGACCAGCACCCACAATAATAACATCAAATTCTATCATCGGCACAAGTGTTTTCTAATAATCCGAATTGGCGTTAACTATGCCGCAGCCATTATCGAATATTCTTTACGAAATTGCAAGGGGGTTTTGAAGCCCAACATTTCGAGCGGCCATAATTGGCATGACGGCACGTAAGCGCTCTCCTTAGTATCTCTCACGGATGCACAAAGCCACAAAGAAGAACCCCTTGCTGGAAAGCGGCAAGTAGCCAGCTTTGTTACACCCACCACTCCCAACCTCTTGCGCCTTGCGCCGGTTGCGTTTGACATAGCCCGTTGGTCGTGCTATAATTTTCACGTTGCTCTTGGCGCTGCTGCGCGAAGAAAGATATCAAAAACTGTAAACACCCCATGCAGCAAAAGGTTTCACGAAGTTTCCGCGTTTGCCAATCAGTCCCGTGTGGCCTGGTTCTTTGCGCGCTGGTTGCAGCCACGCCAAGCTTCGTGCAGGCGGACAAGCAGCAACCCGCCTTGCGCATCGCCGGGCCTTTGACGACCGCAACCATTGCCGGGCCGGCCTGGGCCAGCAATCTGCCGATTTACGAAGTCAACCTTGACCTGTATGGCTTTCCGCGCGGCACGGCATTGCGCGCCTATTGCCGGTGCAGTGCCAGCATCTTCCCGACCAATATCGTGGTCTGCTGATCACGTTTTTTGTCGTTTGGCCCGGCCATGCGTCCCAGCGCCAGCGGCGCGCCGCCATCCCAGCCTGGGGCAACGCCCCAGGAACCATCGGTCAACCAACCATAAGGGCTGAAAGCTCGCTTCATCAAGGTCTTCTCCGCATGCACGTTGTCTTCAGCACCAATGAAGATGGAACGGGCTTTCAGCCTTTTTCTATTCGATCTATCTATCCTGGGGCGTTGCCCCAGGCTGAAATTAAATGGGCCTTTTTCCCAACGCAAACTACAAGAACGCGCCAACATGCATCACGTTTGCTCCACAATATTGATCCCATCCACCGTCACAATGGCCAGTTCCAACCGTTGACTCCGCGGTGCGTCCCAGCGCCAACGGCGCGCCGCCATCCCAGGCTGGGGCAACGCCCCAGGAACCATCGGTCAACCAACCATAAGGGCTGAAAGCCCGCTTCATCAAGGTGCATCACCAATGAAGATGGAACGGGCTTTCAGCCATTTTCTATTCGATCCATCTATCCTGGGGCGTTGCCCCAGGCTGAGATTGCATGGGCCTTTGGCCCGCCGCACACTTCAAGAAGGCGCCAACATGAATCAAACTCTGGCACCAAGTCGAAAACT
>Ga0247841_10013392_pt1 | contig 10485 bp, 8 predicted proteins | sample LaCruzMarch2015__2_FD_192410 | JGI IMG/M metagenome (GOLD analysis project Ga0247841, IMG submission 192410) | Freshwater microbial communities from meromictic Lake La Cruz, Castile-La Mancha, Spain - LaCruzMarch2015_18m | ecosystem: Environmental > Aquatic > Freshwater > Lake | place: Spain...
ATCATGAGTTGATTATTCTGGCTTCTTTTATTCTGATTGCCATTGTTTTACGTTTCTCTCACATCTTCACTTTAAATTTTTTTACCTATGATCAAGCCAGAGATGCTTTGTTTGTTAAACGGATGATCATAGATGGTGAATTTCGCTTGCTAGGAACGCAAACTTCCTTACCAGGAATGTATTTACCGCCTTTCTATTATTACACTTTAATACCGATTTTATGGTTATCACGTTTAAATCCAATCGGTATTGATATTTATTCAGCTTTAATTGGTGTAGGAACTATTCCTTTAATTTGGTTTGTAGCTAATAGAATCTTCGGTAAGCCAGCCGGGATTTTCAGTGCTGGGCTTTTTGCGGTTTCTCCTTTAGTAGTGGAATTAACCAGAAGAGCTTGGAATCCTAATACTTTACCCTTTTTTATTTTAATCGCTTTTTACTTTCTTTATTTATATTATAAAAATCGCAAGACTAAAGATTTCCTTTTAGCTTTTGCTTTTTACGGTTATTGTTTAAGTCTTCATTTTGGAGCTTGGACGCTTATCCCACTTTTTGTTTTTAGCTGGTTTTTTTATCTTGCTAAAAACAAAAAAATCGGTGGGCTTTTAGGATCTTTGGGAATAATGATCTTTTTTGTCTGCCCACTTTTGTTTTTTGAATTACGCCATCAATTCTTCTTAACTTCACAGGCTAAGATTTTTTTCTTTGATGGTGGTCATGTAGGGATTAAAGGCGCTGGTTTTTTGGAGTCAGTAATGTCTTCTTTAATAGCTCTTTTTACTATTTTAATTTCCGGAAAAATTATGGTTGGTTATGGGGCTCCTTTTGAATTTTCCGGCAAACTACAGGAATTTTTTCATTCTTCGCAAGCTATTTCCGTGGTTGCCCAAAAACCTTTTTCTTTGTCCTGGCAATGGTGGGGAATGATAATCTTTCTTACTTTAATTGTTTTTAGTATTTGGTTTTTTCTAAAAAAGAGAAAAGATAAAAAGAATAAATTTTTTATTCTACCTTTATTGATGGTTTGGGTTTGGATTATTTGGGGAATTTTAGCTTCTCGTTTCTATTCCGGTAAATTTTTCTTTTTCTATTATCTTTTTATCTTCCCAGCCCCATTTTTATTGTTCGGATTTCTAATTAAATATTTTTGGTCAAATAAATTTTTAAAACCTTTCTTATTGATTGGTTTTTCTTTAATCATTATTTTCCATTTAAGATTTACTACGGTTTTTGCTCCGCAATGGCGGACGATTGGTGACTTAAAAGGTGTTGCTAAAACTATTAGTGAAAATGTTAGCAAAGATGAAATTTTTAACATTGTGACTATTCAAAAAGAAGCTGATCGTTGGGACAGAAATGCCGTTGATTATCGTTACTTTGCGGAGGCCTTTAATAATAAGAGAGCTTTGGACTGGTATCCAGAAGATTATGAGAAAGCCCAGGTTTTATTTGTAGTTGATGAAACTGGCAACGGCGAGGTTTTACAATCCAGTATCATGGAAATTATCAAGTTTAATCCTAAAAAGATTATTGGACGTTGGCAGTTGTCTAAAGGGATAGTTGTTTATAAACTAGAGAAAGAAAAGAAATAGTTAAAGAAAAGAAATAATAATAATGAGAATTGCCTTAATCGGTTACGAAGCGAATATAAAAAACAGGGTTGGTTCTAACCAATATGCTTTTGAGCTTTTAAAAGCTATTTATGAGTTAGATCATAAAAATCAGTACACGGTTTTTTTGCCAACTTCTCCTTTATCTGATTTACCAGCTGTTAGAGCTAACTGGCATTATGTGATTTGCGGTCCGAAAAAACTTTGGAACCTTTTTGGCTTGCCCTTGGCTTTGTTTAAGCAAAGCCCCAAGCCAGATGTTGTTTTTAATCCTGGCCATTATTGTCCTTTAGTTTTTCCAGCCCCACTAGTAGTCTCGATTATGGACTTGGGTTATTTGCGTTTTCCTTCACAATTTACCAAATCAATTTACTGGAAATTAAAGTTTTGGACAGCTTTATCCATTAAAAGAGCTAAACACCTTTTAACTATCTCCCAGAGTACTAAAAATGATATAATTAAGTACTATCAAATAGGTTCGGAGAAGATTACCGTTGCCTATCCAGGCTACGATCAAGAGAAATTCAAAACTCAGGTTTCAAAAGCTAAAATTGATGAGGTCCGAAAAAAATATAGAATTGATAGTGAATACATTTTATTTTTAAGCACTTTAAAGCCAAATAAAAATATTGAAGGTTTATTATCAGGTTTTGAAAAACTTGATAAAGAAAAGAAACAGAACCAAAACCTGAAATTAGTTGTTGCCGGTAGAAAAGGTTGGTTGTTTGAAAATATTTTTACCAAAGTCAAAAGTTTAGGTTTAGAAAAAAAAGTTATTTTTACAGATTTTGTTGCTGAGCAAGATTTGCCAGCTTTAATGTCAGGAGCCGAAGTTTTTGTTTTACCGAGTTTTTGGGAAGGTTTTGGCATTCCGGTAGTCGAATCTATGGCCATTGGAGTACCAGTAGTTGTTTCCAATGCTGGTAGTTTATCAGAAATTACTGGAGAAGCAGGAATTATTATTGATCCTTATCAACCAGAATCAATTGCCGAAGGCATCAAGAAAGCTTTAGTAGAAAAAGAAAAATTAATTGCTAAAGGTTTTAAGCAAGCACAACAATTTAATTGGTTAGAATGCGGTCAAAAAGTTATTAAAATTTTAGAAAGGATAAAAGAATAAAAATGTTTAAAGATAAAACTGGTAAAGAACTAAGCTTTAATGAAGCTTTACCAAAAATAAAAAATAGAGTTTGTAGTATTTGTTTAGATTTTGAGCTGATGCTTTTGCGCTGGACTGGTTTTGTTCCTTCTCACTACTTTCGGCAGTTTGTTTATCGTTTAGCTGGAGTTCAGATCGGTCAGGGATCGACAATTCATATGTGGACCAATTTTTACAATCCTGACAATGTTGAAATCGGTAAGGATACCATTATTGGCGACCATTGTTTTTTGGATGGTCGGGCTAAAATAAAAATTGGTAACCATGTTGATATTGCTTCCCAGGTCTTAATTTATAATTCTGAACATGATGTTCATGATCCTGAATTTAAAGCCACTGAGCAATCAGTAGAAATCGCTGATTATGTTTTTATTGGTCCTCGAGTCATTATTTTACCAGGAGTAAAGATTGGTAGAGGAGCTGTAATTGCCGCTGGAGCCATTGTAACTAAAGATGTTCCTGCTGGTAAAATCTTTGGTGGTGTTCCGGCCAAAGAGATTGGTGAGCGGAAAGTTAAAGAGCTCCATTATCATTTGGGTCGAGCTCGTCTTTTCCAATAAGATGAAAAATTGGTTAAAAATTACCCTAACGATTATTTACCTTTTAGGTATTGTTTATTTAGTTCTGCCAGGACCAGTAATTCCCAATTTAGAACCGGCTTTAAAATCTATTGAGCCAGGAGATACAACTCAAATGCCGGGAGTTTGGGCTTACTATACTAATCTTTCCCGTGAAGAAGCAATTTCTTATTATAAGAAAGCTTTTTCTCGTTCTTCTTTTTTAAAAATTCCTTTGCCAACTTATATTCTTAATCATCCGCCAGAATATGCCAGAGAAACTATTCGGGCAACTCAGCAAAGTAATTTTTATGAAGAAATTGTTCAGCCTTTAAGAGAATCACTTTTTGTAAACGGTTGGATTCCTAAAGAAGATAAAGTTTATTTAGCTCAATCAAAAAAACCGATTACGGTTTTTATAGTTGATGGAAAGGAATATGATGCTAAAATTACTCTTTTTTATGTTCGTTCTCCAATTTGGGCTAGAATTTTAATTTGGACGGGGATTATTTTAGCTTTTGTTCTAGTTTTTCAGGCTTTCAAAAAGATTATTTTTTCTCCATGGAAACCAAAAAAATAAATAAGTTTCTTTCTAATAAGACAAATAAGCTTGATTTTAACGGAATAAAGATTTCGGTTATTATTCCCAGTTATAACACCAAGGATCTTTTGGAAAAGTGTTTACAAAGTCTTGGCTCTGGCTACGAAATTATTGTAATTGATAATGGCTCTACTGATGGTTCAGTGGCTATGCTCAAAAAACTTCAATCACAGAACCCGGCAATAAAAACAATTTTTAATCAGAAGAATAAAGGTTTTGGCGGAGCTAACAATCAGGGGATAAAAATCGCCACAGGCGATTACCTTTTGTTTTTAAACTCTGATACTTTAATAAAAGATGAAGCGCCATTAAGAATGGCTCAATTTCTAAAGGAGAATCCTCAAGTCGGAGTTGTTGGTTGCCGTTTGTTAAATAAAGACGGTTCTTCTCAGCCTTCAGCCGGACCTTTCCCTAGCCCATTAATAACTTTTATCATGCTTTTTGCTGAACATTGGCTAGGGGATTTAGTCCGTGGTTCTTTTCCTAAGGATAAAGAAGTTGATTGGGTGATGGGAGCTGCCATGATGGTTAAAAAAGAAGTGATAGTTAAAGCTGGTTTAATGGATGAAGGCATTTTTATGTATATGGATGAAGTTGAATGGTGTTATAGGCTTAAAAAAGCCGGTTTTAAAGTGATGTTTTATCCTGGAGCCGAAATTATCCATTTATTTGGTGCTAGTTCAAAAAGCGGCCGGACAGATCCGATTCTTAATATTTATCGGGGCCTTTTATACTTTTATAAGAAACATTATTCTCCTTCCCAGCTTTTTATTTTAAAAATAATGTTAAAATTAAAAGCAGCAGGAGCCTTGATTTTAGGATTTTTAACTAATAATCGTTATCTTAAACAAACTTATGTTCAAGCGTTGGAAATCACCAGAAGTAAATAGTCTTTCCTTAGCGATTATCGGTTTATTAATTTTTTTACCGATTTATCCTAAGTTTCCTTTGTTTAATGTGCCTGGTACTTACGTGGCTATTAGGGCCGAAGATTTTATTATCGCTTTTGTCATTCTTCTTTGGTTTGTTCAGCAAGCTCGAACGGGTTTTAGTAGTTTGAAAGACAGAGTTGGGAAAATGATTTTGCTTTATTGGGGTATTGGCTTTATATCCTTAATAAGTGCCATTTTCCTTACCAAAAATATTGTTCCTCATATTGCTGCTCTTCATTTTTTCAGACGGATTGAGTATATGTCTTTGTTTTTTGTGGCTTTAGCCTCGGTTCGTTCGGTGAAAAACGTTAAGACTTATTCTGGAATTCTTTTGTTAGCTACCGTAGGAGTCATTATCTTTGGCTTAGGCCAGAAATTTCTAAACTGGCCAGTTGTTTCCACAATGAATGAAGAATTTTCCAAAGGCTTGATTTTAAGACTTTCGGAATGGGCGAGAATCAACGCCACTTTTGCTGGCCATTATGATTTGGCCGCTTATCTGGTTTTAATCTTAGCCATTACCGCCGGTTTCTTCTTTATTATTAAAAGTAAAATGGCCAGAGTAGCTGCTTTATTAATAGGCTTTTTCTCCTTATATATTTTGATTCTCACTGCCTCTAGAGTTTCTTTTGCAGTTTATTTAGCAGCCATCTTTTTTGTTCTTTTATTCACTAAAAAATATTGGTGGATTGGTCCGGTTATGGGTATTAGTTTAACCATGATGCTTTTATCAGGAGAAATTACCCAAAGATTTGCTTTAACTTTTAATGTTGATTTATCCTATCTTTCTAGTAAAATCCCCCGGTGGGAAACTAAATCTGGTCAGGGAACTTTAATACCAACATCAACCCCAACGCCTATGCCGACTGAAGCGCCATCTAGTGGCGGTGGCGGTGGCGGTCGGAGAGTAATTCCTACACCAACACCAACACCAACTCCAATAGCAACGGCTTCTGCGCAAATTGATGAATGGAAACCAACAACCGAATTGGCGATTCAATATTCCAATGGTATTAGATTCGCCGTTGAATGGCCAAGAGCTATTAGAGCTTTTCTTAAAAATCCTTTCCTAGGTACTGGTTTTTCCTCGGTGACTTTAGCGACTGATAATGATTATCTGCGCTTATTAGCGGAAACTGGCTTTTTAGGTTTTGCCAGTTTCTTCTTAATCTTTTTTGAGATTATAAGAAGAGTGATTGTCTTTTTAAGAAAAAACAGAGATGAAGTTTCAAGAGTTTTAGTTATTGGTTTTACTGGTGGACTGATCGGTTTTTTAGGCAATGCTGTTTTTATTGATGTTTTTGAATCCTCTAAAGTGGCGTTCATTTTCTGGATTATCATGGGATCTTTAGTCGGTTTAATGAAAGTTAGTGCCAAGGGTGATAAAATCAATGAGAAAAATGTTTAAAAAAATTAAATTAGTTCCAGTCCTTCTATTTTTAATTTTGGTTTTAGCTTTTGTTTTACGTTTGTATAAAATCAATATCGCTTTGGCGGATCATCATTCTTGGCGTCAGGCGGATACAGCTTCGGTGGCTCGTAATTTTGTTAAAGAAGGTTTTGATTTTTTTCATCCCCGGATTGATAACATGATTCCGCTAATTGCTGGTGGAGCTTCTAATACCGAGCGTTATTTTTTTGTTGAACCACCCATTTATCAAAGCGTAGTAGCGCCCTTCTATTACTTTTTTGGTATTAAAGAATCTTTAGCTCGTTTGGTTTCTATTGGTTTTTTCTTAGGTGCGATTATTCTTCTTTATCTTTTAACCAGTAAAATGATTAATCGTAAGGTTGGTTTATTAACCGCCTTTTTCATGGCGGTTTTGCCTTACAGCATCTTTTTTACGAGGATAATTATGCCAGAGCCGATGATGTTGTTCGCTTGCATCGGCATGCTTTATTTCTTCTGGCAATGGCTAGAAAAGCCAACTAAATGGGGCTATTTCTTAGCAATTTTCTTTACAACTTTTGCTCTTTTAATAAAAACCTTTCCTTTATTCTTGCTTTTGCCAATGATTTACTTGGCTTGGCAAAAATATCGCTTTGGTTTTTTGAAAGAGAAGAAAATTTGGTTTTTAGTAATAATTGCGATTTTGCCTTTAATTGCTTGGCGACTTTGGGTAGCTAGATTTCCTGAAGGAATTCCTGGCAATATCTGGCTTTTTAACCAGAATGGGATTCGTTTCCGGCCGGCTTTTTTCCATTGGATTTTTGCCGAAAGAATCGGCAAAATGATTTTAGGTTATTGGGGGGTGGCTCTTCTTGTTTTGGGTTTAATCCTAAGACCAACTAAAAAAGAAGGTTGGTTTTTCTATTGGTGGATGGCAGCCTTTCTTGTTTATGTGACTGTTTTTGCTTCCGGCAATGTAACTCATGATTATTATCAAGTTCCTTTTATTCCTTTAGCCACTATCTTTTTAGCTAAAGGCAGTTATTGGCTGCTTTTTGGTGATAAGAAAAACTTCAGCAAGTTTTTCTCTTATCTACTATTTATTATTTGTGTTGGTTTCATGTTGGCTTTTTCCTGGTTTGAAATTCGTGGTTTTTATAATGTTCAGGGAGGCGTTGATGTGGCAGGGGTCGCGGTTAATGAGTTGGCTTCTAAGGACGCTTTGGTTTTAACCGGGGATTCTAATGATGTGACTTTGCTTTATAACACCAATCGCCATGGTTGGTCTGGCGGATATGCGTCTCCTATGCCCAATAATACTGATGTCTTAGAAAGAGCCAGAAGTTTGGGAGCTAAAATTTATGTTACCACTAAATTTGAAGAGAACAGCGATTTTGGCCGTTATCTGTTAAAAAACTATCAAGTTTTGAAAAAAACTAATCAATATATCATCTTCTCCTTATGAAAGTTTTAATGTTAACGCCTTATCTGCCTTATCCGCCTTCTTCTGGTGGGCAGGTTCGTTCTTATAATCTGATTAAGAATTTAGCTAAACATCATCAGATAACCCTTTTTTCTTTGATTAAGTATGAAGAAGAAAAAAAATACATCAAAGAATTAAAAAAATACTGTGCTGATGTTAAGGTCTTTAAAAGATCAGTCAAGCCTTGGACTTTAAGAAATATTTTAAGAACGGTTTTTGGTTATTATCCTTTTTTAGTGATTCGTAATCTTTCTTCAGAAGAAAGAGAGGCGATTAGTGAGGAATTGCAAAAAAGTAAATATGACTTAATCCATGCCGAAACTTTTTATACCATGCCTCATTTACCCAAAACTAATTTGCCAATTGTTTTAACGGATCAAACAATTGAATTTCAAGTTTACCAACATTTTGTTAATAATTTTAAATTTTGGTTTTTGAAACCTTTTTTATCTTTTGATGTCATGAAACTAAAATTCTGGGAAACCAGATTTTGGCTTAAAGCAGGTAAGGTAATTGCTGTTTCGGAATCCGATAAACAAAAAATGAAAAAAGTGGTACCTGGTTTAGAAGTAAGAGTTGTTCCTAATGGTGCCGGAGAAGATCTCATGAATCTTTGGCCCAAAAAAAACAACAGCTCTAGAACTATTATTCTTTTTCAGGCCAATTTTTTATGGCTGCAAAATACTGAAGCCGCTTTAAATTTAATTGAAAAAGTTTTTCCTCTGATTAAAAAAGAAATTCCTCAAGCTATTTGTCAGATTGTGGGTCAGAAAGCTAAAGAAAAATTAGGAACAATTACTCAACCAGGAGTGGAAATAGTTGATTTACTAACTGATGATATTGAAGGGGTGAAACAGGCTTACAAACAAGCTAGTGTCTTTTTAGCGCCTCTTTCCGGTCCAGGAGGTACCAGATTAAAGATCTTAGGAGCTATGGCCGCTGGTGTGCCGGTAGTGACAACGACAGTGGGCATTGAAGGTATAGAAGCGGAAAACGGAGTTCATGTCTTAGTTAGAAATACCTCTGAGGATTTAGCCCAAGCGGTTATAAAACTGATTAAAGAAAAAGAAACTTATAAACAGATTACCCAAAAAGCCAGATTATTAATTGAGCAGAAATATTCTTATCAAGCTTTAGCCCAAGTTTTGGATAAAATCTACAAGGAGGTGGCTTGTGGAAAAAATTGATTTATCAATCATTATTGTCAGCTATAACACCAAAAACTTTCTTAAAAATTGTCTTGAAAGTATAGAGCCTAACCCCAATTATGAGATTATTGTTATCGATAATAATTCAACTGATGACTCAGTGGTTATGCTTAAAGAGCTAAAAAAGAAAAGTAAACAAAATATTACGATTCTTGAAAAAAGAAATAATTTAGGTTTTGCCAAAGCGAATAACCAGGCTTTAAAAAAAGCCCAAGGTCGTTTAATTCTTTTTCTTAACCCAGATACTATTTTAGAAAAAGAAACTTTAAAAACGATGATCGATTTTATGGACGAAAATCCTAAAGTTGGAGCGGCTACTTGTCGAGTTCAGTTAACTAATGGGAAATTAGATCAAGCTTCTCATCGAGGTTTTCCTACGGTCTGGAATTCCTTTACTTATTTTTCTGGTTTAGAAAAACTTTTTCCTAAAAGTCCAATTTTTGCCGGTTATTCTTTAACTTATTTACCTTTAGATAATATTCATGAGATTGATGCTGGTTGTGGTGCTTTTTTAATGGTTCGTCAGGAAGCCGGTAGTCAAGTTAATTGGTTTGATGAAGATTATTTTTGGTACGGTGAGGATCTGGATTTTTGTTATCGGCTAAAAGAAAATGGCTGGAAAATTATGTTTGTTCCCACAACGAAAATCACTCATTGGAAGGGGGCAGCTTCGGGGATAAAAAAACATAGTCAGGGGATTAGTACCGCTAGTAAAGAAACAAAAATAAAAGCAGCTAAAGCTTCAGTTAAAGTTATGCGCCTTTTCTTTCAAAAACATTATAAAGATAAATACCCGAAAGTTATTTATTGGTTGACGATGTTAGGGATTAGTCTTTTAGAAAAGGTAAGACTTTTTAAGGTCAACAATTTTTAACTCTAAATAAAAAACCATGAAAATTATTATTGATGCTCGAATGTATGGATTAGAAAATGCCGGTATCGGTCGTTATCTGATTAATTTAATTAATGAAATCGAGAAAAAAGATCATAAAAACATTTATCTTTTATTATTGAGAAAAAAATATTTTGATGATTTAAAATTTACTAATAAAAATTTCCAAAAAATTTTAGCTGATTACCAACATTATTCTTTAAAAGAGCAAATCTTACTCCCGCTCCAATTAATTAAACTGAAAGGTGATTTAGTTCACTTTCCTCATTTTAATGTGCCTTTGTTTTGGTTTGGGAAATATGTGGTGACGATTCATGATTTGATCAAACACGAATCAAGAGGGATGGAAACAACAACTCGTTCACCTTTGACTTATTGGCTAAAGCATCTTTTATATTTATTGACTGTTAACCACGCAGTTCGTAAAGCTTGTTGGATTATTACTCCAAGTTATTTTTGGAAAAAAGAATTAGTCAAAAGATATGGTTTGTCAGAAAACAAAATTAGCGTGACTTATGAAGGTGTGGCTGATGGTCTTTTAAGTCAAAAAACAGATGCTGATCCTCAGAAAATTTTAGCGAAATATAATATCCAAAAGCCTTTTATTATTTACACTGGCAGTCTTTATCCTCATAAAAATGTGGAAAGATTAG
>Ga0247841_10013394_pt1 | contig 10484 bp, 11 predicted proteins | sample LaCruzMarch2015__2_FD_192410 | JGI IMG/M metagenome (GOLD analysis project Ga0247841, IMG submission 192410) | Freshwater microbial communities from meromictic Lake La Cruz, Castile-La Mancha, Spain - LaCruzMarch2015_18m | ecosystem: Environmental > Aquatic > Freshwater > Lake | place: Spain...
CCGATACATGATGGGAACAGCAAAAGGTTGCAAGAACTCCCCCCGGTTGAAGTATTTTAAAAGCGCGCAAATGTATTTCCTTATAACCCCGGCGGGCCTCGGAAACCGCCTTCCGCGAACGGCTGAATGAGGGCGGGTCAAGGATAATAAAATCAAATTTTTCTTTCGCCTCCTGTGCCGCGCGCAAATAATCAAACATGTTCTCTGACCGGCAATGAAAACGCGCGTTAACACCCGATAATTCGGCCGATTCTTTCGCCCGCTCAATGCTTTTTGCGTTACTGTCAACCGCCATCGCTTCCTTGGCCCCCGCCAGCAGGGCGTGAATCGCAAACCCGCCAAGATTACAAAATCCATCCAATACGCGCATTTCCGGACGGACAAATCCGGACACAATTTTGTAATTTTCCTGCTGATCAAGATAAAAACCGGTTTTATGTTTGTCAAAAAGATCGCAGATGAAATCGGCCTTGCCGATGCGTGTGTGCACAATTGTTTCATCTGCTCCAAAGAGCGTTCCCTTAATGCGCGGCAATTTTTCAAGTTCCCGGGAAGAACCTTCGTTGTTTTCCAGGATTGACTTTAGGGTGAGTATTTCGGCAAGCAGTTTGACGAATAACGGCTTGCGCAAGTCCATACCCAGGGTTGTTGTCTGCAGAACAAGCGTATCATTATAACGGTCAACAATCAGTCCCGGCAGAAAATCGGCATCGCTGTGGATGAGGCGATAAGACTGTTGACCGGAGCATCTGGAACGACGATAGTCAATGGCTTGCTGAAAACGTGTCCGCCAGAAATTTTCGTCAATTTCAACCGGTTTGCGCGCCAGGGTGCGGAAAGAAATCATGGCGTTGCTGTTGTAATATCCGCGGGCAATAAACTTGCCCCTGAAATTAAACGCATCCACAAAATCGCCGTCATTCGGTTCACCGCTGATTTCCTGGATTTCATTGCGATAAACCCATAGATGACCGCGTTCAATGCGGTGCGGCTGGTTTGAGAGAATTATGCGTGGAAACGTGGTTGACATAAATAAAATATTGAATTTTCAGCCTACATCAGGATACTTATGGCGAAGAAATTAACAGAAAGAAATATAATATGCACCATGATTTAATCATTCCAAAAGAGATTGATTCGTTTGACTCAAAAGAGCGCCTGGCCGCCTTGGCAACCATTATCAGCCGGATGCCGGCATCAAAGACAGAGGCGACTAACGAACAGATCAGCCGCGAGTCCAGCGTGATAAATATGCACATCCATTCGTTTTATTCATTCAACAGTCAGGGATATTCTCCCGCGCATATTGCGCTTGCCTGCCGTCAAAAAGGGCTTTATGCGGCGGCGTTGTGCGATTTTGACGTTCTTGACGGATTGGAGGAATTTCTGATAGCCGGCCAAATGCTTGGATTGCGAACAGCAGTTCATCTGGAGACGCGGGCATATCTTAAGGAATACGCGTTAATGGACATCAATTCGCCGGGAGAGCCGGGGGTAACGTATATAATGGGGGCAGGGTTTAGTTGCTTGCCGGCGCCGGGTTCAACTGCCATGAAAATGTTGAGCGAGTTCCGCCAACAGGCCAATCTGCGGAACAGGGCGCTGGTTGGAAGAATAAATGAGCGCTTGCCGGAAATATCAATTGATTACAACGCCGATGTCATGCCCTTATCGCCCGGCGGCTGTCCGACCGAACGCCATATTGTCAAAGCTTACCGGCTTAGGGCGCAGACTGTTTTCCCAGACCGCGAAAAGCTGGCCGCGTTTTGGGTAAAACTCCTGCGCAAAACCGGTCAGGAGGTCGGGAGGCTTCTTGATAATCCACCGGCAATGGATGATAAAGTCCGCTCGCTTCTGGCAAAAAGCGGCGGCATCGGCTATGTCTGTCCCGATAAAAAAACATTTCCGCTGGCGGATGATTTCATTGCATGGGTGCTTCAATGCGAAGCGATTCCCATGGGAACATGGCTGGATGGAACCAGTAAAGGTGAGGGGGACATGATGAAAATGCTTGAAGGCCTGAAAGCCAAAGGGGCCGCGGCAGTTAATATTATCCCTGACAGAAATCATAATATAAAAAACGAAAATGAATGCCGAATAAAACTCCAAAAATTGAACGAAGTAATATTGGCCGCCCGCAAATTGTCCTTCCCAATCAATATTGGAACCGAGATGAATAAAAGCGGTCAGCCGTTTGTTGATGATCTGGAATGTGATGCGTTGGCCCCGTATCGCCATGATTTTATACGCGGCGCAAACATAATGGTCGGCCAGACCATTATGACGCGTTATGCCGGGTTTTCATATTGCGGGAAATCAGCACTCAGCGAATATGGCGGCGACACCGAGCGCAAAAATAATTTCTTTGAAGCTGTCGGCAAGTTGCTGCCTTTAAATCCGGATAACGCCACCAGACTAAAAGACATGGGAAAGCAAAAATCGTTTCAGCGCATCTGTGATTCAGCCATTAATGACAAATGGAAGTTTTAAGAAGCGCGGTTATACGCCGTGTCATACCCCGTTGACAATCAACATGGAGAGGTGTATTTTTAAAGACAACCAATTAAGCATGGCGGGTTAAATGCCGACACAACATATCATAAATAGCGCGTTGTCTCCGCAGGAGCGCCCATATTTTTGCTGGGATCGTTCCTGGTCAGTGGGGGATATTAAGGCGAAGCTTGCGGAAAGCGCGCCTGAAGACTGGCCCATGCTGGCGGCCTGGATTATGCGCGAGGCTCGTTTTGAGGACGTATGGTTTTTTTTGCGCCCCGCTGAAATCGCGGCCCGTTTTGGGGAACTGAAATCATTATTGGGCAGGAAACAGGACTTCTGGCAGTATATCTTGGATGCATGGCATGAACTGGGAAAACTCTAAAGCCATAACGGCCTTAAAACGCGATTTTTTAAAGCGGTTCGCCGCGCGGAATCGCGACTTCTTTCTAACCGGGGGATCAGCACTGGGGATTTTTTATCTGGAGCACCGCCTGTCATACGATCTGGATTTCTTCACCTGTGAGCCGACAGTGGAATGGCACTTGCTGGAAAATATCGTGCGTGGCATCGCTGCGGATATTCAGGCCGAATGCCGCACGCTTACAGCCTCTCCTGATTTTCATCGCTATCAGATAGTCCGTCCGCCGGAATCTGAAATTCTTGATTTTGTGATTGAACGGATACCACAGATTGACGAGAAAAAAAATGATTTTGATGGTGTCCGCGTGGACACTATCCGTGAAATTATGGTTAATAAAATCTGCGCCCTGATTCATCGCTGCGAGTTAAAAGACGTGCTTGACCTGTATTATCTTCAACGGAAAGGTTATTCCGTGCGGGACTATCTGAAAGAAACCAAGCGCAAGGAAGCCGGACTTGATCCAGCGATGATATCTTTCCTGCTCTCGCGATTAAAGATTGATATAGATCCCGACTATTTGCTGGCGCCGTTGGATTTGGCGGATTTCCGCCGGTTTATTGACGAATTGCGCAGGGTAATGGCTCAGATAAGTTTTCCTTAAAAATCCGCCGAAAAAACCTGACCACGCAAATATTGACGATAAAAAATATACATAAAGGAGAAAACTCAAATGTCTACTCAACAAAAATTAATAAAAATATCAAAACAAATATTACTGTTGTTGTTTGCGCAAGCAGCCGCAATTAGCATTTGCTCCGCCCAGACCAACGATTTCAAAAACACATTCCAGGCCGCCGATACCAATCGGGACGAAAAAATTACGCTGGATGAGTTTAAACAACACGCAAAACAGGAAACCTTCAAAAACATAGACCGAAATGGCGATAAAAAAATAGATAAACAGGAATGGAAGGCGGCCGCCCCGTCGCCGCAGGCGGAAAGCAATTTTGAATCTGTTGACAGAAACAGCGACACTTCCGTCAGTTTTCTGGAGTTTTCCGAGAAAGCGGATAAAAACTACAATTATGACGAGGTATTCAATGCGCTTGATAGAAACCGCGACGGCAGTCTCGCGCCCGATGAGTTCAATGCCCGGCCGGCTTTCAATATTCTCTCAATAAAATTTTAGTGCCTCATCAAGCGGCTGTCATTCCCATGCCTGCCCGAGCCGACACGTCTTGGGTCGGCCAGGGAAAATGGGCCTGCCCGAGCTCGGCCAGGGAATCCAGGTTTTTTTCTGAGCCTAGATTCCCGATTAAGTCGGGAATGACAAACGTGGGAGTATTAAATTTATTTGCCATGAACCCACCAAATCAATCCACATTGAAATGCGGTGTCAACGGCTTGCCGTATCTTGAGCTGCGTAATCCTTCCGGCGCGCAATTGGATATTTATCTGCATGGCGCCCATGCAACGTCATGGCGGACCGCTGAAGGCAGACAGATGCTGTTTATGAGCAAAAAATCTTTCTTTAAACCGAATTCTCCAATTCGTGGTGGAATCCCGGTTGTGTTTCCCCAGTTTGGCGACGGTCCTTTGCCGAAACACGGGTTCGCGCGCATCAACGATTGGACGTTTCTTAACTCTCAATTGACTGAAGACGATTGCGTCGAAGCCAGGCTGGAAATGTCTGAAAATCAGCAGACTTTTAAACTCTGGCCGCATAAGTTTCGTCTGGAGCTTCTCTTCCGTCTGAAAGCGGCGGAGCTTGAAATTTCATTTTCTATCACCAATACGGGAAAGAAAAAATTTGAGTTCAAGAACGGTCTGCATACATATTTCGCGGTGGTGGATATAGGCCAAGCTTCCCTGGCAGGCCTTATCGGTGCTGGTTTTGTTGATTTTCTTGGCGACAAAACCGTTCGTGCGGAGACGCGGGAAAAAATCAAGTTTGAGCGCGAAACGGACCGGATTTATCCCTCCGCCCCAAATACGGTTGTTTTAGAGGACGCTGGTAATCGGCGCAAAGTTGTTATTGAAAAGCAGGGCATGAATGACGTCGTTATCTGGAATCCGTGGGTGGAAAAATCAAAGCGGATGGAAGATTTTGGGGATGACGAGTATAACAAGATGGTTTGCGTCGAAACCGGCAATTTGCATGACTCTGTTTTTTTGCCCCCAGGCACAACGCGCAATTCTTTAACAAGATTCCGGTCCGGGAAAATTTAAAAAAGAAAAGGTCAATTCCAGCCCTTTCCTTCCTCGTCCGGAAGCCGTTCCAGTTCAAACATGGCAATTTCTTTATCCATGCAACCGATCCGCTTTTTGTTGCCGACCGGACCCCTCCGTACTTCCCCCCAGGTCTTGTACATGTCGGTTAAGGTGTGGAAGCAAAACTGTTTTGGTGTGGCAAGCAATGGATCCAAACATTGCTGTTTAATGAAAAACGTGTCGCCCGGCTTGTAAAACGGACAATGCGTGGCGATGGAAACCACGGTAACTTTGACAACTGAGTACATATTTCCCTCCTGTTTTTATGCGCGCGCTAAAACCTCACGGTGAGCTTCGCTCATGGCTTTCCACGGAAACAAAGTAATGCCCGTGAGGTTCAATGATTTGACGATTCCAATTTCCTGTTCAAAAATTTCCGGGGATACTTTTCCGGCGGAAGAGGAGATGCCAATTCCTTCATGAACATCTGTGGATGAACCGGCGAGAAGGGCTTTATGCTGTTCGGCAAGCCGTTTGAATCTGACCGGATTGCTTGTGTAATTCATGATATGAATGCTGTCCAGAATGCCTTCACGGCACCAATCCGGCCAGTCCTGACCTTCAAAAATGGCCGGTCCGTAACCCCACGTTGGCGGCGGATCAAATTCGGTGTCACGGCCGGCAAAAACCGCCCGGGGATCAATTGAAAATTTCTTGCCCGCTTTATGAATGGCTTTGGCCAAAACCCGGGCGATGTGCGTTATCACTTCAATTTTAGACTTAACTTCCATATAACCGATAGAAGGATCGCGCTCATCATCGGCCGTCAATAAATCGTGTCCAAGCCATGGTTTACGACGGGCGCGGCAGGCATCGCAATTGCAGGGGTTATCTTTAAAAAAGCAGGTATTCATGTAGCGCAAGCCATCCATGTTGATTCCCTTTATATAGGGATGTTTTTTGATAAAGTTGGCAAGCCATTGCGCCAAAGGCGCCGGATTGGTGACGGCTGACCAGCATTTGAGACGATAGGGTTTAGCGCCCTGAGGGTAGAGTGCCAAATATGCCTCCGGGTTAAGCGGTTTGGCTTCTGGTGCCGGAGTGCCGTAAGCTTTGTCATATGATTTTTCCAGCCCGATCATGGCATGTATTTCAAAACGCGAACCGGCAATGCTGTTGATGTTTTGCAATGCCTGCTCATCGTCGGCATTGCATAGTATTGTCTGCAGGCCGCACTTTTCCATTTCATCGGCTTCGGTTTTGCCAAACGGGGATTTTGAATCGGGATAATACCATGTCGCTTTTTGCATAAAAATCCTTTCGTTTATTAAACGGGTTATTTAGCATCTAATTTTAAAAATGCGCAATAGTCAAGTAGATTACTAAACTGATTTATTGCTGTTGCTTGTGGCGTTCTTGTCCTCTTGGGCGGAGTCTGGCTGATTTACACCGCGCCATGATGGAATGGTTATTTTCTGATTGGCCGGGCGAGATGCCTGTTTCGGGGAACGGAGTCGTGTTAAGGGCGCGTTGCCAAAATCATCAACTAAATGCGAATAACTCAGCCCTATTGAGACAGGTTTCCGCGTCGTCCCGAGCGCTAGCGTCTCGGGACAAGTGGTTGCTTGCCCTAAGGGGCGACGCGAAAATCAAGCTTTGGCGCGTTTTGCCAGAGCAGGTCAATCTGATAGTAGGCGCGGACATCTTTTTTGAAAAAGTGAACGATAAAGTCAATGTAGTCCGCCACTATCCAGCCGCTTTCCTGATTCCCGGACATGCGCCAGCAGTTTATGCCCTGGGACTTCATGACAAGCCGGGTATCATTGAAAAGCGCCTTGAGGTGGACGGTGTTTAGTCCTGATGCGACCAGATAATAATCCGTAATGCTGGAAACAGCGCTGACATTGTAAGCGATAATATCAACGCCCTTTTTCTCTGAAATTGCCGCCGCCGCCGTGCGTACGAGATATAGTGTTGTTTTGTTCATTCTGTTCCGGATATGGGGTGAATATTTATGTTTTGTAAAGATTATGTTCGGCAATATAAATTTCCACGAAAGTGGGAACCAGATAGCGGATGCTCATCCCTTCGGCCGCGCGATGGCGGATGTCGGAGGCTGAAATGTCAATTTGATGAACGGCAACGACGTTTTTAATAAGATCCCGGCTCAAACCAGTTTTAAGTTTTAATGCCTTTCCGGCGACTTTTGTAGGGTCAAAGCCGGGACGGACAAAGGTAACAAACCTGCAAAGCCGCAATAGCTCGTCAATATCTTTCCATTGGTGCAATTCCATAAGACTATCCGATCCGATAATAAAAAACAGGTCATGGCGGGGATACAATTTCTGGAGATGGCGGACGGTATCAATTGAATAATTTGTTCCGCCCCTGCGGATTTCAATGTCGCAGATTTCAAAATCAGGGTTGTCTTCAATTGCTTTTTCAAGCATTGCGGCCCGGTGAGCGGCCGGCGCAAGTTGCAGGGCGTTTTTGTGCGGGGGGATGTCACAGGGGACAAAAAGCACCTTGCCCAGGTCAAAAGCTTCCAGCGCATCCTGGGCCAGGATCAGATGGCCCATGTGCACCGGATTAAAAGTTCCTCCGAAAATTCCAATACGTGATTTCATTTTTATGCCTATTTTAATGGATAGGAATTTTCCGCCACAGGCGGATCCGCCCACGGAGGACAAAGTTGCATGGTTACCATTGTCATTCCGAGCATAGCGAGGAATCTCGGCAGTAATTATCCATGTTGCGGAGATCCTTCGCTTCGCTCAGGATGACAAACTCATCCTTATAGTAATAACTGTTTTGGCGTCGGCAAACAAGAGTGAATTCAATCTTGCAGGCTAATTTTCTGGTTTTCACCAAGTTGTTCGGCGCACCATAATGTCTGGCGCGCAATGCCCATCAGGATCCGCACATCGTCTTCCGTCAGTTTGCCGCGCGAAAAAATACGGCGCACTCCAAGCATCATGTGATGGGCCTTGTCCGGCTCCATGAATCCTGTCTGTAGAAGCGCTTCTTCCCACATCTTGAACATATGCTCCTTGGTGCGCGTGTCGGCCGGGGGAGATTTTTCGCCGGTTGGCTCAAATATGCCGGCGGCCGTGAATAGTTCATAAGCGCAGACCATGACGGCGTGCGAGATATTCAAAGAACGGTACTCATTTGCGGAAGGGATTTGAATCAGCCGGTTGCATAATGCCAATTCAATATTGTTCAAACCGTTGTCTTCCGGACCGAAAACCAGCGCTGCCTTGCCGTTGTCGGCCGCATCCAGAATCAGTGGCGCGCATTCCCGCGGTGTTGTCGCGTGCTGGCGGTATAACCCCAGCCGGGCTGTGGCGCCGACTACCAAAACGCAATCGGCAAGCGCCTCCGCAAGGGTGGCGGATATTCGGCGGTTGGCAAGAATTTCCTGTGCCGCACAGGCCATTTTTTGAGCTTCTTCCCAATTGATGTTTTCAGCGGCAACCAGCGCCAGATCGGACATTCCCATATTGGCCATTACCCGGCATACTGCGCCGATGTTGCCGCCATATATCGGCCGGCAAAGAACAATGCGGATATTTGCCAGTAATTGCATATATTTTAAACAGGTATTTTAAAAATTATCGTTTCATTTAATTAATCGTAAAATCTGTTTAAATTCGGCGCAGGCCGAAGTTTCCAGCAATTCAAAAACAACACTTTCCACGCTCGTTATATCAACGCCCTTGGCCCGCATGCGAGCCAGGCCGATTTCCTTGTTGGCGCTTGTTCGCGATCCGACGGCGTCATGGGCAACTTGAACCGCATATCCTCTTTGAAGCAGGTCGGCGGCGGTTTGAAACACGCAGACGTGCGTTTCAATGCCGGCTATTATGATTTGCTTTCGTGCGGCTGTTTCAAGTGTCTTCAGGAATAGCGGTTCGCGGCAGCAACTGAATGTTCTTTTGAGGATTTTTGGGTATTGACCCAAGTCTGTGCTTAATGCGGCAGCCGTCGGACCGATACCTTCCGGATATTGTTCCGTGACAAGAACCGGCAGGTTGAGAATTTTACAGCATTGTATCAGAATGATGGTATTATTGGTTAGATTTGATGCGTCCTCAATTTGCGGCAAAATGCGCTCCTGCATGTCAATAACAAGCAACAATGCGTTCTTTCGTGAAAACATAAGCGTTTCCTTTCCGTTTAATTCCCCCGGCTTTCCGTTTAATTGGAGTATGGAAAATGGGCCGAAGCATTGCAAACCATATTTTATCCTCCTTCCACGTCGCCGCAAAGCGGCAAGTGGCCACTTATCCCGAGCGCGCAAAAGCCTCGGGATGACGTGGCGCCACTTTTACCATAAAGCTACGGCGGATGTTGCCATAGGCTTATGCTTGTGGGGCTCCATCTAGTGCTTGACGGCAACGACTCAAAACAAATATTATACCTTAGTTTTGCATCGCGCAAGTTTGCCGCAGATGTGAGGCACGAAGGGCGCCGCTGTATAAGCATACTGCAAGCCCTTCGCAACGAAATAGATGCGGTAAAATCGCGCAACTCCTTTCTTGCAAACAAAAGCAGATATTATGAAAAAAATCAATTAACCCATCAGGTTACCAGCGCTATGAACACATTCTCATCGAAAACACTTGTTATGCAGGCTTTCTCATGTTAATCCTGCTTTTGTTTGTGCAAAATTAAGGTTATACGTTCATGACTATTAATGGGATAAAAAGATTAATAAGTCCCCAGTTGATTATTATCGGCTCGGTGGGTATATCTATCATTATTGGCGCCGTTTTGTTAATGTTGCCTTGCGCAAGCAGGACGGGGCAATGGACAGATGCTTTAACCGCGCTTTTCATGGCCACAAGCTCAATGTGCGTGACGGGGCATACGCTTGTTGACCCCGGTTCGTATTTTTCTCATTTCGGCCAGGGGGTCATGCTGGTTCTTGTTCAGATTGGGGGTTTGGGGTTTATGACAATGGCCATGGCTTTCCTGATTATTGCCGGCCGCCGTCTCAGTTTGCGGAACGAAACGGCCATTACCTTTTCAATGGGCATGAGGGATGCTCATCAAATTAAACGTTTTTTATTGAGGACGATTGTGTTGTCGCTTGTTCTTGAGCTTGGCGGGGCCTTTATTCTTGCCTTGCGCCTGATGGCTGAGCGCGGTTTCCCGGCGGCGAAGGCGTTTTATCACGGTGTTTTTCATTCTGTTTGCGCTTTCTGCAATGCGGGATTCAGCCTTTATCCTGATAATTTGACCGGATTAAGAAGCGATAAAATATTTTTACTGACAATAATTTTTCTGATCGTGCTGGGGGGAATCGGTTTTTTGGTATTGAGCGAGTTTTATTACGAATGGCGCGCTCTGCGAAAAAAACACATGATACTGTCGCTTCATAGCCGGATGGTTGTATCGGGCACCATTTTCC
>Ga0247841_10013395_pt1 | contig 10483 bp, 13 predicted proteins | sample LaCruzMarch2015__2_FD_192410 | JGI IMG/M metagenome (GOLD analysis project Ga0247841, IMG submission 192410) | Freshwater microbial communities from meromictic Lake La Cruz, Castile-La Mancha, Spain - LaCruzMarch2015_18m | ecosystem: Environmental > Aquatic > Freshwater > Lake | place: Spain...
ACTGTGTCGTCATGAGCCTTTTTCTTTTGGGGTTCGCACCTTAAAGTTAAAAAGGCTTTGGCGTTTTATGCGACAAACCAGGGAATCTTATTTACGAAAAGAAAGGGATTGTTATTTACCGTTTACATATGAAACTTACCATCGAAAATCAAATCTCCGAAGGTGAATGGGTTGTAACCATTTTCTCTGTTACAGGCACATTCATGGACGAATGGTTTGGTATGAAACCAACAGGAAAGCCAATCACCTTTACAGGAGTAAATGTTGATCGCATCAAGGATGGTAAAATTATTGAACATGGTGGTGCTGCCAATTTGATGGACCCATTAATGAAAGCAGGAGTAATAATAAAAAAAGAATAAGCACAACCCATAACGAACCGTCAGCCGAGCAATGCGGGCGGTTTCCGGAGGCTGGCATTCACCAAACCTGCAAACGCTCGAGGTAAAGAAAAGAAACAACAAGTAAAACCCGCACTGCGGCTGCCGGCGGGGCGTTATGGGCAAGTTTAAGAAACGACACAATGGACAGGCACGAGAGCTATCGACAATTCAGTCTGACACTTCTTGCAAGTGTTGTCTGACTTAAAAAAACACAAAGTGGAGACCAGAAACCACTTTAAAAACAGGGCGACACCGAAAAGCCAAACGAGTAGGAAGAATCGCTTATAAATTAAATTTATGAAAAATCTTAGAACGAATTTAATCCGATTTATTGCTCCATTTATCCTATTATTATTATTATTATGGAGTTGCAATGATGGCAAACTTTCCAATTCAAAGGCAGAGAAAGCTCTCAAGGATGAATATCCTAGATACAGAACTTCCACTGTTCAAATAAATGATAATAGCCTTAGTCCTGGAATTCCTAATGAATTAAAACTTTTGTCAGAAAGAGAATTAGCTCGTTATACTTATATTCCACCCGGAACAAGTGGTTACGGATGTTATGGTCAACTGACCGAAGAAGGTAAGCAATACTTTGTAAGCGAAATAAGCAACGAATTTATTGTTATGGCAATTGCAAAGGTTGAACTAGAGGCGGTAACAGGAGTGCGTGAAATTCCTGCAATAAATGCTTCTGAAGTCGAATACACTGAGAAAATTGTTGAAGTTACTCCAGTTGGTGAGATTTTCAATGATATAAGTGTAGGCAAAACCTATAATGTCACTGCAACATTTAATAAATATAATGAAGGTTGGCGAGTTGATAAATTATCAACGAGAGCCCAGAAAATAACAATTTCTGAGACTTACACAGAAGCAAATGAAAACCAAGCAAAATATACAGTCGTTGATGAATTTTTGACAGCTTTTAAAAAAGCAGTGAAATCAAAAGATAAAAAAGAAATATCAAAATTTATGTTTTTCCCATTCCGAACGGACAATGGATTATCCAATACTATAGAAGAAGTGGATTCGGATATAGGTATTTCAACTTTTGATGTTGTATTAAATATAAACTCTCTTCAAAAATATGATGATAATGATTATGGAAGTCCAGGGACAGGCTTGAAGTTTTCCAAGCATAGAAAAGGGTATTGGAAATTGGATATGGCTTTTGGAAATCCGAATAACGCAAGATAATTATTTTGCAATATTTTAACCGATTTTAGTTTTAGGTTAAAGAAAACCTGCCCATAACCAACGCTATAGCAAATGCGGGTATGCGTGTTCGTTGAAACATTTGGAATCTTTACATACAGTTGTGCGGGCAGACAGTTGAGCAACAATCTATTCCCGCACTTGCTATAGCGTCAACCGTTGGGTGCCATTAAGAATGATAAAATAGCTTATGTTCGCTTATTAAAAATTCTATTAATGAAAAAAGGTATTTCAATGCTTCTGTTCACAGTATCTATTTTCTGTGTTCTACTGTTGCTAAACGGTTGTAAAAAGAGCGACAATCATGGAGACCCTGAATTACCGACCGTGACAGACCAGGAAGGGAATGCTTATCATTATATCACCCTCGGTACTCAAACATGGATGGTTGAAAATTTAAAGGTGACCAAATACAGGAACGGGGATAGTATACCTTTTGTACCAGATAGTGTAACTTGGAAGAGTACTTACGCAGGTGCGTATTGTATAAATCAAACGAGTGGCAGCAATGGCTCATCATGTGGATATTTGTACAATTACTTTGCTGTGAGTGACAAGCGAAACCTCTGCCCGGAAGGATGGCATATACCGAGTGATACTGAATGGAATACGTTGTCCAATTATCTGATAAATAATGGTTATGGCTTTGAGGGAGGTGGGGATGATGTTGGGAAATCACTGGCATCAACTACAGATTGGGATAATTCAAAAGTTAATGGTGATATCGGTAACCATCAAGAAACCAATAATTCGAGTAGATTCTCGGCCTTCCCTGCGGGCTTACGAAATTATAGTGGCGAGTATATCCCTATTGGTATTGTCTGTTTTTTCTGGACTTCGACGGAGATGGTTCCAGGTCTATATGGTGTATTAAGAGCAATGAAATATGATGGGAATAATATCTATAAATCTAATACTGTAGAAGGTTGTGGATTATCAATTAGGGCGATTAAGGATTATTAAATGACCATTTTATGGAGAATGAATAGAATGATTAACGGCCCCAACGAGCCGGCAGCCGTTAGCGGCCACTCGTTGTGCTTAATGCAAGAAATCCGAGAACTGCAAAGAAATGACAGATAAGTTGAAAAAATATGAGACTATAGGATGCTGTGGAATTGATTGTGGACTATGCCCAAGATTTTATACAAAAGGAGATTCAGCTTGTCCAGGGTGTGGCGGATTGAATTTTAAAGAAAAACATCCATCATGTGGATTTCTAACTTGTTGCGTGATTAAAAATGGACTTGAAGTTTGTTCTGACTGCAAAGATTACCCATGCAAACGATTTGATTCAGAGAAAGACGGATATGATTCTTTTGTGACTCATAAAAAGGTTTTTATAAATCTTGATTTCATTAAAGATAAAGGGATTGAGCAGTTCATTAAAATCCAAAAGATACGGATAGATATTTTAAATGATTTATCGACTAATTACGATGATGGTCGCACAAAGAACTTTTATTGCATTAGTTGTGCTTTATTGCCCGTAGACCAATTACAGGAAATATACGGATTTGCTCACAACTTGAATAATGAGCTTGAATTAAAAGAAAAATGTAAATTGATTAAAAATTTTTTGATAGAGATTGCAGATTCGATTAATATTGATTTGAAATTGAATAATAAAAAATAATACACATACGCACAACGAGCCGGCAGCCTCAATGCAGGCGGTTTCCGAATGTTGGTATTCACCAAACCTTCAAATGATTGCGGTTAAAAAAAGAAACAACAAGTAAATCCCGCACTGCGGCTGTAAGCCCACCGTTAGCGCCAAACTAATTTTGCCAATTACTTGACTTTGACGTATGCTTTTTGTATCTTTGTACGCCTAAAATTAAAGGTATGGAAACCAAACTGACTTTACGACTAAAAAAGAAGGTTATTGACCAAGCAAAAAAATATGCTAACGATCATGAAACCAGCTTATCTAAACTAATTGAAAATTATTTAGAAGCTGTCACAAATACTCCCGATGAAGAAGATCATATATCACCATTAGTTAAATCTCTAAGTGGTGTGATCCAGCTTGCAAACAATTCGGATCTCAAGGACAAATATCATAAACACATAACCGAGAAGTATTTATGAAAAAGAGGGTCTTTGTTGATACAGACATTATTTATGATCTTTTAGCTAAGCGTGAACCTTTTTACCAGGCTGCTGCCAGGTTATTTACACTGGCAGATGAAGGCAAGATTCAAATTTTTATTTCCTCATTGTCAATAGCAAATATTCACTATCTGCTCTCAAAGGAAAAATCTTCATTTGAAGCCAAACAAATCTTGAGGAAATTTAAGTTGCTAGTCCAAATAGCACCATTAAATGAAAAAATAATTGACCTTGCGTTGAATTCTGAATTCAATGATTTTGAAGATGCTATTCAATACTATTCTGCCTTACAAAACGAAATTGAGATTTTATTGACAAGAAATTTAAAAGACTATAAAAAAGCTCAAATAACGGTCCTAACTGCTCAAGATTTTATTAATCTTTAAAATTGGTCTGGCACTAACATGCCTGCAACCGCAACAAAACCAGCGTTATCCATGCTTTTCAAAGGTGGCACCTTTGTATGCGTTTAGCGGCCACACGTTATGCGGCATGTATTATTGAAAAAGAGCACTTGGAGTATTCACAAATAGTATATACCTTTGCGCTATAAAACAAAGGAACATTATGAAAACACTCTCTTTAAAGTTAGATGATTCAGTTTTTACTGAAACCGAACAAGTAATCTCAAATATTAAAAAATCCCGAAACAGGTATATCAACGAAGCCCTGGATTTTTATAATAAAGTTCAAAAAAGAAAACTGTTAGCTTCCAAATTAGAGAAGGAATCAAAACTTGTTAAAGATGAATCTTTAACGGTTCTTCATGAATTTGAAATGATTGATTATGAAGGCTAACCAATATGAGATCTGGATAGCAGATCTAAATCCCACAATAGGAACAGAACCGGGAAAAATTAGACCAGTGATCATTGTTCAAACGGATCTTTTAAACAAACATCATTCATCATCGATAATTTGCCCATTAACGACAAATGTCCAAAAGGAAAGTGAAATATTACGAATTCACTTAAAAAAAGGATATTGTGGGTTAAATGAAGGTTGTGATATTATGACCGACCAGATTCGTGCGATTGATAACAAAAGATTAATTAAAAAAATTGGCGTTGCTCCAACTGATATTGCGGAAAAAATAAAGGAGAATCTGAAAGTACTATTGGATTTGGAATAATACACGCCGCATAACGAGCCGTCAGCCGAGCAATGCGGGCGGTTTCCGAAGGCGAGCATTCACCGAACCTGCAAACGATTGAGGTAAGGAAAAGATACAACAAGTAAAGCCCGCACTGAGGCTGCCGGCGGGGCGTTAGCGGCAATTATTATATGACAATGTTCCATAAATAGAAATACAATGAAAAGGATTTTACTACTGGCTTTTTTTATGGGATTTATAACTATATGCAAAGCACAACAGTTTTCATTTGTATTGAAATTCGTGGATGCAGTTGGAAATACTGATAGTCTTACCCTTGGTTATGACCTGACTGCGACAGACACTTTGGATATAGCCTTTGGAGAAACCAATATTATATCGACTCCTTACACAAGTGGACTTGACGTAAGAGTTGGAAATGTTTGGTTTCAGCAAAATTCCTTTCCTGGGTTCGGACAGAATCAATTTGAGACCAAGACGCAAATTGTTCCAAACGCCTGTGGAACAGGTAACTTTTGGTCATTATTTCCTGTCATTGAAATTAATATCGTGTCACCTCACTTCCCAATAAAAGCATATTGGAATAAAAATCTTTTCAACGATACTTGTAAAAATGGTAGTGTTTTTACAGGTGTTCATCCCGGGGGATGGTGGGATACAGGCGGTTTCAGAGTTGTATTAAATTTGGAAGACTCAACAACGTTCTATCAAAATCAATATTACTATCTAAGGGGAGCAGATACTGTGAACGTTTATTGGGCTACGTTTTCAGATTCGACATTATTGGTTTTAGCAATCAAGGAATTTGAAATGGAGAAAAACGTATTAAAAGTTTTCCCAAATCCCACTTCGGATTTTGTAACAATTAGTTTGAGCAGAGCTTTTGGAGAAATAAATCGTGTTGAATTTTACAATGCAGTTGGACAACTTATTTGCTTTTCAAAGCAATTAGAGAATATTGACATTAGAGGATTTTCACCTGGATTATATTTTGTCAAAGTGATGAATTACAATGGAATGACAGTGATTTACAAGCTTCAAAAGATGTAATAAATGCCGCTAACAAGCATGCAAAATCTACAATGCCAGCCTTAACAAGGCTTAGCGACATTTTACCTTTGCAGCTTTTGCATGCGGGGCGTTAGCAGCAAACTAATGCATTGGACGTACAACATTTTCAACGTTATACTTTACCTAAACCATGAAACAACGAATTGCATGCATATCTCTTTTAGTCAAGGATTATGATGAAGCAATTTCATTTTTTTCTGAAAAGCTAAATTTTGAATTAATCGAGGACACTCTTATTAATGCAGCAAAAAGGTGGGTAATACTTTCCCCACCAGGCTCATCGGAATGTTCTATCCTTCTGGCAAAAGCATCAAATTCGGAACAAATAAAATATGTAGGAAACCAAACCGGTGGTCGTGTATTCTTGTTTCTTAACACTGATAATTTTCAAAGAGATTATCAAAATCTGTTAAATAAGGGAATTAAAATTGTTCGCGAGCCTTCCGTTGAAATTTATGGAACAGTAGCAGTATTTGAAGATTTATACGGGAATTTATGGGATCTCATTGAGCCAAATTATTTAAAATAATGTCAGCTGCTAACATGCAAATAAGGCTTATGCTCGACAGCACCGGGATCGCCAACTGATCCTAAAATTTACGCACAAGCCTTATCTGCAAAGCGGTATCACAAATTTCGAAAAAATTTGGTTGCGTTGCTTCAATATTGACGAAATGTACTTATATTTGTACTCTAATATGTACAAAAGTATTAAAATATGTTAACGACAACGATTTCCGATTTTCGAAAAGATATCAAAAGATATCTGGATCGGGTTACAGAAAATTTCGAAACCCTTATTATAAACAGGGGTAAGGATAGTGGAGTGGTAATTATCTCATTGGAAGAATATAATTCATTGAGTGCAACTCAACATGAACTTTCATCCAAGATAAACGAGAAAAGATTGGATTCCGCGATTGAGAAGTTGAAGAGTGGAAATTCATTTCAAAAAGACCTCATTGAGAAATGAAGTACACATTCGTGGATGAATCCTGGGAGGATTACTTGTATTGGCAGAGGACTGACAAGAAGATGATGTTAAAGATCAACGAATTATTGAAAGATATTTCGCGAACCCCTTATTCCGGACCTGGAAAGCCTGAACCTTTGAAATATAAATATAAAGGATATTGGTCCCGAAGAATAAACGAGGAACATCGCTTGATTTATCGATTTTCAGAAGATGAAATACTGATAGCCAAGTGTAGATTTCACTACGACTGAGAATTCAAAAACTTGTGGTAACATGCCAGCAGCCGCAATACGGGCGGTTTCTGGAGGTTAGCATTCACCAACCTGCAAGCGATAGAGGAAAAGATAAGAAACAACAAGTAAATCCCGCACTGCGGCTGCAAGCGGGGCGTTAGCAACAATTATAAAACCAACAATATGATAAGCATTGCAAGTAAAATAATATCCATAACAAGAAACTTAATTTTAATTGTTTTGACTTTTCAAATCTTACCTTGCACAGGACAAGTGAAAGAAAAAACAGTTAATGATAAAATTGAAAATGGACTAAACAACCAATCATCTAATTTAAAACAAACTACGATGTTTCCGCAAATACACACCAATTTAAATGGAATGGTAAGTGAATTTGTTAGGTCTATGTATCAAGATACTAAAGGAAATTATTGGTTTGGAACAAATGGAAATGGGATTATACGATACGATGGCAAGACACTTGAAGAAATTAATATTGAACAAATTCCAAAGTGGCTGGCTATTAGGAAAATCATTGAAGATAAAGTTGGAAATATTTGGTTTGGAACCTCTTCTGGGCTTCTAAAATATGATGGAGAAAAATTTACTACATATTCAACAGAAGTAGGTTTGCAAGATGAGGAGATTTGGGGATTAGCAGTTGATTCTAAAGGAGTGATTTGGGTTGGTTCAGTTCGAGGCGTTAGTCATTTTGATGGAAAAAAGTTTACTCCGTTTTTGTTGCCAAACACAATGGTAGAAAATGCAGAACCTATGCTTTCAATAAAAAGTGCTGGAGGTTTTGTAGAGGATAATGATGGAAATATGTGGATAAGCAATGACGGAAATGGAATTTTCAAATACAAGAATGGGGCATTTACCCATTTAACAAATAAAAATGGGCTTACCGATAATAATGCGGGTGTGGGCTTAAAGGACAGAAATGGGAATATTTGGATTGGCTCATTTTATGGAGGCGCCAGTAAATTTGATGGAACTACTTTTACAAATTTCACAAAGGATGGAATTATTGAAGGGATAGAAACTGGTGGTTTTTATGAAGATAGCAAAGGAAATATATGGTTTACAGCCGAAAACATAGGGGTTTACAAATATGATGGGACAAAATTCATTTTATACACCACTAAAGACGGATTAACTACAAATGTTGTTCAAAGTATTTTTGAGGATAACAAAGGGCAAATGTGGTTTGGCACTTGGCAAGGCTTATGCATTTTTGATGGTGAGAAATTCGTGAATGCTCGTGACAAAGAACCTTGGACAAATTAATAATAACTGTTGCTAACGGGCTTGCGGCCGAGCAATGCGGACGGTTTCCGGAGGGTAGCATTCACCAAACCTGGCAAACGATAGAGAAAAGGAAAAGAAACAACAAGTAAAACCCCCATTGTGGCTGCCGGCGGGGCGTTACCTTGCATTAATTGAAGAAAAAGAGGGTGTGAAGAATTTTAGACAAAAGTAATACCGATTCCTCTTACGAAATTTTATTTAAAAACATATGTACTTGACATTGATACAACATTTATTTATTTTTGTATGTGTTTACATATTAGGTTTATATGACAACAAGTATGCAATTATTGACATTCGTTCTTTTTTTGTCTTTGTATTCTGCAACTTGTAAAAAGAAGAATGTCGTTCAAAATCCGGGCAATGTTAAAGTCTTTGAACTCACATATGAAACTCCCGGAGTAGATGGAACAATGGTCAATGCTTCCGGAATAGTGATGGTCCCACCTTCTGGTACCGGTCCATTCCCTTTATTGTCTTGCCAACATGGGACTGTTTTTTCAAAGAATGTAGCACCCTCATACACAGATAGTTGCCCGGAAGCACAGGCTTTGCTCAGTGAATTCGCTGCAAAGGGTTACGTGGTTGTAATGGCTGATTATATTGGTCTTGGCAGAGCAGGTGCGACCCTGCATCCATATTTCCATGCACAAACTGAGGCAACAGCAGCACGTGACATGATCAGGGCAGCAAGAAAGTTCTGCGAGGACCATGGTATTCTGCTTAACAACAAACTCTTTTTGGCTGGTTACTCACAGGGAGGACATGTTACAGCTGCATTACAACGACTTATACAAACCAGCAATCCGGGCGAATTCTCCATAACAGCTTCGGCTATCATGGCAGCACCCTTCGACCTGTCGATGCTGTTCCAGCATCATATTACCAATCCCAGTACCATTTCATCGGCAGTCACTTCATTGATGGTAAAAACGTTCAATTGGGTTTACACTATTGGCCCAACCTATCATGATTTTTTTAAAAAACCATACGATAGTATTGTTCCTGCTGTATTGGACTTTAATCATCATGAGGCTGAGGTGATCGGCACTCTCAACGTACTTCCCGTAAATATCTTTCAGCCCACCTTCCTTGCCGATGTCAATGCAGGGACTCACCCTTTTAATATGGCGATGGGAACAAATGAAGTATACAATTGGTGTCCGACAGGTCCCACATTATTGGTTTTTTCCATGGCGGACGAGGTTGTTCCCCATACAATTGAGAACATGGCATATATACGCTGGATTGAGCTTGGTGGGAATGTCGACAGTGTCAATCTTGGGAATGTATATAACCATAGCAACGGTTTTATGCCTGCATTGATGAAAGCCAAAGAATGGTTTGATAGATATAAATGAATTGGGTTTTCTTAATCTGAATAGGAATTTTCAGGTGATGAATTAAATATCATTTGTTCAATTGGCTTCATCCATTTCTTTGAAGTATTAAATGTGTTAATAGTCAGCACCTTTGCTGCGGCTGCAAGCGGGGCGTTAGCTGTGTAAACGGTAAATAACAATCCCTTTCTTTTCGTAAATAAGATTCCCTGGTTTGTTGCATAAAACACCAAAGCCTTTTTATCTTTAAGGTGCGAACCAAAAAAGACCAAAGGCTTATGGCGACACAGTTTAAAAGACAAACCATGAATCACAAAACTAAGAAACTTTTCCTGGAAAAGTTTAAAGTGACCCAAATTTGCAGGGAAGTTGGCAAGGACCCAAAAACCATATCAAAATCGATCAAGGCAGTAAGATCATCACTGAATATGAGGTTACCACAGCCATTGTGCATGACAGTGATGCACTGGAGGATCTTCTCGATTGTTTATTCCGGCCATACTGACCCCCCATTCCGGCCATACCGACCCCCCTCTTTTGAGGGGGCTTTTTGAGGACAATATTTTAAAGAACAGGTAATGGCTTTTATTTCTGTAAAATTATTCTTTTTTGTTTTTCTTACGCATTGATTCTCCTTTTAAATCGATACGGTGTGAACCATGGTATAAACGATCAAGGATCGCATCAGCGATCGTACCTTCTCCGATAACATCGTACCA
>Ga0247841_10013396_pt1 | contig 10483 bp, 13 predicted proteins | sample LaCruzMarch2015__2_FD_192410 | JGI IMG/M metagenome (GOLD analysis project Ga0247841, IMG submission 192410) | Freshwater microbial communities from meromictic Lake La Cruz, Castile-La Mancha, Spain - LaCruzMarch2015_18m | ecosystem: Environmental > Aquatic > Freshwater > Lake | place: Spain...
TTTTAAGTGCGACTGGGCTGAATCAATGTATTGATCCGATACTTTTTTAATTTCATCATAGCCGATGACAGTCTTCGGATCGGGGCTGAGTGTTAATCCTATTTTTGCGGCCGCCTCCTCCATAATTGGAACATATTCTGAGCTTTCATGGCTGAATTTCCATAAACTGATACTTGAGCCGTATAGAAAAGCAAGACTGGCAATACGCTTTTCTTCCGGATCGGGCGGCGTTTTCTCGACGGTTTTTTTACCGCAGCCGAATATGGCGAAAGTCACAACCAGTAGTAGAAGTAGCCCTATCCATTTCAGATAATTCATGGCCATCCTCCTTCTTACGAATCAGACTCAGAAGCCGAGGCCGCCGAGGCCGCCGGTCGGCATCACATCGAAATAACTGAAGCTAATCATGCGTTCATTGCCTTGATTATCAAAGTAGCGCGCACCTTGGTTTGGCACAATCTCAATGCGAGTATAGCGGTTGATCTGCTTGCCCTGCTTTCCTTTACCTGCATCCGTGTAGATGACAATGCTTGTGGGTAGTTTGGGATAACGGTAAATGAGATGGTCATAGTTATATACGACCACCCATTTTCCCGGGAAGACTTCTTTGATCATGGCACCAGAAGAAAGGTCCAATGAGGCGACGGATTCAAGGTTGTAGCCTTCGTATATAACCTTGTAGTCAATACAGCCGTTTCCCATTTTCTCCAGCTTGGTCGACCGAACCAGGCCTGAGCTGTTGGCTTTCTGATCAAACGGCGGTTCGGCCGGTTTACCGCAGCCGACAATCACCAGTATGGCTGCAAGCAACAAAAAAACGCTGGTAATTCGCATTACCCTGCCCTCCAGATAAGTTGTCAACGTCCTGTTGAGCTAAATTTTACCTTATTTTGGTTCAAAAATCAATGGCTTAGACCGTCTGAGCCATTCAAAATTTTCGAGAACTAAAAATTAATTATTGAAGTCGGCCAACATTTGTGAGATTGTTTCGTACCGATTTCTGGCTAAATCTTGCGCTTTTGGCAAAATGGCTAAATCGCGCCAGTCACGATCTAATTTTTCTTTTTGCTTAACGACATATTCTTCTAAAGGTTCGTTGGGATAAACTTTGAAATAAACTAAATAAAAAATACTGTGAAAATGCGCCAGTGTATCGGCCACGGCCACAATTTTTTCTTCAATCGTTTGGGGAATATGCGGCTCTTTGGCCCGATGCGTTAAAATACAGTTTGCAATTTTCTCCGTGGTTTCTTTGGGTAGATCGTATTTTTTCAATATTTCTTCAGCCATTTTAGCACCATTAATATGATGATCAGGCTTAACTAAATCCACTTCTTCCAATGTTCTGGCGGTTAAATGTCCCAAATCATGCAGCCACGAAGCAATTATGACAATTTCCCGGTCCGCTTCCGGATATTCTTTAAGTAAATCTTTGGCCGCCGCCACAACTTCTTTGATATGAAATTCAAAAAACCAATCGAGGGGCGATTCCTTGGCCATTTCGACAATTTTAGTATTTAGCTCTTTTTCTATTTGATCAAAATTCTGCATTTTTACTCCTATCTAGCCTTATTTTAGGCTTTTTTCACTCAGTTTGCAAAATAAAAAAGCCCCGGAAACGGGGCGTGTGAAATTTATCGCGCCTTGTAGGCGACAATGTCAATCGAATAGGCTGGATCGGGCATATAGAATTCGCGTTGGCTACCGCCAACACCCATCATTTTGCCAATATCAATGGAAACCCGGCCGCTAATACTGAAACGGCGAGTTTCTCCTGGCTGAAGCGGCTTACCAACAAAAACGACTTTGGAAATACCTCCAAGACGATCGCCACCACCTCTGGAGACATCTTCGCCAGTGACGGTATTGATGGTCAAAGTCGTTTCTCTGTAAAGATCACACGACAGTTTGATGTCGGAAATCGGGAATGGACAGTTGTTGGTAACTTTTCCTTTTGCGCTGATGCTTTTAACACGGCGATGATCAATGGTCGTGTCGTCTTTAAACGAAGTCCAGCAGTAGCCAATAGATACTTCTTCACCGGAAACCGAAGCTGGATTTTCAATCACGGTTTTGCAGATTTTGCTGTGCGTGTCAGTCTCTGCCTCACATTTTTTCAACTCCGGACTCTGATCTATATATTCATAACGGATCTTTTCTTTCGCTACTGCCCAGAGTTTAAGGGCTTGAGCCCAATCGCCGGAGACTTCTGCCTTGATGGCCAGGTCTTTAGCTTCCTGATACTCCCGCATTGATTCTTTGACAATGCTCTGTTTTAACAGCTCTTCGGCCTGGGTTTTATATTTGCCGTCTTGATGAAGCGCCATATACGTCTCGTAAGCTGCCTCCGTATTGGTAACCTTTGCCTTTTCAAAATCCTTCTTGTCCGTGTCGCAGCCAGCGAAAGTAAGCGAGATCACAATGACCATGGCCAGATAGAACCATAATTTACGCATTGCCCTACTCCCGAAATAAAGTTGTCAACGTCCGTGTTTTAGCTTAGTATACAGGATTTTAGCCAAAAGTCAATTAATTAAAAAGAGGCCGAAGCCTCTTGTGTATTACGGTTTGATTTCTTGGTCAAAGTAGCAGAAAAACGGACCAGCCTGGGTTAATTCGTGCGTTGATTCACCAATATAATCAACGATCTGGAAAACTGCTATGGGGTGGTTTTGTTTACTAAAGTTGTCTGCTCGCATTGTCAAAGTAAAAGTTATTTTCTGGTGCGGTTTTATGACTCTTTGCTCCGTTTTTGAAAAAAACGGATCGGAACTATAATTATAACCAGAAACTAGTTTGTCATTTTCATAGATGCAAAAAAAGCTTTGATCATAATAAAAGTCCTTATCGCCAGCATTGGTTATAGTGCAGGTAAAATTATATGCTGGAATTTCTTCGTATTTACCAGTTTCTAAATCTTTGAGACTTGTTGGGTTTGGGTTAAAAAGATCCTGCTTATAGATAGTTTTTTTAAATGACAGAAACTCGCAAACAATGTTTTTACAATATAGCTGATCACCAATATTTCCAATAATTCCACTGTCGTCGACCTCTTTTGGCAGAATCGTAAAATCAGTGTCATCGAAATTTGTTGAGTAGGATAAACACCAATTTAGCTGGGCAACTTGTTCTACTTCATTATTTGGTTTAAGCTCACCGTTTTTAAAAAGGTTGAACTTAACAAAAAGACTTTTACGAATTTCGTCTTTTACCTGCTTGGCATGTTTTCCGTCTTTATGTATATCAAGATAATCGTATAGAGCAGCTTGTCTTTCGCGGCCTTCAAGTTTTGTGATTTTCGTGAAATAGCGGTCATCGTGTGTTAAATAGAGATAAATTGCTGCACAAGAGCCAATTATGAGTAATGACACTACAACAATTATGAGACATCGACGCCATGTCTTCATAACTACCTCCCCGAAAGCAAATTGTTAACGTCCGTGTTTGGCTAAATTTTACACCTAAAAAAACGTGAAGTCAATATTTGGGCAGACATTTAAAAAATCCGGCAGGAATTTCCGGTCGGATAGTTGAGCTGGTCGAGTTTTATTTTATTTGGTCGGTGGCCGTCCCGGCGCGCCATTAAAGGTGCAATAGAAGCTGAGGATTTTGTCCCCGGTGTTGATCACTTTATGGAAAACTCCATCCGGAATATCCACACGGACACCGTTTCCGACTTCCAGCGGTTCTTCGCCGAGGATCATGCGTCCTTCGCCTTCACCCCAGAAGTAGTAGGTTTCGATCTGGCCAGCGTGATCATGGCCCCGCGTCTCTTTGTGCGGATTAAGATCAGTACGCGAAAGCGTGACAATTGGTTCGCCTTCTTCATCTACCACGGTCAGATCATAGATCTTATAGACGTCGGTCTCTTTGGTGGGAGTTGTCAGTCGCGCAAACGTTCCCGGATTAATCAGCATAGAACCCTCCAATCTGCCTTTTAGGCTAGATTCATTTTAACACAATTTGTCCAGAAATCAATCAATTAAAAAACCGCCGACTGGCGGTTGAAAGCAATCATTTGAAAAGTGGTTCGTATTTGTTCATGGCATACATCAAATCGTCGTGAGTATAAGGCGGCCAGATTTGCAGATGAGGGTAGATGGCGAATTTACAGAGGACTTCGTCGTAATCCATTGGTCGAATGGGAAATTCGAACACCGGATCGTAATTTACGTCAAAACCAAATGAGGTTTTTATTTGATTCTTTTTGTCGTGGCAAAGAGAATCTAAAATACAATTGACATTGGCTCGGTAGCGACCAGGCGTAATAATTCGATTAAAGTTCAGTTGAAAGGGAATAAAATAGCCACCGCCTTTTCGATCAAGATTAACTTGATCGTGGATAAAACAAAAAGCTCCATCTTTCATGTAAACATTGGCAACATGAATATTATAAGTTCGATTAATATCCTCAAAAGAAGACGTTTCTTCATCACCAGATCCATTATATTCAACCAATTTCCCAGTCAGATGAATAGTCAGAGCACGGTCGTTTGGTAGATTCAAAAACCAGTTCTGGAGCAGAAGACTGTTTTGCCTCAATTGCTCTAGCTTTAACGGCGCCATGTATTCCATCTCGATCCCCCCCTCATTTGTTAACGTCCATGTTTGGCTAAATTTTACCTTGTTTTAGCTAAAATATCAATGGCTCTGACGGTCTGAGACAAATAAAAAAATCCACCCGCACGTGAGTTTGGATGGACAAATTGAGACAAATTAGTTGACCGGTTGATCGGGGAAATTTGTAATCCCCAATTCTTGAAAACGTTCCGCTAAAGTCTTGATCATATTCGCCAGAATGATCATGAAATCAAACGGCGGAATATGATATTTTTTAGCCAGCTTCAGAAGGTGATCAAAGGTCTCTCCGGCGGCTTGAGAAAAAGGTTCTAAATCGTTGGTAAAATCTCCAACTGAAATCTTGCCAAGTTGTGCCATAGACACAGCTAGTTCGCCAGCAACACTCATACAGTCGCCAATATCGCCTTGGTGTGCCTTGACATCTCCAATAAGCCTTTGAGCCATCTCTTCGCTGATTCGCTGAAGCGCTTTAGAATCCATCACTTCCTCCTCTTGAAATCCTAGGCTACCACTCTTCATAATCAGTTGCGGTCTCGACAATTTTTTGATACGCGTCCAGTAATAGTCCGGCAACCGCCTGATTCTCCGGTTTCAGACTGATCGGCTCGATCAAGCCACCGAGCAGCATTGGTAACCAGAGTTTGTCAATCGGTTTGTAACCTGCAAGTGAACGGGCAATGTGCTCCTTAGTGGCCACATCTTCAACTCTATCGAGCAAGTACAACGCCCGGCACATAGTCTGGTAGCCACCAACTTCAGCGGCAAAGTCGATGATCGCATGGCGCTGGGCTGTAGCGATAGTTGTTTCGGCATCAAGTAAATCATCGGCAATTCGCCGCGAGATACTGTTGATGTCGCGTACAATGTCACCGAAGATAAACTCTTCGTCCTGATGAATGACCGCCAGAAAAATTGGCAGTATCCCGCAAAGGCCAGACAGCATATGAATGCCATCTTTTCGTGACGTAGGCATGTTCCCCCTCCTTTAATCGAATCGATAAGATAAGCTGTCAATAATTTTACTCTAAAAATACTGTTTTGTCAAGGAGAAAAGAGGTTAATTTATCTAATTTATATATTTTATTTGAGTACGAAATTGAATAAATAGCCAGTAAGTAAAATGCCCAGTCCTACAATGGAAGCAAAAATAATAATAAGTTTTATTTTCATTACTTTTTTTAAAATCAAAAATTCTGGAAGTGAAAGCCCGACAACTGCCATCATAAAGGCTAAGGCTGTGCCCATGGCAACACCTTTTTGCACTAAAACCGAAATAAGAGGCGCCACTCCGGCGGCATTGGAATAAAGAGGAATACCAGCCAATACAGCGAGAGGCACTGCATACCATTTATCCGCCCCGGCGTAACTAACCAAAAAGTCAGTCGGCACATAGCCATGAATAAAGGCGCCAATAGCAATACCGATTATTAAATAAAGCCAAACTTTTTTTACAATATCAATTGTGTAGTGTTGTGCGTATTTTACGCGCGACAGCCAGGAATTCATTTTCGCGGAAAATGTTAGTTTAGAATTGGCAAAAAATTCTGCTTCCAATTGGTTTTCCAGATTCATTTTGCCGAGCAAGAAACCTGCCAAAACTGAGATCAATAGTCCGCTTAAAATATAAAGTCCAGCAACTTGCCAGCCAAATAAACCCAGAAGTAAAACAATCGCAATTTCATTGATCATTGGACTGGCGATTAAAAATGAAAATGTGACGCCGAGCGGTACACCAGCCTGGACGAAACCGACAAAAAGCGGAATGGCGCTACATGTACAGAAAGGAGTTACAATCCCTAAAAGAGCGGCTAAAAAATTATTAAAAATGGAAAATTTATGAGATAAAAGCGCTCGAATTTTTTGAGGTGGAAAAAATGTTCTAATAATTGAAACCGCAAAAACAATCACCGCCAATAAAATAAGAATTTTAATTGTATCAAAAATAAAGAAGCTGATCGCTTCGGCTAAATGAGAGCTAGCGGCAAGGCCAAAAACCGAAAGCGTCAGCCATTCAGCTAAAAGTTTTATGGGACTAAATAAAAAATCCATGTGGTTTAATTTTACGCCTTAAAAATATTATTTACAATTTAACCACTCTAAAATGCAAGCGGCCGGACAGTGTTACCTGCCCGGCCTTAATAAGTGAGTGTGCGGGAAACCGCGTTAAAAATAAATTAGTGTTACAGGAATCGGATCGAGAGGGAAAAATCGTGAAATGGTTAAGGAGTTACGGTACTTGCGGACCAAGCGGTAATCCTGGCGGAGGAGCATGACCTTTTGTCGTGAATAGCGGCGTGGTATTGCTCATGTTTGCGACCGGGCCATCATTCGGTAATTGAGGGCCGAGCGGAGCACCAGCCGGAGCATTGCGTTTGCAAGATCCTGACGAAATTTCGATTGTGGTTTGTTTGCCGCCATAATCATTGGGTGTTGGGATAAAATCGCCGCCTTTCGGTCCATGGTATTCTCGGACCGAAGTCTGTTGGGTTGTTGGGCGATTTGCCCCGCGAGAAGAGTTATAATTCTCTCCTCCATGGTCGTTGGCACTATGACGGTCCGGCATATCGGAGACCATAGATGCCGATGGCGCAGAATCTGACACCATCGAGGATGACGGACTCGAATCAGAAACCATCGAACTTGATGGGCTCGAGTCAGAAATCATAATTCGCCTCCCCACTTCCGTATTTTGGAATGCTTATATACGGAAGCTTATAATAGATTAGTTCATTTTAATCATCTTGTCAATATCTTTTTAGATTAAAAATAAATAAAATTAGACTTGGCAGGTTTTAATAAATACACAAGAGCGGTAATAGAACCAACCGACAATACTAAAGGTAGCGACCGGCGAGACCCAGGCCGGTACATGAACACCAAATGCATCGGCCAGCATGACTAGACCTAAAACTAAAATGGAATACATGGCCCCGTTTTTGATAAAAACATATTTTTTTATTTTTTCAATATTTCTAATGGTTAATTCTCTAACCACATAGGCGCCAATACCATTGCCAAGTAAAATGAGGGGCACGCTAAGCGTAAAGGCAAATGCACCCAAGACACCATCAATAGAAAAAGTGGCATCAATTACTTCCAAATAAAATATTTTGCTTAGATCAGACAGCCCGCTTGATTTGCTCAAAAGCACTTCTTCACCTTTTTCCGCATTTTGTTTAAAACCATGCGTAATGAAAAAGGCGGTCGAACCAACCACAGCGCCAAAGGCCATCATGGTATTTATTTTTAAGGCATACCAAACAATAACCGCCAAAAGTACAGAAACAACAGCGTAGAACCAAACTCCATTTTTTAAGAAAAACTTTTCCGCGTGGGCCAAGCCAAAGTTTTTCGGTTCCAAAAATAACCAATGAAAAAACAGAAAAATGAGGAAAACCCCACCGGCGGCCAAAAGAATCGGTGCTGAAAGCTCAATCGATTCTTTGATATGGATATCATTACTAAAAGTCGCCAACAAAGCCCCGATTGGTCCCAGCCCGGGGTTAATCCCCCAAATAATTGCCCAAGGCAAAAGTCCGCGGATCAGAAAGACCGCAATCAGGAGTCCCCAAACTAAAAACCAACGGCGAGCCTTGGCCTGCATAGTTGATAAAACTTCAGCATTAATAATAGCGTTATCAATACTGGAGATAACTTCAAATAAACAGAGACCTAAAACAGTTAAAATTATGCTAAAAATATCCATATTCCATCCAATGAATTTGGTTTAAATATAATCTTAACTTATTTTAGCGAAAATAACAACGTAGTTCTTGCCGTAAGCCTTGGCACAAACCGGACAAGTCGTATAAGAAAAATAAAGTTTTTCTGACGTTTTATTTTTGCTTTTCAAAAATTCTTCCATTTCTTTGATCCAATTACCCATTTTCAAATAATCACCTTCGAAAACTTTGGTTAAAAATTTGCCTGACAAGTTAGTCATCTCAGCACCAGGCACTTCTTTGTCTGTGGCAATATAAATATCTGATCCCCATAAGGACTTTTCGTCCGAAAGCATTATGCTTTCGGAATTTTTAGCTCCCGCTTTTTCCATCAATTCCACGTTTTTAGTCATGACTTTATTCATGTTCAAAGGTATATGAAAAAAACTTTTGACATGATCAATAATAAATAATTTATCATCCCAACTAATTTCTTTTTCTTGCCACGGATCGGGATTAAACCGTGGGCAACAGCCGGTTTCTTCAACCTGAGCTTTGTCGAAGGTGCCTTGTTCGTTAAGTTTAATTTCAGTCATTTTTCCTTCTTTCTAATTTAATTTTACACCTAAAAACGCTTTTTACAAACTAAAAATCCGGCCGTTTATTTACGACCGGAAGCTAATTATTACCACTCCTTGAGAACTTGTTCCGCTGGCTTGCCTTGAGGCGGAAGCCCCATCTTACCCTTGGCATCGGCAACCGGTTTGGGTTCCCAGTTCCAGAAAAAAATACCGTTGATCCAGTCCTTATCCTTGGTCGCCACAATCAGCGCCCGATAGCAATCAGCCTGAAGCTCACCGTCATACGTATGACCTTTGCCGGAATAATCCCAGGGTGAACGCGCAGCATAATCCCAGCTCATGTAACCGACTTCGGTAAACATGACTGGTTTTTGCCATTTGTTATGCCAGGCTTCCAGCTCCGTCAGCCAGTGATGCGTCCCATTTTCCGACCAAGCGGCAGTCAGTTCTTCCAGAGTCGGCCGGGCTTTATTGGAGAGTGGGAAATAGGCATCCACTCCCAGTATATCCAGCTTCTCCCAGAAGCAAACCTGATTGTACTCATCCCAGTTGGAGGCATAGACCAATGGCCCGCGGTAATAGCGACGGATCTCCTGAACCAGGGCAAACCACTTTTCCCGATAGCGGCCAGAAATGGTTTTCAGCTCAGTCCCCATGACCAGAAAAACACATTGCTTCTCCTCGGCAATTTTCGCCATCTGAATCATGTACTGGGAGTAACTGGCAAACCATTTATCCGGATCTTGAGGATCGATGTTCCCGCGCCAATCGCCATTCAGAAGATCGACATGCGGTTTTAGCGCTGTCTTCAGCTTCTTGTCACTGGCAATTTGCAGAATAAACCGCAACTCATCAGCCGATGTGCTCTTTCGAGGATCATCACGCACTTCGTTGGCGCGCGCATTGTCCATATACCAGGTCGGAACAATCAGAACGGTGTCCGCTTCGGTTTGAGCCAATTGCGTCAACGACAGTACGGCTTCCGGCTTGGCTAGCTCCCCCCTCTGCCAAGACGTCAGATTGACACCTTTGTAACGCAACGCTTGTGGCTGGCTGTTACAGGAACTGATCATTATCAGGCCGATAACCAGGATTAGACCTGACAATATCCTCATCTTCCCACCTCTTTCGGTACGATTTTCGTGATATTAGCATCCCTGCTTTCCGCCAATAGTAAGGCTTTGCCCGCCTTGTCATAGACCATGAAGTGAAACCACTGGTCAATATTGGCCGCAGCGACCACGCCGGTTTTGCCAATTTCCACCACTTGAATCCCTTCAGTCATCCCGCCATGGTACATGATGGCCACACGTTTGGAGTTGGGACTCCAGGCCAGGCCTTTGAGCGAATTGTCATTGGGTAGAACTTGCCATTTCTGCACCAGCTTGTTGTCCTTGGTTTTGTAAATGGCAATGTGCCCATACCCATAGGGTTTGATTTCGCAGGCATAGTATTTGCCGTCCGGTGAATTGGCTTTCTCGCCAGGAGGGACATCCCCCTGAGAAGAAAACACCGCATCATCGCGGAAAGAAAACGGCGAAACATCTGCCGGCACCGTTTCAACAACCGGTGTTTTCGGCCCGCCAGGACTTACAGGCGTAGTGGGTGTCGAAACAGACGGTTCACTGGCTACTTCGGCAACTTCGGGCAGAGTCGTCA
>Ga0247841_10013397_pt1 | contig 10482 bp, 9 predicted proteins | sample LaCruzMarch2015__2_FD_192410 | JGI IMG/M metagenome (GOLD analysis project Ga0247841, IMG submission 192410) | Freshwater microbial communities from meromictic Lake La Cruz, Castile-La Mancha, Spain - LaCruzMarch2015_18m | ecosystem: Environmental > Aquatic > Freshwater > Lake | place: Spain...
AAAGCGGGTTTTCAGATCCCCTATTTCTTGTTCCCGGGACGCGGCAATCGGATCTTCCCGGAATTCTTCGGGGATGCCAAGATACTCGTATCCCGTCTCCGTAATGAGGTCATTGACCCCTTCCAGGCCCGCCCACTGGTGGTTATGCTTGATTGTCGCCCGAGCCGTTGCCAGATTGACCGAGGCTTCCACTACGCCGTCCAGTGATTGCAGCGCCCGCTCAACCCGCCGCACACAGGCGGCACAGGTCATGCCCCCGATGGAGACGGTTGATTCCCGCAACCCTTCCTCAGTCAACGTCATATCCCGCTTTTTCGACGGCCTCCCGGATCAGGTTCGCCGCTACTGGTTTCTCTTCTTCAAAGGTCGCCTCGCCATTCGCCAGGCTGACCTGCACATTTTTCAGTCCCTCCAGCTTCATCAATTCCTTTGTGACAGCCATTACACAATGCTGGCAGGACATTCCCTTAATCTTGATTGTTTTCATATCGCCGCTCCTTTTGCGGTAGATGATTTAAAATACCGGGCAGTCTTAGGACTGCCTCTCATTGTTGTCTAATATACACATGAATTACAACTTGACAAGACCTGCCCAACCCGATAATGAAAAAACATCTTCCATAAAAAGGATCGGCCATGATTATCCGTTGCTGGGGCGCGAGGGGTTCCATTCCCGTGTCGGGTTCGGAATACTGCAAATATGGGGGCGACACGACGTGTCTCGAGATCCGGACCAAAGAAGATGATATTATAATTGTCGATGCCGGTTCAGGGATCAGGCGCCTGGGCAATGCCCTGTTGGCGGAAGGACGGCATGATTACAACATGTTTTTTACCCACGCCCACTGGGATCACCTCCTAGGTTTCCCCTTTTTCAAACCCATTTATTTTAAAAATACCCGGATCAGCATGTATGGATGTCCCTTTGCCCAGATCTCCATCAAGGATCTGATCTCCCAGGTTATGACGGCGCCCCATTTTCCTATTGATTATCATGACATCCACTGTGATATTTCTTACCACCAGACCTGCGGAGAGCGCTTTCCCATCCATTCCATGACGGTGACCTCCTTTCCCTTGAGCCATCCCAACCAAGGGATGGGATACCGGTTTGAAGAAGACGGAAAATCATTCGTCTTTCTGACGGATAATGAATTGTCCCATATCCATCCCGGCGGTATGGGGTTCGGGGATTATGTGCAGTTTTCAGCGGATGCCGATCTCCTTATCCATGACGCCGAATTCAGGGAAGATGATTACAAGAAGACCTGGGGTCATTCCACCTATAGCGATGCAGTCCGTCTGGCTATTGAGGCCCGTGTGAAGACCCTGGGCCTCTTTCATCATAATCAGGAACGAAACGATGCGGAAGTGGATGACATTGTGGAGCGTAGTCACATCCTGATCCGGGAGAAGCAGGCGCCATTAAAGTGCTGTGCCGTCCGGAGGGACATGGAATTCGTCATCTGACGCCCGGGTCATAACCCTGCCTGATCAGTCAGCACCCTCAGGATCTTCCGAAGTCGTCCTCGACCCGAATTGGTACCGTCTTCTCCGAAATAATCACCTGAAGGAAGGCTGTCGGCGCATCCTTAATCTTGAAGAGAAGGCTTAGAAAAAAGATACCATGGACTTGACTTACCAATTGGTACGCAGCAAAAAGAGGAAGAAAACCCTCTCCCTTACGGTGAAACCGGGAGGCATGGTAGTAATCCAGGCACCTTATCCCGTCCCGCGGGCTGAAATCGACGGATTCTTTCAACGCAAGCTGCCCTGGATCCGCCAAAAGATGGCGACGCTGGCGCTGCAGGTTCATCGAAAGATACCTGGGGACGAAGCCCTTGCCGCCGGCGATCAGGCGGTGTTTCTCGGCGTCCCCTATCCGGTGATTATCAATGAAATCAATCTTAATGGTGGCAATCTGACTTTCGACGGCAACCGTTTTGTCCTTTCCCCATACGCCGCCGCCTCGGGAAAGGACTCACTCCGGACCTGGTATCAGCAGTCGGCCTCGTCATTTCTGCCGGATCGGGTTAGCGTCTATGAAGGGATTATGGGCTGTAATTCCCGTTCGGTTCGCGTCAGCAGAGCCCGGTCGCGCTGGGGTTCATGTTCCGCCGACAACCGCCTTGCTTTCTCCTGGCGGCTCATGATGGCGCCGCCAGCTGTCATCGATTATGTCGTGGTCCATGAATTGGCCCATATTCAGGAAAAGAATCATTCGTCCCGTTTCTGGTCCCTGGTCGGAAATATCTGTCCCGACTATCGAAACCAGCGGCGCTGGTTGAGGATCGAGGGGAATGGCCTGTTTTTGTGACAATCGGCCTTTCATGCCTGCCAAGATGGCATTACCATTGACATCTCCCCTTGCCATTATTATAAAAAGATTCAAACAATTTGAAAACCGTTAAGGACAAGATAATGGATAATGATAACGCCCTCCCCCTGACCGCCCTGGCGGACGGGGAGGAAGGCATCATCCTCTCCCTGGCCGGGGGCCGGGACCTGGCCGGCCGTCTGGCCGGCATGGGAATTTCTTTGAATGCCAAGATCAGGATGATCCGTAACAGCAGTGGCCTGGTTATGGTCCAGGTCGGGGAAACGAGAATTGCCCTAGGGCATGGGGAAGGGGAAAAGATAATTGTTTACCGTACGATTTCAGAGATGGAAGCGGAAAGAGCCCCGGAACCGAAGAAAAGAATCCTCGTGGCCCTCGCGGGTCAGCCCAATGTGGGCAAATCGACGGTGTTCAATATCCTGACGGGACTCTCCCAGCACGTCGGCAACTGGCCGGGCAAGACCGTGGAAAAAAAGGAAGGGGCTCATGTCTGTCAGGAAGGAGACCTCTGTATCGTCGATCTTCCCGGCACTTACAGCCTCACGGCCTTTTCGGAGGAGGAGCGGGTAGCCCGGGACTTCATCCTGAACGAGAGTCCCGATGTGATCGTCCTCCTTGCCAACGCCGCCGCCCTCGATCGGAGCCTCTATCTCCTCACCGAGCTTCTCCTCCTCGGGCCACCGGTAATTTTGGCCGTCAATATGATCGACGTGGCAGAGACCCAGGGTGTTCGCATTGATATCCATGCCCTCGAACGATCCCTCGGCATCCCGGTCATCGGGATGGTCGCTTCCAAGAATCAGGGTCTCCGGGAGCTGATTAACCGTATTATATCCCTGGACCGGGGAGAGCTGTCCTATCATCCCCGGCTGCCCGAGATTGCCACCGATCATCAGGAAATATTCCTAGAGATTAAGGATCTCCTCCGTAAGAACCTTGCCATCCAAACGCGGCATACCTGGCTGACGACAAAATTCATGGAGGGAGACAAGGAAGTATCCAAAAAAATAGAGGAATATGTTCCGCCGGAAACATGGAATCAGCTCAAGGCGATCCTCCTCAAACACGAAGATTCTCTCCATGCCGTGGTCGGAGGACGTTACGACTGGATCGAGGAGGCGACCCGTTCCGCCGTCTCCCGGTTCAAGATGGGACAGGTAATCATGACGGATCGCCTCGACCATGTCCTGACCCGTCCCCTCTACGGGATTCCGATCCTCCTGGCGGTGTTTGCCGGCGTCTTTTTTGTGACCTACAAGGTCGGCTATCCCCTGCAAAAAGGCCTGGAATGGCTGGTAAGCGCCTTTGCCCGCCAGATAGAGCCAGCGTTGCTGTCTTTCCCTCCCTGGATCAAGGGATTGGTGGTAAATGGAATCATCGGCGGCGCCGGTTCCGTCTTGACCTTCCTGCCCATTCTCGTCATCTTCTTCGCCGTCCTGGCAATCCTCGAAGACGTGGGCTACATGGCCCGGGCGGCCTTTGTCATGGACCGCTTCATGCACCTGATCGGACTCCATGGCAAGAGCGTCATCCCCATGTGCCTGGGCTTTGGGTGCAATGTGCCGGCGATCCTCGGGGCCCGCATCGTGGAGTCGAAAAAAGAGCGGCTCCTGACCATCTTTCTTTCCCCCTTCATTCCCTGTACTGCTCGGTTGGCCGTCCTAACCTTCGTTACGGCGGCCGTCTTTGCCCAGCACGCCGCAGTTATCTCCTGGTCCCTCCTGGCAGCCAATATCCTGCTCTTGGGCATGACGGGCATGATCATCAATCGTTTCGTCCTCAAGGACGAGCCCATGCCCTTCATTATGGAGCTGCCCCTGTATCACAAACCGGACCTGCGGACCATCGTCATGGTTATCTGGAACCGGACCATCGCCTTTGTCAAACGGGCGGGAACGGTGATTCTTGCCGTATCGGTGCTCGTATGGGTGCTTTCCTATCTTCCCCACGGCCGGGTTGAAGACAGTTTCCTGGCGGGGATCGGACAGTTTATCGAACCGGTGGGGCGGCCCTTGGGGCTGGACTGGAAGATGATGACGGCCCTGCTGACTAGTATCGTGGCCAAGGAAAACGCCATTGCCACCCTCGGCGTCCTTTACGGGGTAGGCGATGAGGGGCTGGTGCAGGTTCTGCCTGCAGTCATGCCACCGGCGTCAGCCCTGTCCTTTCTCGTAGTCCTCATGCTCTTCATTCCCTGCGCCGCGACGGTGGCGGTCATGAAGCGGGAGTTGGGAAGCTGGACATGGTTCGGAGCCTCTTTTGCCCTGATGCTGAGCATGTCCTTTTTACTTGGTCTGCTTGCCTATCGCCTGGCCATCTGGATCGGACTATAAATACCTTTACTTGGTTCATCCGGATCATTTGATAATCAAGAACTATTTCAGCCGGAATTGAAAAGGCGGAGGCGGCCCGCCACGCCCTCCCGGGTGAACTTGTAGAAATGCCAGTGGGTCGCACACCGGTTCATATACTGCGCAAAACCAACAATATCGTTCCGATAACCCACACTACGTCCGAAAAAATAGCGAACGTAAATGCTCCCCACGCTTCTCAGGCTACCATCCTTGAAAAGCGCATGGAACAGGTTCCATAGCAGGATCAAACCGTAGAGCAAAGTAGGGATACTTTTGCCTTCATTGGCCATGATACACATTTCCGCCCTTTTTCGATTGAATTCGGGAAGCTGAAAAACCCTGAAGTACCGATCGAGAAAGACTTTCGGGCTGTAGAGTCTGGTGAGGAGATCCCAGTAACCCTGCTGGAGTTCCCCGGGTGTCATTAGTTTGGGTACGATATTGCAGTTGGGGTCGTCCAGCCTCAGTCTGCCTTCTTGCTCCAGGCGTTTAAAGAGGGGCGTCTTCGGCACGGCAACGAGCATGCCCACCATCGCCAGCAGGATGCCATTATCCTGAATGAAGCGGAATTGCTCTTCCATGACGGTGATATCATCCTGATCAAACCCGACGATGAATCCACCGTTAATGTCCAAACCGGCATTACGGATTCGGTCCATTTTTTCCACAAGCGATCCGCCCGAAGTGTTCTGAAACTTCTTTGTCCCATCAAGCGAGGCCAATCTTGGCGTCTCAATACCTATGAACACGGATCGAAAATTTGCCCGATACATCAGATCAAGGAGCTCCGCATCATCAGCAAGGTTAATACTCGCCTCGGTTGTCAGTCGCAGCGGATAGCCGTGTTTCTGCTGCCACGGAATGATGAGACGGAGCAGCGCTTTTGCTGCCTTCTTGTCGCCAATAAAATTATCATCCACGATAAAGCAGGAGAAAAAACCCACCTTGCGCATGTCTTCCAGTTCTTCAAGAACCTGCTCAGGCTCCTTGGTTCTCGGACGTCGGCCGAAGGTCACGATGATATCACAAAATTCACACTGAAAAGGGCACCCCCTAGAGAACTGGACCGACCCGGAAGCATACCGGTCAACCTTGAGGAGGTCATATCGCGGCTTGGGCAAGGTGGTCATGATCGTCCGGTTTTCCTGTGTGTAAAACTTCTTGTATGCTCTACCGGCAGCGAAGTCCTCCACAAATTCGGGCCAAGTCTCATCTGCCTCGCCGGAAAAGATCACATCGCATAGGCCTTCGAAGAAAGCTTCATTCACCGAAGCGTAGGCGCCGCCCACGACGGTGAAAATTTTCATTTCACGAAGCCTGCTCAGAATTGCCTTCATTCTGTCTCTCTGAACAACCATCCCAGTCACGCCAACGACATCGAAACCATTGAGAATCTTGAAATCTATCTTCTCGACGTTTTCATCCAGAAGATAGACCTCGTGATCCGGGACAAGTCCGGCGAGATGAGGCAATGCCCCCGTGGTCATGGTACAGTGCTTATTTCCTGGATAGAGGGGCAACGCATAGTCCAGTCCCCAGTAGGATGGCTCAAATTTTGGATTGATGAGGCATATTTTTAATCGTTTTATCATTTGGTAAGCATATGTGTTTATTTGGTAAATTGCAATAAGGAATTATAAGTTTTATCTCCATGCGGGCGCAGTGGGTTTTGAATCATTTCACATCGGTTGCTGTCATCTCGTATCTCCTTATTTAAAATTCAATATTTGTCAATCGCCATGCCATGCCGTTTCTTCTCAAGACAAACCGGATCTTTCCGGTGTCACTTCCCTTGGAGGCGACGATGAACTCGGACGAGGAGGCATAGGCAAGGTCGGCATGGCCGCTAAGAGCAACAAACAGTTGCCAGGCAGTGGGTTTTATCTTGCTTGTACCGTCCTGAACCGCAACCAGGGCTTCCAGGCGCTGCTGCATGAAAGAAGCCAGACCCTCCGGGGTGATCATATCTTCCACAGCGCTGGCGATGATTCGGGAGGTCAGGGACGTCTGGATTTGTCCCCTGGCGTCAGGTTTCATATCTGTTGGCCCGGCTTGAAGCTTTGTCCCGATGAAGCGCTTCAGATTCTCCCGTATTTCAGGAAAATCAACAAGTACTGATAGTTGCTGCGTATCTTTTGCTTCGAAAGCCGCAATAATCCGGTAGATCGTCACGTAGGGCAGGATATAAAGGATCCCTGCCAGCAGGAAAACGGTCAGGGTGCAAGCAATAGCAGCTTTCTTATTCAAGGTTAATCAATCCTGATGAACTCGCATAAAATTAGAGGAATTATCCCCATTTTTGCCCATTTTTCAAATTCAATCCTGCCAACCAATGGTTTCATAACCTTTTTCGCTCAGGCAGCGGTTGACGAAGGCCTTATAAAGCGGGCTTGGTTGGGATGCCTTGATGGCCCCGGTAACCAGCCCTACCGCCGCGCCGCCTGCGGCCCCTACCCCCACGCCTCTACCGAAACTTCCCGTTACCGCCCCCATCGCACCGCCGACCACGGCCCCGCCGGCTCCGCCGATGGCCGTATCTTTCGCGATGGTCTTGGCGGCGTCTGATTTGACGTACGCGTCGGCCTTCTGACGGCAATCATCGATGTCCCGCTGGGCCTGCTCCTGCCCGACCTGCTTCAAATAAGCATTGGGATACAACACCGGACCCGACGCACAGCCTGCCAACGATAGGATAATTAAAATGCCAAGACACCTTTTCATCTGAAAATTCCTTTTTATCCACTTTTTTCCATGACTGCCCCAAAAAAGCCATCAGTTCCATGGCGATGGGGGAAGGTACGGAAGTATCCCCGGTCATCTAAAAACAATCGATCCACATCCGTGGGAAAGACCAGGAGAAATTCAGGATGGGTCGCCAGGAATGATGCGACGATATCCTCGTTCTCTTCCGGCATGATGCTACAGGTGCTGTAGACCAGCCTTCCCCCCGGTTTTACATAATTCCCGGCCCGATCAAGCAACTTTTTCTGAAGCCCGGTGTTACCTTGAAGGATTTCCGGTGTCAGCCGCCATTTTATCTCGGGACACCTGCGCAGGGTTCCCAGACCCGAACAGGGGACATCGACGAGGATCCGGTCGCAGGATTCATGATCAACCATGTCCAGATCGGCCGTGGCATCCGCTGCTACCGTTTCGATGATCCGAACGGACAGGCGTTTGGCCAGGTCTTGTAATTGCCGGAGTTTACTTTTCCGGAGATCGACGGCGATAATTCTGCCTTGATTCTCCATTATTTCCGCCAGATGGGTTGCCTTCCCTCCCATCCCGGCGCAGAGATCCAGAATGGTCTCACCTGCCGCCGGGTTCACCAGCCGGGCAATCATTTGGGACGCCTCGTCCTGGACCTGGAATAACCCCTGCCGGTACGCGACCGTGTCCCGGAGCGACTTCCCTGCCTCTCGAACAACGAGTCCGTCCGGAGCATAGGCAGTTTTTTCGGCCCTAATGCCTTCCCGGCTCATTGCCTCCATAACCCTTTCCCTGCTCGTTTGCAACCTGTTAGCACGCAACACCAGGGGGGCAACGGTATTGTTGGCCTGGGAGAGGGAAAGCGCCTCTTCCTCTCCCCACTGCCGGACCCATCTGTCGACCATCCAGGTGGGGTGCGAATGGATGATGGCAATATAGTTCCGGAAGTCTTGGCGGCGCTCCGGGAAAGGCAGTTGTTCCTTGCGGCGTAACACGTTCCTGAGGATGGCATTGGTGAGGGATACCTTGCCGGGATCGGCAAGTTTGGTCAGTTCTACGGCCTCATTGACGATGGCATGGTCCGGAATTTTGTCGGTAAAAAAAATCTGATACAGTGCCGTTCTGAGGATATTCCGCAGGCCCGTATCGGTGGCGGAGAGATCTTTTTGCAGAAACTGGGCGAGGACCCAGTCCACAAAACCCCTCATCCTCAGGGTTCCATAAACCAGCTCCGTGAGCAGGCCTCTGTCCCGGGTATCGCTGAGAAGATCCGTTGCAAGATATTGATCGAGGAGGGGCTCGGCAAAGGCCTTGCCATCCTCCACCCGGTTCAGGATCCCAATGGCAAGAGAACGAGGAGTTGGTCTTTTCATCTTTTATCCCAAATGGGTGTGGGACCCGATCCGATAGCCTCGCAAAAAATCCTGTATCGCCATCCTTTTTTTGCCCTCCAACTGAACATCCTGAACATAGACATAGCCCCTTCCCGCCGCAATGGGGAGTCCACTCTTGGTTGACGGACCAATTGCTCCTGCCTCTTCTGTTACTGCTCCCGGTTCCGCGCTAGCCATGAAGATTCTAAAAACCTTCCCGTCGAGGTATGTATACGCCCCGGGCGTTGCAGACAAGCCATGGATAATATTGACGATGTCGACGGCGTCTTTGCCCCATTCGATCAGACCGTCTTCTTTCGTCAGACGGGGGGCGTAAGTGGCCTGCTGATGATCCTGGGGCCTCCGGGTTGCCGTCCCCTGTTCGATCTGCCGGATGGTTTCCAGAAGAAGGCTTGCCCCCATCCTGGCCAGGCGGTCATGAAGACAATCGCAGGTTTCCCCTTCCGCCACAGGTGTCTCTTCCTGGAGAAGAATGTCTCCCGTATCAACGCCTTCGTCCATCATCATGATCGTTACACCAGTCGTTTTTTCGCCGCGGATCAGGGTCCAGTTGAGGGGCGCCGCACCCCGGTATTTGGGAAGCAGGGAAGGATGGACGTTGATGCAGCCCAGTTTCGGACGTTCAAGAATCTCACCGGGCAGGATCTGGCCGAAGGCGGCAACGACAACCAGGTCGGGATTCAGACCCCGGAAGATTTGCAGGAAAGACTCGTCCCTTACCCGGTCCGGCTGCATGACCAGCAAGCCATTTTCTTCTGACAGCTCTTTAATCTGCGAGGGTTGGAGGCGCCGACCCCGTCCCTTGGGTTTGTCCGGCTGGGTCACCACCCCGACGACAGGATACCCGGCATTAATGATCGTTTGCAGCGACGGAACGGCAAATTCCGGCGTCCCCATAAACAGCAGCCTCGGCTTGGACATGGTGCATGAACCTCCCCGGCACGTGATTTATTTCATATAGTCAGAAATTACCTGAAATGGAAACAGAAATATTGCCTTCCATTATTGATTAACCTGAAAAATAGCCAAATAATTGGCCATAATTGACGGCTTCGTAAAAAGATCCGCAGGCAAGGCGCGCCAATCCTGAGGAATGAGGCGTACTTTGCATACGCCGCAGTGACGAAGGATGCAGCGCAACGAAGCATCCGGACTTTTTACGAAGCCGTTTTGTTATTCCGGTTCCCAATCAAAAATGATATCAAGGCGGCGAGGAAGAGGCGACGCAGGCATATTGTTCATACGTCGAGGAGCCGATGACGATGCCAACGAAGATAGCGCTTTGATTTAGAATCCGAATTACATGAAGTGGACGGGATCTACATCCACTTTGACCTGCACGCCCGGAACATGAAATCCTGACAGGATATCCCGTGTCAGGGCGTGGAGAAAACGGCTGTCATCCCCTTTCAAGAGGAGTTGCCAGCGGTAGCGACCCCGCAGCCGGAACAGGGGGGCTTCCGCCGGCCCGACGATTTCCACCTTTCCCCTCACCCTGGCCAGCATGAGAAGCTCCCGCGCTTTTTCCGCAAGCCTGTTGATTCCCTCCTCCCCTTTGGCTTGATGGATACAAGACAGACGTAGATGAATCAGTCTTGAAAAGGGGGGGTAGAACAAGGATTCGCGCAGGGATATTTCTTCTTCGTAAAAGCCTTCGTAGTCATGGTCTTTGGCCTTTTGGATGGCG
>Ga0247841_10013399_pt1 | contig 10482 bp, 10 predicted proteins | sample LaCruzMarch2015__2_FD_192410 | JGI IMG/M metagenome (GOLD analysis project Ga0247841, IMG submission 192410) | Freshwater microbial communities from meromictic Lake La Cruz, Castile-La Mancha, Spain - LaCruzMarch2015_18m | ecosystem: Environmental > Aquatic > Freshwater > Lake | place: Spain...
TCCTGAAAATTTGTCAACTCCGGAGCTTCGACTAGATAAATCTTATCTGCACCACAGAAAATCAATTCATCCAGCTGATCTTCTAATTTATTTCCTATTAATACACCGCTAACTTCACAATTTAACTTTTTAGATAACTCGTGCGCCTTACCCAGTAATTCATAAGATACAGACTGGACCTTCCCGTTCTTCTGTTCTAAGAATACCCATATACCCTTATAATCTTTTATGTCTGGTAAATCACACTTAAGCGGAGTCTTTTCGATCAAAACAGCCTTAAATTTACAGGCATCCTTACAAGCGCCGCAAATAGTACATTTATTTAAATCGATGATTGCTTTTTTGTCCATTATGCGAATAGCATCAAATGGACAAACCTTTAAGCACAGCGAACAACCTGTACATTTTTCTACGATTATCTGAATAGACATTAATGCACCTCGTCCTTTATTAATCCAACCAGTTGCGCAGCTATCTCTGGAATTTCACCCTTTAAAATCTGCCCACCCGTTCTTTGCGCAGGAGTAAATATCTTTACAACCTGAGTTGGTGAACCGCAAAGGCCGATTTGCTGAGGATCGAGATTTAAGTCTTTTTGTCCCCAGATTGTAATCTTAGCAGACTTTGCGCGCATCAAACCTTTAAGCGAAGGAATCCTAGGCTCATTTATTTCTTTAACAACAGTTAATAATGCAGGCAAAGGAGTTTCGATGACCTCGTAGCCCTCTTCCATCATTCTTTCAACGCGCATCAAATTATCTTTTGCCTCTTCAACTTTCTTTACATAAGTCACCTGAGGAATATTTAAATGCGTTGATATTCCAGGACCAACCTGGGCAGTATCACCATCAGAAGCCTGTTTTCCGCAGATAATTAAGTCAAATGTGCCAATCTTCTTAATTGCTCCGGCTAATGTATAGCTTGTAGCCCAAGTATCGCTTCCAGCAAAAGCGCGGTCACCAACTAAAACTCCTTCATCAGCTCCCATAGATATTGCTTCCCGCAAAACTGCCTCGGCTTGGGGTGGACCCATAGTAAGGACTGTAACCTTACCGCCAAATCTCTCCTTAAGTAATATCGCCTCTTCAATCGCATACATATCAAAAGGATTAATGATTGATTTGACCCCTTCACGAATTAAGGTATTAGTTTCAGGATTTATTCGAACATCTGTTGTTTCCGGAACCTGCTTTATACATACTATTATATTCATGTTATCCCTTGGTTTTGTTTTTTACAAAACAATCTATCTTTTTAGTATCTTCTTTACTTAAATCAAGAAACTTTATGCCAACCTCAAACCTGATTTGTTTTTTAAGGCGATCTAACGCAATAACGTTCACCCTTACGACCTCACCATTACAGTGAACAGTAAGTGTATCTAATTTTATTTCTAAATCTAAAACTTCACCTTTACTTAAAGAACTATGAGAAATAAAAGATATTCCTTTAGTGCTTATATCTTTTATAATTAAACTTTTATTTCTTGACCAAATATTGCCCTTAGAGAAAGCCCCATCTAAAATGTATTGCAATCTTAGGGCTCTTCTTCTTTCTTCCATCTATTATTTGGCCATCTCTTTGATAATCTTAAGAGCAATAATACTGCGCTGCACTTGATTTGTTCCTTCGTAAATCTGAGTGATCTTGGCATCGCGAACATACTTTTCAATAGGATAATCTTTCATATAACCATATCCACCAAAAAGTTGTAATGCATCTACTGTAACCTTCATGGCTACATCCGAAGCAAACATCTTGGCCATTGCTGATTCCTTAGAAACATCCTTAATCCCAGCATCGACCATTTTAGCGGTTGAATAAACTAAACCACGGGCTGCCTCAATTTCTGTAGCCATATCAGCTAACATCCACTGTACACCTTGAAAACTTGAAATAGGTTTACCAAATTGCACTCTCTCATGCACATATTTAACAGCTAATTCCAATGCTCCTTGGGCAATACCTAACGCCTGCGCAGCAACACCAGGCCGCGAAGAATCAAAAGTCTTCATGGTTACAATAAAACCCATACCTTCTTTAGCTAATAAATTTGCAGCTGGAATCTTACAATCAGTAAAGATCAACTCGCGTGTCGAAGATGCCCGGATACCAAATTTATCCTCTTTCTTACCAAAAGTAAAGCCAGGAGTGCCTTTTTCAACAATAAATGCTGATGCTCCTCGCGCTCCCTTAGCCTTATCAGTCATAGCAATAACAACATAAGTCTCAGCATCACCACCATTAGTAATAAAATGCTTTAGACCGTTTAAAACATAATGATCTCCTACTTTTTTAGCTATAGTCTTAATCCCAGATGCATCGGAACCTGCTTCCGGCTCAGTAATAGCAAAAGCAGCAACCTTTTTCCCTTTTGCCAAATCTGGAAGGTATTTCTTCTTTTGTTCATCATTACCAAATAGGACTATAGGTATAGTTCCTAGAGCACTCGCTGCGTAGCAAACCGCAATACCACCACAAGCACGAGAAAATTCTTCCGTAGCTAAACACAGATTCAATACGCTACAGGCAAATCCGCCATACTCTTCAGGGATAAACAAGCCAAACATATCGCTCTCACCCATAACCTTCATAACTTCCCAAGGATATTCCTCGCTAATATCATATTTAGCTGCTACAGGACGAATTTTTTCTTCAGCAATCTTATGCGCCAATTCTTTAATCATTTTTTGTTCATCCGTTAATAAATAATCCATCTTTTTTACCTCCGCATTTATTTGTACTTTATTATTTGGTGTTTATAGAAAATAGAATTATATCACATAAATTTAATTTTACAAGGTTTTTAGAAGGGCAATTTCCTTACAATTTGGGAATTTTGAGCAGTTAATACATTCAGCCCAGATCTTATGCGGCAGGTTTTCGTGTTTTACTTTCTTAAAGCCGAATTTCATGAAGTATTTCGGCTTATAAGTCAGGACAAAAACTTTTTTTGCGCCTAGGAGTCCGGCCTCCTCAAGACAGGCAGCTACCAATTCTTTCCCTACTCCTTTGCCTTGCATTTTCCTGCTTACAGCAACAGATTTAATTTCTGCCAGATTGTCCCAGGAAATATGCATTGCAGCACAACCAACTATTTTTCCCTTATTTTCGATAACCCAGAAATCACGGATATTCTCATACAATTCATTAAGCGAACGCGCAAGCATAATATCCTGCTTGGCAAAATAATTTATTAATTCCTGGATCTGTTTTATGTCTCTAATTTTCGCTTTTCTGATCATTTAATTTCTGTGCCTTTAGCCACAACCACAATCCCGGATTCGGTTACGAAGAACTTCTTTTTATCCTCATTTAGATCATAGCCAATAACCATACCCTGAGGGATATTTATGTCTTTATCAATAATAGCCCTCTTGATTTTCGCATACCTTCCCACATTTACGCCTTCCATAAGAATTGAATCATAAACTTCCGAAAAGCTATTTATGCGTACATTTGGCGCAAGAATAGATCTTTGAACCTTACCACCAGAAACAATACAACCATTAGAGACTACTGAATCCAAAACAAGACCTACCCTTCCGGCAATCTCTTCTCCGGAGTGGATCGTCTTTAAAGGCGGAAACTGCTCCTGAAACGTTCTTATCGGCCAATCCTTATCATACAAATTAAAAGTAGGATTAACCTGAATTAAATCCATATTTGCCTCAAAATAGGCATCAATAGTCCCTATATCACGCCAGTATTGGGCTTCGTGGCGGGTTTCCTCAACAAAATTATAAGCCATTACCTTAAGTCCTTTTTTAAGCATTTGAGGAATAATATCTTTTCCAAAATCATGGGTTGAGCCTATCTTTTTAGCATCTTCATGCAGTTCCTGTTCAATTACTGACTCCTTAAAAACATAGATACCCATAGAAGCATATATTTTATCCGATGATCCGGGGATAGATTTTGGTGCTTTAGGCTTCTCCTGAAAACCAGTTACCTTATTATTATTATCAACTTCAACTACGCCAAAATGCACAGATTTTTCTTTACCCATCTCAACAACGCCTACAGTTAAATCTGCTTCGTTATCGCGGTGGAAATCAATCATATTATAATAATTCATTTTATAGATATGATCCCCTGCAAGGATCAATACTTCATCCGGCTTATCCATTTCCAGGGTATAAAGATTTTGATATATGGCATCGGCTGTGCCTAAATACCAGGAATCCCCTACTCTTTGCTGCGCAGGAAGCATTTCGATAAATTGGCCTAACTCTGATGGAAGAAAATTCCAGCCTAAGCGGATATGTCTCTGTAGTGATGCAGATTTATATTGAGTAAGAAGATAAATTCTGCGCAGGCCTGAATTGATACAATTACTTAAGGTGAAATCAACAATCCGATATATCCCGCCAAACGGGACTGCCGGCTTTGCCCTATCCTTAGTTAAAGGCAATAGGCGCTCTCCCTTACCACCAGCCATAATAAATGTTAAAACTTTGCGCATCATTTTTAATGAACACATAACTTACGCCTGCCTGCCGGCAGGCAGGAACACTACAAGTGTGAGTAAGTTATTGTGTGAATTAATCCCGCCGTTTGCATTCTTTCGTTAAAGATAAGAATGCGGCGGGAAAGTACTATTTTAAAAACGCCCCAGTTATACCGCGTCTAACCATCATAACAGCGATTGCCGCTAAAAGTACATACATGATTTTAGAAAATGCCCTTGTGCCGCTGGGCCCAATAATCTTCATAATAAAATCGGCCTTAAATAAACACACCCAGACAATAAACATATTTAATATAACTGAAACCAATGTCGGACCAATACCAAAAGAATCCAGCATAATCAGTGTTGTCGTTAAAACAGCCGGCCCGGTAATTAAAGGCGTGCCTAATGGAAATATACCTATATCTTTATCATGCGCACTAGTTAAGGCGCTTTTTTGCGAATTAGGTAAAAGCAACCTTGCTGAAACCACAAATAAGAGAATCCCGCCGGCAACCTGGAAATCCGGAACAGTTACCCCGATAAGGGTTAAAATCAACTTCCCTACGCACATAAAGATAATAGCTACCGAAGTAGCTGTTTTTACTGCATCCAGGATTATCTTTTGTCTTTGTTTCTTGCTTGTGTGTTCGACTAAAGATAAGAATATCGGGATATTAGCGATTGCATCAATCGCTACAAATATGGGAATGAATGCAAGAATATAAGGCTTAAATACATTTAGCATGGTAATAAATTATACTACGAGAGAATACTTCCTTCAAGTAAATATTTCTTAAGAAGCTAAAAATAGGACTAAAATAATCTTACTTAATTCTTTTAATTAACGGCAGACATAAAAAACTTGTTAATGCAGATATTACAATCAACCATTTAAGTCCGATAATTGGCAAAAGGTATGCGCCTGAAAGATTGCTGGCTACAAGGGCTAAATTACTTACGCTACAAAGAAGGGCAAAAGAAGTTGCCTCTAGGCCTTTCACTGAATTTCTAGCCATGAAATCCATAACCATAATAAAAATAAACATACCGAGCAGGCTATAAATAACGTCGTAAATAACAGCGGTAACAGGTGTATAATATAAATAACTTAGCGTAGTAAGGGCGCCAAGAAAAACAGAAAAATAGAGCCACATCTTTAAATTAATCCTTTGGCTGAACTTATAATAAAGCAATGAACCGATAACCCCAAAAACCATACTGATTGTTCCAAGCATACCTATCCAGATCTTTCCCCATTTAAAAGAATCTCTCTGGATAAAGAAAAGCGGAGTGCCGAATGATGGAGAATATTTATAGAGAAAAATAAAAGCGGCAATAATTAACAGTCTTTTATCTAAAAGAAGTTTTTTTAGGTCTAAAATCAAGGTTGAAGAGCCTTTTATGTACCCAGAACCCTCTTCTTTATAGAAGAAATTCGGAATTAAAATCAAAAGATATACTGGTATTAAACAAAGAAACGCACCCCGGTATCCCCATTTCTCGGCAATATAACCTCCACCTATTCCGGTCAAAAGGCCTGCTATAGATAAAGCAATCCATTGCACACTTTGGATCCTTCCGGTAGCATTAAGCTTTTTTCCCTCTATACACATAATTCCATCAACAGCCACATCCCTAAATGCAGCATTAGTAGAATTAAAAAACAGAATAGTAATAAGGATTATTAAGGGTAAATTAAGAAAACCCAGGAATAAAGCTAGAATTATGTCTAAGCTAATAGCAATAGCAATCCAGGTGCGTTTGCTAAGGAAATTATCTATTACATAGCCAATAAAAGGTTTTATTAACCAGGCAAACATGGTAATGCTGGAAATTACCATTATTTTTTCAGGGGAAAACTTGAGTGTTTCTTTAAGGTAGTAAAATAAACCCTGGGAAGGAAGGCCTTCTATGCCTTGAGTGAAATATACTGCGCTACTTAAAGCAAAAATCCAGAATAATTTCTTATTCAGCTTTCGTTGGCTCCTGAGTATTTAAATTACTAGTAGTTAGAGGCGTAACCGGGGTTTGATTGCTGGGTGCAGGAACTGCCGCTTGAACGCTGCCTCTATCGCTTAATAAAGATATACTTTGGCGAACCGAAAGTATTGCTAAACTTAAACAGGTAAAAAAGAACATAACTGATAATACTGTTGTTGCACGGGTCAAAAAAGTATTAGTTTTAGTTCCAAACATTGACTCAACACTAGAGAAGCTATCCACCAAGCCGCCTCCCCTGCCCCTTTGAATCAAAACCAGGGTAATTAATAAAAAACAAATAATTCCATGAACAATAATTAAAAATGTCATCATTTTCTCACCTCAGAGGCTTTCTTGGCTATTTCAGTAAAAGAATCAACCTTTAGACTTGCGCCACCAACAAGAGCTCCGTCAACATCGGGTTGCTTCATTAATTCAGTAATATTATCGGGCTTAACACTTCCGCCGTATTGAATTCGTAGCGAAGAGGAAACATCATTATCATAGAGTTTAGTTAATAAATCGCGAATGTACTTGTGCACTTCCTGGGCCTGGGCTGGAGTAGCAGTTTTTCCCGTCCCAATTGCCCAAACCGGTTCATAAGCAATTACGGTTTTTAAAACATCTTCGCTAGAAATATCGCGCAATGCGCCTTCAACATGATTTTTTAACACTTCAAAAGTCTTACCTGCTTCTCGCTCATTAAGCATCTCTCCAACACAAACAATCGGTGTAAGATTATTTGAGAGCGCAGCTTTTAGCTTCTTGTTTACTGTTTCATTGGTTTCAGAAAAGAATTGCCTACGCTCAGAGTGGCCAATAATAACGAATGAGCACCCGGCATCTTTGAGCATCTTTCCTGATACCTCTCCGGTAAAAGCGCCTTCATCAAGCCAATAAATATTTTGACCGCCTAATTTTATCTCAGATTCATTTATAGTTTCGGAAACCTCACTTAAGGCAGTAAATGGCGGACAGAGAACTACATCAATATTATCAAAGTCCAATTTGTAAAGTTCTCTTTTTAAGCCATTACTAAGTTCAATAGCCTCAGGAATAGTCTTAAACATCTTCCAGTTTCCAGCAATAATTGTTTTACGCATATTATTTATGGGTTTGGCAATCTGAAGCCAAACCATGCCCCTCCTGTCTATCTGTTAAAGCAGCCACGCCTGGCAGGGTTTTACCTTCCAGGTATTCCAAGCTTGCTCCGCCTCCAGTAGAAATATGAGACATTTTATCCTCTAATTTGAATTTAGACATTGCTGCAGCAGTATCGCCGCCGCCAATAATTGTTGTGACGCCAAGTGTAGAAATAAATTTAGCCACCCCAAGAGTTCCTTTACTAAAAGCATCCATTTCAAATATTCCAAGCGGTCCGTTCCAACAAATAGTTTTTGCGTTTTTTAATGTGTCATTAAACAGCTGGATAGTTTTTGGACCAATATCTACAGCAATCTTACCATCCGGAATATTTTCACCTACAATCTCAAATTTAGCATTTGCATCGATTGTGTCTACAATAACGTTATCTATAGGTAAAATAATTTTCTTATTTAATTGCTTCGCTTGCTCTAGGATAGATTTTGCTAAATCCAGCTTATCTTTCTCTAGCTTAGAGTTACCGATCGCTTTACCTTGGGCTTTTAAGAATGTATAAGCCATGCCGCCGCCAACAATAATCGCATCTGCTTTAGGCAGAAGATTCTCAATCATTCCAATCTTATCTGAAACCTTTGCTCCGCCTAATAAAACCATAAAAGGCTTGAGAGGATTTTCTACCGCACCGCCTAAATATTTAATTTCTTTTTCTAAGAGAAACCCGGCAGCAGACTTTAAATAATGGGTTACGCCTTCGGTGGAAGCATGCGCGCGATGCGCAGTGCCAAAAGCATCATTAATAAAAACTTCTCCCAAAGAAGCAAGCTCCTTGGAAAAATTAGCATCATTAGCCTCTTCTTCGGCATGAAATCTTAAATTCTCTAACAAGATAACCCTGTCATTGCTTGAGTTTATCTCTTTCTTAACGCTATCACCCACGCAATCATTAATAAATGTCACTGATTCTCCTAATAATTCCTTTAAACGTAATGCAACCGGCTTAAGGCTGTACTTCGAAACAACTTTCCCGTCAGGCCTGCCTAAATGACTCATAAGGATAAGTTTCTTTGCACCTTTTTCTAAAACGTATTTGATCGTAGGAAGAGTTGAGCGAATACGCGTATCATCAGTGATACTTAAGTTTGCATCTTGAGGAACATTAAAATCCGCGCGCATTAATACGATTTTTCCTTTTAAATCAATATCTTTTACAGTTAGTTTACCCATACTACAAATAACCTCCTTAATTTCATCTTTTAAAATTTAATAAGTGCATAATATAACTTAATTTGATCTTTTTGTCAATAAGATAAAGCTGCTCAATTTAAGTAGGGCCATCATTATACAGGTGTCCAAAAACCCTAATATAGGCAAAAAAACTACAGCTGCAAGCATGCCCGCAACCCATCCCCCAAGCATATCCGCCGCATAAAGCTGTCCTGAAACACTACCCACTTCTTCTTTCCTTCTTAAATAGAGCTTACTGGCAATAGGGAATTCTAATCCCATAAAGCAGCCTGAAATTAAAAGGAGAAAATAAAATACTAGATTATTACAATTAAAATTTGAGATTATTAAACCTAAAGAAATTGAGAATAAAATTAACCCGCCTTCAAGCCAGAGTAGCAGCCTTTTTGGATTCTTGAAACCCTCAAGCTTAGGACTTATATAAATGCTGGCTAAAGCAATACCTGACATAAAAACAGTTAATAGTAGAGTAATCTTATAATATAAGTAACCATAAAATATCTGATAACTAAATATTAAAAGCAAGTTTGCAAGCATCCCAAAGAATCCGGTCGTAGCTATTGCATAAGCGATCGCTATTCTTCCTGAGCCCACCCTCTTAATAATGATATTTAATATTATCGTGATAAGAATTACTGCAATTATCACTATCTTTAGATTAATTGCTTTAGCAATTTCAAATAGAACATTTAAACCCGGGGAAAGCTTTTTAGTTATTAATTTTTGGTTCTCAAAAACAGCTATAGGTTTTAAATCGCGGTTAAGCTCAAGAGTGCCCCCGCTAAGCTCTTTATTAAACCAATCTATCTTTTGGCTATCCAGCCTATATGCAATATAGCTTGGGATAAGTAAACTCGTTTGGATATTCTCCTTTAGGATATTCTTAGATAGATCACTTGTTTTAATATTCATAATCTTAAGAGAATTAGATGCAAGATAGATATTATAATCCCCGGGTATAATGCGCACATATAAAAACTGATTCTTTAAGCTGTTTAGTATAGTTTTATTTAGGTCCCTTAACTCGACACCTAAATAAGTTAAAGATCCGGGGACCCACAAAGAGATTATACCTTCAGGGTTTAAGCGCTTTTTAGCTTCGCCAAAGAATTCAACTGTAAAGATTCTATTTGTAGATAGATCAGACTGATTGGATAAGCCTATAAGTATGATATCAAAAGTATCCTGGGTAGTTTTTAAGAAATACCTGGGGTCAGTATTAATTATTTCTAAACGTCTGTCATTAAGCTCTCGAGCGCTTAAATCTGTCGGATATTTCTTAAGCATTTCTATTATCAGAGAATCAATTTCTACATATTTAAGACTAGTTATATCATGTTTAAGGACCTCATTAATTAAGCCTCCTGCTCCGGAACTTACTAGAAGAACTTTCTTCGGGTTAGAGTGAAATAACAATGCAAAATTACCAAATTCCTCTACAAAATCTCTATCCGGATAAGGCGTAGTAATTATAGGTATGCCATTATAAAAGAATGTGTATTGTTCAAGATTCTTAGTAACAACAACATTTCCATAATTTGAATTCTTATGATCCAATACAACCTCACCTTTCCATTGATTAGACAAAGAAGTTATTTCCAGGAAACTAGAAATCGGAATAAAGAATAGGGCCAATAAAATTGTAGTTAAAACAATTGAAATAAATTTAAACCTCTTGTTACAGATTAGAACAAGGATAA
>Ga0247841_10013400_pt1 | contig 10480 bp, 7 predicted proteins | sample LaCruzMarch2015__2_FD_192410 | JGI IMG/M metagenome (GOLD analysis project Ga0247841, IMG submission 192410) | Freshwater microbial communities from meromictic Lake La Cruz, Castile-La Mancha, Spain - LaCruzMarch2015_18m | ecosystem: Environmental > Aquatic > Freshwater > Lake | place: Spain...
TCAGGACGACTGACGTGGACTCGGTCGGCGACAGCAAGCACCTCACCTTTTTCGAGATGCTGGGCAATTTCAGCGTCGGTGACTACTTCAAGCAGGACGCCATCAAGTGGGGCTGGGAGTTTGTCACCGGCAGGCTGAAGCTGCCCGCGGAAAAGCTCTGGGTGACCGTTTTCCTGGATGACGACGAAGCTTATAACATCTGGAAGGGCATCGGCGTCCCGGAAAACAGGATAGTCAGGCTGGGCGAGAAGGAAAACTTCTGGGGACCTGCGGGCATAAGCGGTCCCTGCGGGCCCTGCAGCGAGATACATTACGATTTCGGCAAAAAAACCGGCTGCGGCAAACCCGGCTGCGACCCGTCCTGCAGCTGCAGCCGTTTCTCGGAGATATGGAACCTGGTGTTCATGCAGTTCAACCAGGACACGGATGGCAGCAGGACGCTCCTGCCGAAGCCGAACATCGACACGGGGATGGGCCTGGAGCGCATCGTGGCCGTCTGCAACGGCAGCCCCACCGTGTATGAAACCGACCTCTTCGCCCCGTTGCTGGGGAAAGTGTGCAGTATCGCGTCGGTGAGCGAGGGGAAAGACGAGGCGACCGACAGGATGATCAAGGTCATCGCGGAGCACAGCAGGGGTGTGACCTTCCTCATCGCCGACGGTTTGCTGCCCTCCAACGAGGGCAGGGGCTATGTACTGAGGCGCATACTCAGGCGGGCCTGTTTCCTGGGCAGGAAGCTGGGGCTGAAGGAGCCGTTCATGGGTGAGATGGCAGTTGCGGTGATCGAGAAGATGGGCCCCGTCTACCCGGAGTTGGTGACCAACCGCAAGCTGGTGCTCGATGTCATCAGGAACGAGGAGGAGAGGTTCAACGATACACTCGATGCGGGCATAAACCTCTGCGAGAAGGCCATCGCCGATGCCAGGGCGCAGAAATTGGACTGCCTTATGAACGAGGACGTTTTCAAGTTCTGGGACACCTACGGCTTCCCCCTGGAGCTGAGCGTGGAGATAGCGCAGGAGCACGGACTGAGCGTGGACAGGGCCGGTTTCGAAGCTGAGATGGAAAAGCAGAGGGAAAAGGCCAGGGCCACCCACAGGTTCGGCGGTGGCAAAGGGGAACAGGACCTCTTCGCACAGCTCGGCCCGACGCTGCAGGTAACAGAGTTCGTGGGATACGAGGAACTGGCAGCAAAAGCTAAAGTATTGCAGGTAGTCGACGCCAAGTCGGCTTCTTATATTGAGAGGGCAGAGGAAGGCAGCGAAGTCATACTCATACTGGACAGGACCCCTTTTTACGGTGAGATGGGCGGACAGGTGGGCGACACCGGAAGCATCATATCGGGGTCGGGCGAGTTCCGCGCGGACAATTCCGTAGCCTTTGGCGGGGGCGGTATAGCCGTTTCCGGCCGTGTCAGCAAGGGGACCATCGCCAAAGGTGATAGCGTGGATGCCTCCGTCGACGGGGAACGCAGGCGGGACATCGCCAGGAACCACACTGCCACGCACATACTGCAGGCCGCGCTGAGGAAGGTGCTGGGAAGCCACGTGGCACAGCGCGGCTCCCTGGTTAACCCCGAGCGGTTGCGCTTCGATTTTACGCACCTTTCACCCATCAGCAGTGAGGAGTTGAAGCAGGTGCAGTCGCTGGTCAACTCCGTCGTCAGGCAGGACCTTCCCGTTACCACCGGCGTGTGTTCATACGACCAGGCCATCAGCCAGGGGGCGACGGCCATCTTTGAGGAGAAGTACGGTGACACGGTCAGGCTGGTCAAGATCGGGTCACAGGGTCTGAGCTCCGAACTGTGCGGCGGGACGCACGTGAAGGCCACGGGCGAGATAGGTTATTTCCTTATCACTTCCGAGGCCAGTGTCGGCACCGGCCTGCGCAGGATAGAAGCCGTTACAGGGAGGGAGGCCGATGCGCTGGTTGGACAGAGGCTGGACGCCCTCGACCAGGCCGCCCGGGCCTTGAAGGTGCCGCCGCAGGAGGTCCCGGCCAAAGTGGCGGAGATCCAGGCCGGCCTTAAAGTCAGCGTTAAAGCTGAGGCAACGCAGAGGCGGGAGCAGTCAAAACACGAGATCGGGCGGCTGCTTAAAGACAACCTGGTAAAGGTCGGCGGTTTCAGCGTGGTCTGTGCGCAGGTGCCGTCCGCCCCCATGCCCGCCGTTATGGAGATGGGGGATATGCTTAAAGCGGGTATGGGAAATGGGGTAGCCGTGCTGGCCTCGGTTTACGAGGACAGGCCGTTTTTCATCGCCACGGCAACGCCCGGTGTTGTGTCCGGCGGCGTGCACTGCGGGAAACTGATAAAGAAGGTTTCGGCCATAGCGGGCGGCAGCGGCGGCGGCAAGCCGGATATGGCGCAGGCGGGGGCCAAAGACAGCTCTAAAATCGGCGAAGCCCTGGCCGCGGTCCCGGCAGCAATCGGGGAGATGCTGAAGGCCGGCCGTGCGTAGGATTATGGGCCTGGACGTCGGTGATAAGAGGATAGGAGTAGCCCTGTCCGACCCCTTGCAGATACTGGCCAGCCCCCTCAGGACAATCACCCGCGGGGATGACGGGTCCGCAGTGCTCGAGATAGCAGCGCTGGCCAGGCAGTATGATATTGGCAGGCTGGTGGTTGGCCTTCCCTACCTGATGGATGGCTCGGTGGGTGAGCAGGCCCGCAAGGTGCTGGATTTTGCAGAGAAGATAAAAGCCCAGGCCGGCGTTGAAATTGTCATGCTGGATGAGCGGTACACCTCCGTTGCCGCCGGCCAGATGCTGAGGGAGGCCGGCAAGAAACGCAGTAACCTTAAAAAGCAGATCGATGCGGCCGCTGCCACGGTCATACTGCAGGCTCACCTCGATGAAGCCGCCGCGGCCAGGCAGATTTCGCAACAGGGGCCCCCTTCCCTATAATTAACTGGTTGTGACCCTCCCGTGATAGCTGATTACTTGAACGTCCTCAAACCTAAGGAAACCGGCCTGCTGGTTTTCATCGGCGCCTGCTCGGCCGCTGTGTCGGCTGCTGCGGTTGGCGGGACGTTCCCCGTTAACACGTTCATACTGGCTGTCGTGGCCATAGCCTGCGGCAGTGCGGGCGCCAACGGGCTGACCAACTACCTGGACCGCGACGTGGATGCCAGGATGGCCCGCACCTGCAAGAGGGCCCTGGCGGCGGGAAGGATAAAGCCGCCGCACAAGGTATTGCCCATGGTGGCAGTACTCATCGTGGCCGGGCTGGTGCTGGCATGGCTGCTTTCCCCTGTGTGCTTCGTGATCGGGCTGGTAGGCATGCTGGCCTCGGGCATACTGCGCAAGACCGTCTCATGCACCTACTTCGGCATCATCGCAGGCAGTGCGCCCATACTGATCGGGTGGTACGCCATCAGCCCGCAGCCCGTGCTGGCTGCCATGCCTGTCCTGTTCTTTCTGCTGATCGCGGCCTGGACCCCCCTGCACGTCTGGACGCTGATGCTGGCAAACCGCTCCGACTACGAGCAGGCCGGCCTGCACTACTTCCCGCTCAGCTGGCCCGACCGCAGGGTCATCGCCCTGCTCGCCGTCCTCTCGGTCGTGCTGTCGGCCGTGGGCATAGCGATCTACTTCCTTTCCGGCTTTCTCCACTGGCTATACCTGGCCGTGGCCGTGCTGATGGGCCTGCTGATGATAGTTGCCAGCATACGCCTGCTTGCAGCGCCCAACTCCAGGAACGCATGGGTGGTGTACAAGCTCTCGGCCTTCCCCTACCTCGGCATAATTTTCACGGCTATGGTGGCCGACGGGTGGCTTCTTTGATCCCGGACCCGCAGTCCGTCCTGCACTATGCGTTTTACCCCCGCTCGGTAGCCGTGGTTGGGGCATCAGACCAGGCGCTCTCCGCCGGCTATCATTTCCTCAGGCACCTGCTCGACCTGGGTTTCAGCGGCGGCATATACCCGGTCCACCCCAACAAGGACACCATCCTCGGCCTCAAGGCCTATCCCACCCTGAAAGACGCCCCCGGAGACGTGGACCTGGTGATCTGCTGTGTCAACACGGAGCATGTGCTTTCGCTGCTGGAAGAATGCAAATTAAGAAATGTGAAGGCCGTGCACCTCTTTACCGCGCGGCTGGGTGAGACGGGCCGCCCGCAGGCGCTGGAGCTGGAAAAGCAGATAGAAGATACCGCCGGCCGGCTCGGCGTGGGCCTGATAGGCCCCAACTGCATGGGCATTTACTGTCCCGAGTCGAAGGTAGCCTTCGGCTACGGGATGACCGCCGAAGCGGGTGATATAGGCCTGGTTTTTCAGAGCGGAGGTGCCGCTTCCATACTTGTCCAGTCCGGCGTGCTGCTGGGCCTGAGGTTCAGCAAGGTGCTGAGTTACGGCAACGCCATGCAGGTGGATGAGAGCGATATCCTCGATTACCTGGCCAACGATGAAAAGACCAGGGTCATCGGCGCGTATTTTGAGGGAGTGAGGGACGGCGGGAAGTTCATGCGGTCCCTGGGCGCGGCGGCGCGCAGGAAGCCCGTCATAGCCATCAAGGGTGGCCGTGGCAAGGCCGGTACGAGGGCCGTGGCTTCCCACACCGCTGCCGTGGCCGGCTCGCACAACACCTGGGACACGGCCTTTGCACAGGCCGGGGCGATCCAGGTCAAAGATATCGACGAGATGACCGGCCTGCTGTGCCTGTTTAACGGCCTGCCCCCGGTGGCGGGCCGGAGACTCGGCATCATAGGCGGCGGGGGCGGCAAGTGCGTCATCGCGGCGGACCTGGCCGAGGAGGCCGGGCTGACTGTACCCCCGCTTTCCGCGGAGCTGAAGAGTAAGCTGAAAGAGCTGGTGCCCACGCTGTGGGACTGGATAGGCAACCCCATCGATTTCTCCATCTGGGGGAATGAGGCCTTCAAGGCTGCGCAGGTCAGGCAGCTGATGTTTGAGGACCCCGGCTTTGACTGCCTGGTAATGCACTTGTCCGACGACAACCCCCTGGACGATGAGTGGTGGACGGCCATCGTCAGGATGGACGTGGACAACATCATCGACCTGCACAAACAGGAGAAAAAGCCCGTGGTCGCGGTGCTCAGCGGCGCGAGGCCGGGCTACGATGACCTGCAGAACATCCGCTGGAGGACCATCAGCGAGCAGAGGACGAAGCTGGCCGCGGCAAAAGTCCCGGCCTTCGACACCACGGCCGAAGCCATGCGCGCCCTGGCAAAGTATGTCGGCTACTGGGAGTGGAAGCGGAGTAACCCATAGTGCCTATGCCTGATAGCCGGTTCAAGATCACGCACCACTGTGAAGGGACCGGTGCGAGGGTGGCCGGACTGGCGCTCCTGCACGGTAAAGTCACCACCCCTATCTTTTTACCCGTGGGCACGCAGGCAACGGTCAAGAGCCTGGATACCGCCGACCTTGAGCGCATCGGCGTCAGGATGCTGCTCTGCAACGCCTACCATCTTTACCTCCGGCCCGGCATCGATGTGATCGCAAAGGCCGGCGGGCTGCACAGCTTCATGAAGTGGCCCCGGCCCATACTTACCGACAGTGGCGGCTACCAGGTATTCAGCCTGTCCTCCTTCCGCAAGCTGAAGGAGGATGGTGTGGTCTTCCGCTCGCACATCGACGGCAGCGAGCACAGCATCACGCCCGAATCTTCCATGGAGATGCAGGAGAGCCTGGGGGCCGACATCATCATGGCGCTGGACGTGTGCCCCGGGAGCGACGCCGCCAGGGAGAAGCAGGTTGAGGCCATGGCATATACCGCCCGCTGGGCTGCGCGCTGCCGCGAAGCCCACCGCGACAACGGCCAGCTACTCTTCGGCATCATCCAGGGGGGCACATACCCTGATCTGCGCAAGGAATCGGCGCAGCAGGTGACGGCGCTGGATTTCCCCGGGTACGCCATCGGCGGGCTCAGCCTGGGCGAGCCTAAAACAACTATGTGGGAGATTGTAGAGGCCACGTTGCAGCACATGCCTGCGGACCGGCCGCGCTACCTTATGGGCGTGGGGTCACCTGAAGACATCGTCGAGGGCATCTTCAGGGGCATCGACATCTTCGACAGTGCACTGCCGACCAGGGTTGCCCGCAACGGCGCCCTGTATACCCGCGGAGGCAGGAAGAACATCAGGCGGGCGGATTTCAAAGAGGACATGGACCCGGTCGAGGCGGGCTGCGGGTGTTACACCTGCGCCAACTATTCCGCCGCCTACCTGCACCACCTCTTCAGGAGCGAGGAACTGCTGGCTTACAGGCTCGCCACAATCCACAACCTCTACTTCATGCAGAAGCTGATCGAACACGCCCGGGCAGCCATCGCCGAAAACACCTTCCCGCAGTTCAGGAGCAACTTCCTGGAATCCTATAAAACCACCGACGAAGACAAGCGCATCGAGCAGAAGACGGCAGCTCTGAAGGGCAAGAAGGCGTATGATTTGCCTGCTATAGATTAGCAGCTATTTCACTGTGAACAGACATCGGCATGTATGTTCATCCTATCTAAGCTTCGATTTTAATTCCTCTACTGTATATGGTGGCACTTTCTTATGCAGCATGGCATGACAGTTTGGGCATACTGGACGAAGATCTTGTATAGCATCAACCTTGTGCTCCCCACTTTTTTCTGAAATAAGAGCGAGATGGTGAACATGAATAAATCCATTGCCCACCTTCCCATAGCGTTCAGTGAATCCCATGCCGCAAACTCGGCAACTTAGCCCATAATGATTTATGCACTCTTGCCTTGCGTCAGGATTTCTTTCATATTGTGTGATTAACCTAATATTTTTGTTGCCTTCAGTATAAATAGTGCTTGATACGTCCGGTTTATGTGGTTTAAATTGAGTGCCCGTGACCTTAGACCAGGCATCCTCAAGTATTTGCACAAACGCTTCAGGAACACGTACTCCTGATGATTGCTGGTACCAGTCAAATTTGGAAAAATCACCCGTTGATAGAAAATACTCATCTAGAATAGGAGTTTCACTTATGACGTCAAACGCAATATCAACACGATTTACCTCTTTTCCTTTTACTGCCTGTTCAGCATCCCAGTGTGGTGCTTTGTATGGAACGGATAATAGTACGCCTGACCCTACAATACCCCGGTTAGGAACACCTAGCCGAATTAGAAACGCACGATCTCCTGGTTCAATATTCTTAGTTACACCACAACTCCAGCTACGTTGATGAACACCTTCAGCGTTTGCCTCATATATTGCTTGCGGTAAATCCTGCCATTTGTATTTGTTAGGATTCCACGTGAATAGGATTGTATTGACCTTAGTGCTGGATTTATTAATTGCTTCTTTGTTAACCTGAGGTTTTTCAAGTGATGAACTGGATTTGATGAACCCCAATTCCTCAAGGTAGTTTAGCCCGAATTGGGTAAATCCGGTGTAAGTGACCTCAGAATTCCATGCAAATTCTTTATTGATTGCCACTGCATATTGATGAGTTAAATCATCGCCTGAATGCCCTTTCCTTACCAAATCAAGCAAAGAATATACGGCGTGTATTGTTGCTGTCCGAGAAGGATCCGAAAGAATATGGTCACGCATCAACTTCTTCTGATTGTCTGACAGGCTCCATTTTTCACTTGCCCTAGCGGTATAATATTCCTTGCCAAGATTGGTTATCGTTACTGTGCCTTTATCTTTTATGGCAATCAAACCTAATCCTTTGGCAAAGCGTGCCAACATCCTTACTCGTTCAACAGGATGTTTAACATCACCACTCTTCGTAGTATCGACGTAATGATCCGCAAGAGTAATTATATCCGTCCGCTCCTGTCCGGCAGTGAAATATACGACACCGTTTATATAGTGAAGTTTGGCAATTGTGAACACCTGACCGCGCATCGTGCCTCCTATTTGCAGATGTATTAGTGAATTTGCATACTGTCGTAACAGCATACTCTAATGGGCTCATCACTTTCAATACCACAATTTGTTTTATTTATTTTGCCGATACGATACAATGTGGTCAAAGTTTGGAGGCTGAAGTATATACAATGGACTTTTCGGTGCTATTGATCTGTCCTCCCCGGAAACGATACTAGGTAAAATATCGTAAAAAGGGAGATGGGATAACGAAGTAATCAGAAGTAGAGTTACTGGGGTCAGATCAGGTATTAACGATCCAACAATATGCTTATTGCTGGGGTGTTCAGTGCCTTCGGCAGTCCGATAAGGTAGACCAGGCCGATGACCAGGTCCACCACGCCGAGCAATACGACGGCAGGGCCCAGGCCGCCGAAAATGCCGAAACCTGCAGTCAGGAGGAAGCAGACCAACCGCAGTATTCCTTCCCAGTAGATGATGGGCGCGCGCCTTCATGTTCCTCTAGGAGATCACGAGCACGACGCCCAGGTATATAACCTGCGCCTTTTGACGTATGCATCAAGCAAACGCCTTACTTCAGATTTGCGTTGCCGGTAAGGGAAAATCAGCATTTTGAGCGATGTGCGAAATCCCGGGTTAATCCATAATATTAGCCTGAAGGAGAATAACACCATGAGTACAATAACCGATTGGAAAGCAGAATATAAGAGTAAACTGGTTACTGCCGCGGAGGCTGCAGCTACAATCAAATCCGGGGACTGGATACTGCTCTCACCTGTCAACAGCATGCCCATTGACATCCTCAATGCGCTGGCCGCCAGGAAGGAAGAGCTCCATAAAGTGAAGCTCGCAAGCAACCTTATGACCTACCCGTTTGCATTCCTGAATGGGGATTATGCCGGCCACATAACCTATTACAGCGGCTATTTCGGCCCGGCCGAGCGGATGTTCCACCCCCTGGGAAACGTGGTGCCCTTCCCCATGCACCTGTCAAAAAGTTCAATCGCCCTGGACCGGCAGGGGGTATCAGATGTCGCCATGCTGGAGGTCACACCGCCTGATGAACGCGGCTACATGAACCTCGGTCCCTGCGGCGTAGTTTACGGCAGGTATGCCATAGGCAAATGCAAAAGGGTCATAGTGCAGGTCAACTCAAAGGTACCCTGGATACACGGCATAGAGAACCTCGTTAGAGTCGACGAAGTGGACATGATTGTTGAGGCAGACCATGACCTTACCCTGATACCGGAGATCAAGATAACCGACGTCGAAAAGAAGATCGGTGAAAACATTGCCCGGCACATCCCTGACGGGGCGACTATACAGCTCGGCATAGGCGGCATACCCAATGCCGTTGCCTACTTCCTTCATGAGAAAAAGGACCTGGGCGTCCATGCGGAGATATTGAGCGACGCCATCGCGGAGCTTGCGGAGCTGGGCGTTATAACGGGAAGGAAGAAGACCCTTTACCCGGGCAAAATTGCTGTCGGTGGCCTGATAATAGGGACCAAGAAGCTGTTTGATTTTGTCGATAATAATCCTACCATACTGGCCATGCCGATTGCCACGGCGAATCACCTTGATGTCATCAAGCAGAATGACAACCTCTGTTCCATAAACGCCGGGCTCACGGTTGACCTGACAGGACAGGTTGCCTCCGAGACGATAGGCCATACACCGTACAGCGCCACGGGAGGACAACTTGATTTCGTAAGGGGTGCGGCAGCCTCGAAGGGCGGCAAGTCGTTCATTGCGCTGAAGGCCACATCACTGAAAAAAGACGGGACACTCACTTCGAGGATTGTGCTTAACATGACCCCCGGCACCGTGGTTACAACGCCCAGGTCGGATGTCATGTACATAGTGACGGAATACGGTGTTGCAGACCTTTACATGAGGTCCGTTCCCGACAGGGTTAAGGCGATGATATCCATTGCACACCCTGACTTCAGGGAAGATCTTGAAAAGCAGGCTTATGAAGTTGGTCTTCTGACCAATGCAACCAGGCCCGAAAACATTTAGCCCGAAAATGCAGCGGGCGGCTTGAAGGGGCCCTAACGGTACCCCATCGTGATCCCGATGGCGTTGAACTCCTCTTCTATATCGAGGAAGGCCTGCACCAGCACGGGGTCGAACTGGACCCCGCTGCCGGACTCGATGATGCTGCGGCTCTGGTCGCGCGGGATGCTTTCCTTGTAGCAGCGTTTCGACCTGACCGCGTCATACACGTCCGTAACTGCCATGATGCGCGCTTCAAGGGGTATATCTTCGCCGGCCAGCCTGTCAGGATAGCCGGTCCCGTCCCACCGCTCGTGGTGGCTGCGCGCGATTGAAATGCCCATGGCGACGAATTCGTTATTAGGGTACTGCTCGTGCACCTTCTGCAGGGTTGACACGCCGACGACGGTGTGGGTCTTCATCACCTCGAACTCTCCGGGTGTCAGCTTTCCCGGCTTCAGGAGGATGCTGTCCGCAATGGCCACCTTGCCGATGTCATGCAGCGGGCTGGAGTTGTATATGCAATTCACGAAATCAGCATCGATGGCCCCCGCATAGGGCGATTTCCCGCCCAGCCGCAGGGCCAGGGCTTTGCACAATATCTGGACCCGCTCAATATGTGCCCCGGTGTCCGGGTCACGCGATTCCGCAAGCTTCGAGAGGGCGAAA
>Ga0247841_10013403_pt1 | contig 10479 bp, 8 predicted proteins | sample LaCruzMarch2015__2_FD_192410 | JGI IMG/M metagenome (GOLD analysis project Ga0247841, IMG submission 192410) | Freshwater microbial communities from meromictic Lake La Cruz, Castile-La Mancha, Spain - LaCruzMarch2015_18m | ecosystem: Environmental > Aquatic > Freshwater > Lake | place: Spain...
ACCTGACAAAGAAGGACAGATGTATCATGTTACATTGGATAATCTTTATCTTATACCCACTGCCGAAGTACCTGTCACCAATATCTACCGCGATGTTATCCTGAAATCGGATGAATTGCCTGTTAAAAACGCGGCATATTCAAATTGCTTCCGCCGCGAAGCAGGTTCTTACGGAAAAGATGTCCGGGGGTTGAACCGTCTCCATCAGTTTGATAAAGTAGAGATCGTTCGTATTGAACAGCCCGAAAACTCATACAGAGCGCTGGATGAAATGCGCGAATATGTTGCCACACTTGTCCGCAAACTCGGGCTCCCTTTCCGTATCCTGAAACTCTGCGGTGGCGATATGGGATTTACCTCCTCTAGCACTTTTGATTTTGAGGTTTACTCAGCTGCCCAGAAGAAATGGCTCGAAGTTAGTTCGGTTTCGAACTTCGAGAGTTTTCAGGCTAATCGTATGAAACTCAGGATTAAAGACAAGGACGGAAAAACAAGACTGGCCCACACGCTTAACGGAAGCGCTCTTGCATTGCCACGTATCGTAGCTGCCATGCTAGAAAACAACCAGACTCCCGAAGGGATAAAAATTCCCGAAACTCTTGTATCTTATACCGGATTCGATCTGATATCACTTTAATATAATTGTAGAAAAATGAAAAAAATCAGCATTATAGCTATCCTGACAATAACTGTGTTTTCATCATGCATGGGCCCGGAAAAAAAGCGCTGTATTAAACATATTGACAGCCTGATGACTTTAATTGACAGCTCTCTGATTTTTTATTCCCGGATTGACTCTACGATGATTTTTAATAAGTTCAATAAGTACAAGGAAATTCAGGATGAAGCTGGGACATACAGTAGCAGTATGAAACCTGATGATCCACACTGGGATTATCTTATTCCATTTGCAAACATTGAAAAACCATACAAAAAAGCCCTTTCCAGATACCTGAAGTTTTCAGATGAAATCAGTTTTTCAAAAAATCAATTAAAAAACCTCAGACAGGATATTAAAAATGATTTTATTGACAGTAAAAAATTTGCCGATTATTATCAATCAGAAAATGATGCTATTAACGATATGTTTCTTAGAATAAAGTTTTTCAATGAAGATATTAACTATTTCAATGCAAGAATTGATACCCTAAGCAGGCATATCAAACCACTGCTGGAAAAACTCAGAAAATTACCTGCTTCAAAAGCGAATTTAAAACCGTCGGCACAAGAAGAAAACGATTAATGCGTTATATTACACATGCATAAATCAATTCCGTTAATTCTTTTCCTTATCCTCACCCTGTTTCAGTGTGCGCATTCTTATGCGCAAACGCCCACAGAGGAACAGCTTGCCGCACAATATTTTCAGAATAAAGACTACGAGAAAGCAGCCGACTTATATGAAAAATTATATAACGATAAACCGAATGGTTATTTCTATTCTAACTACTTCCTTTCGGTTTTAGAACTGAAAGATTATAAAAGAGCTGAAAAGTTCGTAAAAAAGCTTATCCGAAAAAATCCGCAGCAATTGAATTACCCGGTTGACCTTGGTTATATATATTCAGAATCAGGTCAGGCGGAAAAGGGAAAGGAACAATTTGATGAAGCTATCAACGATCTGATACCTGATCAGTATATGATTACTAACCTGGCCAATGCTTTTCTTGTCAGACGGCAAAATGAATACGCGATAAACACCTATCTTAAGGGTAGAAAACTTCTTCATAATAATTTTATTTTTGCCCAGGAACTAGCATTTATTTATCAGCAATTTGGCAATTTCGAGGCCATGCTGAATGAGTACTTCGACTGGCTGGATAATGACAACAGCAGTATTGATCTTATCGAACAGAGATTACAGTCTTTCCTCATGGATGATCCCGATAACCGCAAAGCGTCCCTGCTGAAAAATGCCCTGCTGAAAAGAGCACAGAAATTTCCCGACAAAGCCATCTATGCCGAGATGCTGATCTGGTATGCAACACAGGTTCAGGATTTCGAAACCGCTTTCGTTCAGGCAAAAGCTCTCGACCGCAGGTATAAGGAAACGGGTGAAAGAATCTTTAACCTAGGCAAATTATGCGTTACCAATAAATTTTATGATGTCGCAACCGAAGCTTATTCATACCTGATTAAAAAAGGAAACGATAGTTACTATTATCTGAGCAGCCGGATAGAGTTGCTCAATGTGAATTACTTAAAAATTACCGCAGCTTCAAAATATACACGTGATGATCTTTTATCCCTTGAGAGAGAGTATCAAAATGCGTTGACTGAATTTGGTAAAAATGCAGAAACAATTGATCTGATTAAAAATCTGGCACATCTGCAGGCTTTTTATCTGGATAAATCCGAACAGGCTATTGTCCTGCTTCAGGATGCCCTCAGTTTGGCCGGTATTAAACCTCTTGTTGCAGCGAATATCAAGCTGGAACTTGCTGATATAACTCTTTTCTCCGGTGATCAGTGGGAAGCTTCTTTGTTGTATTCACAGGTTGATTTTGCTTTTAAAAACGACCCTCTCGGGGCAGAAGCAAAATTCAGGAACGCAAAACTGTCTTTCTATATCGGTGAATTCGAATGGGCTAGAGCTCAGTTAGATATTCTGAAAGCAGCCACTTCCAAGCTTATTGCCAACGATGCTCTTGCCATGTCGTTGCTGATCACCGACAATCTTGATGATGACAGCTCCACAACAGGATTGAATTACTACGCAAAAGCCGACCTCCTGCTCTATCGCAACAAACCTGACCTTGCCCTGAAAACACTTGACTCTATACAATCGCTGGGTGTTTATCATCCCCTTTTCGATGAAGTTCTTTACAAAAAAGCGCAGATCATGATTTCGAAAAAAGATTACGCCGAAGCCGATACTCTTCTTGGCAAGCTGCTTCGCTTTTATCCTGAGGATATTTTAGGTGACGACGCTTTGTTTCTTCGCGCCCAATTGAATGAGAACCTGATCAATGACAAACAAAAAGCCCTCGGATATTATCAAAAGTTAATAACGGATTACACCGGAAGCATTTTTGTTACTGAAGCCCGTAAACGCTATCGTATCCTCAGGGGTGATAATTTGATAAACCCCTGAACCATGACCATTGTCAGAGCAAAAAAACACCTGGGGCAGCATTTCCTGAATGATGAAAATATCGCGAAAAAAATTGTAAGCAGCTTATCTCAGGATAACAATAATGTTTTGGAAATTGGCCCCGGGATGGGCATACTTACCAAATACCTATTACAAAGAGATCATATTCATTTAAAAGCAATCGAAGTTGATAACGAATCGGTGGAATATCTGCATGATAAATTTCCGGAAATGAAAAGCAACATTTTTCATGACGATTTCCTGAAAGCTAATATCAGTGATTTTTTTTCGGATTCTTTATCGGTAATTGGAAACTTCCCCTATAATATTTCCAGCCAGATTTTATTCAGAGTTCTGGATTACAGACATCTTGTTACGGAAACCGTAGGTATGTTCCAGAAAGAAGTAGCCGTGCGTATTGCTGCTCATCCGGGTAATAAAGATTATGGAATTCTGAGTGTATTGTTACAGGCATTTTATCATATCGAATTTCTTTTTACTGTCAGTGAACATGTGTTTACACCTCCTCCCAATGTTAAATCAGCAGTGATCAGGCTCAGGCGTAATCAGGTGCAATATCTTGATTGTGATGAGGAGCAATTTTTCAGGGTGGTTAAAACAGGGTTTAACCAGCGAAGGAAAACGCTGAGAAATGCCCTTAGTTCTATTGGATTTGAAAAGGAAATACTATCGCAGGAAATATTCAGCAAAAGAGCGGAGCAGCTTACCGTTCAGGATTTCATTCATATAACGCAGATGACCAAATAATCTGTCGGGCTTTTTCTATAAGTCTATTCCAAGCAATTCCCTGATCACAACAGAGGCACAATAACTCCCAAAAATGGCAGGCATATAGGATATGGTACCGCGTGTTGATTTTTTATTTTGCTCGGCTTCTGTTTTGACAATTACGTTACCTGCTGGTTCTTCAGGTGAGAACACCACTTTTATTCCTTCTTTAACGCCCAGTTTATGTAAACGCTTACGCAGGTAATAAGCCAGGGGGCATTTATATGATTCTGAAATATCTGATATTCTAATCTGTAAAGGGTTAAACTTTGCTCCGGAGCCCAGAGAGCTGACTACTTTAAGGCCATTTTCAATACATTCATGCAAGAGGTAAACCTTTGGCGAAAGAGTATCAATGGCATCAACCACATAATCAAATCCCGGTGCAAGAACTTCAATGATGCTTTCGTCCTTCAGATACTTTTTAATGACGGTAAGTTTCAGTCCGGGATTGATATCCATTAATCGTGAGGCAACAACGTTTGCTTTCAACATCCCTTCTGTACTCACAAGAGCAGGCAGTTGCCTGTTTCGATTGGTCCTGTGCACAGTATCGTGATCAACAATGGTCATATTTCCTATTCCTGCCCGGCAAATATATTCAGCCGCCACCGCACCAACACCGCCAAGTCCGACAATGAGAACAGAAGCTTTATTCATGTGTTCTATTCCTTCATCCCCTGTTAACAGGCGGGTTCTGTCCTGCCAGTCCTGATTGATCATTTTATTATTATCAGAAAAATAATAATTTAATATTTTATCCACTTCATAACATCAATTCCATGTTCTGTTCCCACTTTAATCAGGTAAACGCCGGGTGTCAGAGTTCCTGTGTCAATGGTATAGTTTATTGAATCAATGTACCCCGAAAACACTTTCGTTCCGGTCGATGAAAACAATTCAATCCGGGTTTTTACTTTAGCATCTGGTTGGCATATAGTCAGGTTTTTCGTCCCTGGATTGGGATATATCCTGACCGATGATGTGTTGACCTGCTTTTCTATTCCGAGATGCGGGTCAACATAATTATCCCAGACTTTAATTATGCGGAAGTGTCCGTTTGTAACGTCTTTATTTGAATTGGTTTCAATACCATTTACGATTGAAGGAGAAAAAGTCCATGTACTGACACCATATTCGCTGTCGCGGTGAATATGTCCGGCAACCCATGCTGAAGCGCTTGTGCTGTAATTTAAAAGGAACTTTGTAATATTGTCATACTCCCCGTAGGAAAAGGCATTAATCAATGCCCAGGGGTCTTTGGTAAGCGGATAATGTGAAAGAAAAATCATGTTTTCGGTATCCCTTTGTGGGTAGCTGTCTACAAACTGCTGAATATATTGCCATGTTCCTCCTGAAAAATTCATTATATCAGCTTCGGGTCCTATTCCGGGATAACCCAATGGAGCGTGCGCCCTGGGAGCAAAATCGCCGAAGAAAAATAAATAGTTACCATAGGTAAATGAATAGTTCTGGAAATAAGAATAACAATTGTTTTCCGAATTCCATGTACGGATAAGGCGCGTGCCGTCGTTCCAGTTATCGAAATCTGTAGCCAGCATGTTAAAACGGTCGGCAAAGATGGCATTGATCAAAGAATCGCCATTGGGGGCCGGAGCTTCGGCATTGTCGGTATAAGGCCACATTTCGTGGTTACCCATCAATGGAATATAAGGCACAATAAGAGAATCAGCTATTTGCTTAAACATCATGAATTCCGACTTTTCGCCGCTTCTTGTCAGGTCACCGGTAACAGCCACAAATTTTATTTTAAGCCTGGCAGCATTCTGATTTATCCATTTAACCGTATTTGAAAGATTTTGTGCCGGAAGGCCATAATCGGAAGGAGTAAGGACATCATCATATCCCGCGGTGCCATAATCTCCTCCTGAAACGCCTTCCCCAATGTGTACATCTGTCAGGTGAATAAAGGAGAATTGCCATGTGCGGTTTGGAATGCTGCTGTTCAGGTCGGTGATTACAGTATCTGGAGGTCCGGTTTGCCCGTTTGAAATAAATCCGGTGATACCATAAATAATGAAGAGGATAAAAAATGAATTTTTCATATTATTGCCTTTACTGAAATCATGATAAAAATAAGCAAATTAAGTTTTCATTAATTATTTGATGCATAATAATTTTATCCCGAATTTATCGTATTTTTGATATACGATAATTCTTTCTTCTTATGACTGACGTAGATTATAAAATTCTGATTGTTGACGATGAAGAAGATATTATAGAGTTTGTCAGCTATAATCTTCGTCGCGAAGGATACCATGTATTTTCGGCGATTAACAGTAAGGACGCTATTACCATTGCAAAAGAGGTTGTTCCTCATTTGATTATTCTTGACGTTATGTTGCCGGATATGGATGGCATTGATACGTGTATAGAGCTAAGAAAAATGGACTCACTTGCTGATACAATCATTGTATTTCTTACGGCAAGAGCGGAAGATTATTCCCAGATAGCTGGGCTTGAAGCAGGCGGGGATGATTACATCACCAAACCAATACGTCCCCGTATACTGCTTTCGCGTATAAAAGCATGGTTAAGGCGTACACGCTTAGAAAAGGCTTCCGGTCATGTTTTATCGCTTAAAGATATCACCATAGATAAGGACAGGTATCTGGTTATTAAGAACGGGCAGGAAATTGCACTTGCCAGAAAAGAATTCGAATTATTAGGTTTACTTACTTCAAAACCGAATAAGGTATATACACGGGATGAAATTTTTACCTGTATATGGGCGATGATGTTATTGTCGGGGATAGAACAATTGACGTTCATATTCGCAAACTACGTGAAAAAACAGGAATCGAAAACATTAAAACCATTAAAGGAGTTGGCTACAAATACGAAGAAATATGAAATATACAAAACCTCATTCACTTGCTTTCAACTCGGCCCTGATCATTACAGCAATTTTTGCTGTTTCATATTCAATTATCTCTTTGATATATAAGCATTTCGACTGGGTGTTGCTGCTTATTGTATCCGCTTTACTGATCATTATTGCCTATTTCATTATACATTTTGTTCTTGAAAAGTTCATCTATGAAAAGATCAAACCGATATATAAAACCATATATACAGAAAAAGCTTCACCCGGAGAAAAGGAAAAACAAAAAATTATTGATGAAAACACGATCAACAATGCAAATGAGCTTGTGTTAAAGTGGGCAGAAGACAGAAAACTTGAAATTTCCGAACTGAAGAAGCTGGAGAAATACCGCAGAGAATTTATCGGGAATGTGTCGCATGAGCTTAAAACTCCGATTTTTAATATTCAGGGATATATTGTTACCCTGCTCGAAGGGGGATTGCATGATGACAGTGTCAATGTGGAATTTCTAAAAAGAGCAGAGTCTAATATCAGCAGGATGATAACCATAGTTGAAGATCTGGAAGCCATATCACATTTGGAAACGGGAGAACTTGAGCTTCAGCCGGAACGTTTTGATATTATTGCCCTTACAAAACAAGTGATGGACCTTCTGGAAAGGAAAGCACTGGAGAGAAATAACCGTCTTTATTTTGCCGACTCAGGCTATGGGTCTATGTATGTTAAAGCAGACAAAGAAAGAATCAGGCAGGTATTGGTAAACCTCATAGATAACTCTATTAAATATGGAAGGGAGGACAAAGCAAAGACCAAAATCAGTTTCTTTGATATGCACGAACAAGTGTTGGTTGAAGTCAGCGACAATGGAATTGGTATTGCCAAGGAAGAACTTGGTCGTTTGTTTGAGCGTTTTTACCGGACAGATAGAGGCAGGTCACGGGCACAGGGTGGAAGTGGCCTGGGTCTGTCCATCGTGAAACATATTATTGAAGCTCATCAGCAAACCATTAACGTCAGGAGTTCTCCCGGAATAGGAACGACATTCGGATTTACCATTGAAAAAGGTTGAACGCTTCTATCAGTGAAGCTTTATAAAGATTGAAGGAGTGTTTACTACACCCCTTCAATCAAATAATTAAAATTTACACTTCACAGCAGCTATAAAATTTCGCCCGGATGCGCTTATCCCTGATGAATAAGGCCGGTACAGCTGATCCGTTAAATTTTCTATACCAAAATTAATTGCAACATATCTGTTGATATACCATGCCGCTTTAAAATTCAGAGTGTACCAACCCGGAACAAAAGGGTTTCCGTCTGCATCTTTGGCATAAGGTGTATTATCAGTACGATCAGTTAAAGGTAAATCTTCAAACTCCATTTTTAAATTATACACTACATAAAAATCAAATTTAAGTTTTTTCCTTTCATACGTCAGATGGGCATTACCAAACAAAGGTGTAATATGTGATAAGGGATAATATTTTAAGCTGTCTTCACTTTGTTCTTCCCCTTTTTGATAACAAACTGCACTGGATAACCCTATTCCTTTCCATACGCTGATGTTTACTCCGGCCTCTATTCCATAAACATAGGCCCGGGTAATATTTTGTATTGCCTGAACCCGGCTTAATTCACCATCGTAGATAATACTGTCCTTGCCGTTAAACTGAAAATCTCTCCGAGCAAGGGCATTATCAAGAAGGGTAAAGTATGCACTGAAATCAACTTTAAGGAAATTTCCAAACGTTTTTGCAGTTCCTATTTCACCATTATAAGCATATTCAGGTTTTAAATCTGCATTAGGTACAACCACTGACCCTGATCCGGATGAAAATACTTTTCCTATGTCATCCACGTTTGGTGCACGAAAACCTGTTGAACCGTTAATATATATCTGCCATGTATTGTTTGGATTATAAACAGCTCCTATACTTCCATTCAATGCACCGTGATTGTTTTGTGCATTTGTGAAAGGGAATGGAAACATAGTTGTGTCAAAATCAGCTTTCACTATATAATGACTGTAGCGGAGTCCACCATTTATAATCCATTTGGAATTAAATTTGAACTTCAGATTTGCGTATGCTCCATAAGCCTGCCATGTGGAACCATTAGGATAACGGGTCGTGGTTGGTTCTTCTACAAGAGTAACGATATGAGTGTTTATGGCTTTTGACCCGATTTTGTTGTAAATTGCCTCTGCCCCATAAAATAATGTCACTTTCTTCCCTATATTTTTATCAAAATCAAGATTAAATGATACGGCAGTAACATTTTCTGTCTGAGTACGCAGTTTGCTTTTCCCTGTTTTCCTGTCATTGCGGCTTTCTTCATAATTTTGCATAGCAGCTACAAATCGTATTTGGTTAAACAGTGCATTTTCTTTTGAGTAAGTTATTCCAAACCGGTTCATCATCCATTTTTGAGGCCCGTAATACCATTGTGCATAATCAAGCTTACCATCATCGTTTGCATCGAGATAAAGCCTGTCATAACGCGGAGCATCGGATGTTTTTGAAAAATGAAACCCGTAGTTAATGTCCCAAAATTCATTCGGTTTATAAAGGATTTTCTGCATAATATTGAATTGGCTGAATCCTGAATGAACCTGTAAATTAGGATCTTTGTTTATGATTGTCGAATCTACTCCGTTAATGGTCTCCTGATATGTTGGCCGAAGAAAATATGAATTCCCTTTTGAGCCAGTATGCAAATCATCATAATAAGAATAAGTGAAACTTCCTGCATAAGCAAGTTTTTTCAGCCCGAGACAGAGGTCAATATGACCTGTTCGTTCTAAGTTGGCTGAGGAAAACCGGCCAAATGCCCCTCCTGTTATCAATGGCTTTTTCCCATCTGATAACTTAGGTTGCATTGTATGGAAATCCATCACTCCTCCAATGGCATCGCTGCCATACATTATTGCCCCCGGGCCAAAAAGTATTTCTGCACCTTCCAGTGAATTTGCATCCAGTGAAATCACATTCTGAATATTGCCGGTGCGGTAAATTGCATTGTTTATCCGGACGCCATCAACTACAATCATTACCCTGTTGGTAGCAAAACCTCTGAGCGTAGGAGAACCTCCTGCCAGTTGGCTCTTTTGAATAAAAACATAGGGATTTGTTCCGAGCAGGTCTGCTGATGTTTGCGGGTTCTGAAAGGATACTTCTTTCATATTCAGCTTTTCTATCCTGTTTGGATTTTCAATTTTATTTTCCTCCCATCGATTGGCAGATACTACAACCTCATTAAGTGAAATCTTTTTTTCAGTCATTTCAACTTTATACTTCATTGCTTCCAGCTGCTTAAAGGTGACCATGTATGTCTCATATCCCACAAGCCTGAAGTAAATACTGTCGGATGACCTGAAAATAGAAGCATCAATCTCTCCTTTTGAGTTGGTTACAGTTGAAACTTTCATATTTTCGGAATATACAGCGACCCCGGGTATGGGCTGTCTGGTGGTCCTGTCAACCACACTTGGTTTCTGAGCACCAACCCATCCTGTAAATAGCAATAACATCAAAATCAGATTTATTTTTTTCATTTTTTACTGTTCTGGTTTAATTATAATAATAAATATATAATCCCATTATAAACATGTTTTTGTTATAATGTGATATGAATAGGAAAATATTATGATTATACCGATTTGGGTGGTGGCAGTAATACTTTTATATAAACTTTCCCAGTGTTTTCATGATAAGAAAACCTGTTTATCCGAATAAATGATTGTATCTCT
>Ga0247841_10013404_pt1 | contig 10479 bp, 18 predicted proteins | sample LaCruzMarch2015__2_FD_192410 | JGI IMG/M metagenome (GOLD analysis project Ga0247841, IMG submission 192410) | Freshwater microbial communities from meromictic Lake La Cruz, Castile-La Mancha, Spain - LaCruzMarch2015_18m | ecosystem: Environmental > Aquatic > Freshwater > Lake | place: Spain...
TTTCTGGCTGTATCAATTCAATCCACTCGTAAGGTTTTCCATCTGCAACAGCATTTAACGGATATAAATAATAATCTGTATTAGCAACTAAAGCGACATCATCTGCAGACAAAGACGTAACACTTCGCAAGTCATCAATTTTTAATTTTGTCATACCTCTACCATCATAGTATCTCGTAACTGTAGTATCTGCATCATTGAAAACTCTTTTTTCAATAATTCCGCCACCACAAAAAGCTTCGATGTATTCTTGCGTCATCGCAATAATTGTATCCATAAAAGTTTGCAACGTAGCGTCTATCGTTACTCCGAGATACTGCTCTATTTCTGTTTTTGTTATATAAGCACTCATAGCTATATTTTACTACTTAATCTAATAATAATCTAGTATCTTGTATACAGGTTTGTGCGACTATATCCTGTATTATTTCTTCTAATTCTAACTAGAACTGCATATTGCAACGACTTCGTTACTGAATTGGTATCTCTTATAGAATACTTTAATGACTTACTGATATTTGCAGGAGCTTCAATTTTGTATGAGAGAGATTTTTGAATTGCAGATACAAGCTCGATAGTATATCTCAAATTTTTTGAAATAATTACGGGAGCTAGAATAACTGTATATTTTAGAACTTTTGGAATTGATACTTGGTCTACAATTATATACTGCAATGATTTAGTAATTGAGCTAGTGCTTCTAATTTCATAAACTAAAGATTTTGTAACTGAAATATCAGCAATTTTAATCGCGTATCTTAACGACTTCTCTATTGCTGAAGGAGTAATTTCAACTGTGTATTTGAGCGACTTTGTAATCTGGGACGGAGTTGCAACGGTAAGTTCTGGTTTTTTTTGATCTGCCATAAATTTTTATAAATTAAATACTAATAAATTTTCTATATCGAAGTCGGAAGTAACAAGTCGATCATCTGGCAATATGTAATTATATGAACATACGCCAGTTTCCTTATTCTTCCAACCGAATACATAGACCCTCTTTCTAATTTCACCATTTTCTAATATCAAATTTCTATAAAAATGAAAAATCTGAACACCCTCTTTGCACACCATATCAATTCGTTTACCAGTTCCGTCTGTTTTCCACATAACGAACATATCTATATTCTCTTGCTGTATTTCTCCGAATTGGTGAAACTTTCCTATATCATCAAATTGTTTTAATTCAGATCCATCTTTATAAACAACTCCCCAAGCCCAACGCTCTAAATCAGCTTTAATTGTAGTAAAACCGCTAGTGCTATTCTCATCTCTTTTATCAAAAGTATATTCCATAAATTTTTTATCTTTTAAGTTAATAATAAACGCGAAACCCCCACTCGTGAAAGCAGGGGTTACGCATTGTATTGCTTTCAACGTCATTGTATTGACTTATTTAATTTTCAAGCGATTACTTCTTTTCCTCACCACGTTTCAAAGCAGCTTCAGAAACTTTCGAGAAAGCTCCATCAGTAAGCGCATCTTGGTGCTCTATTTCTGTTGGCTTAAAGCCAGTAGAACACTCGTGAGCTAAATACTCTGCTTCACTTCCTTCAAATTCACAAACTGAACATCGATGTAATTGTTTAGACATAAAATATAGGGTTAATCTTTAGTAATAACACTACCGCTAGCAGTTCCGTGACCTGCGTCATCGATAACCTGCACCTTGTAGTATCTCCACACTGGGTTTGTCGTAGAATATGAACCTACTCCACTGACGGCTGCCAAACTTGCTTCGGCTTGAACTTCAACGTAAGTTACACCATCAATAGAACCCATAATCTTATACTTTATCGTAAGCGTTGCGTGTGTATTTTTTACAATATACGCAATGGACGAACAATTAGCTGTATCAATAATCGAGTCAGCTAAATCAACATACGAAGCTGTGGTTGTTTGAACGCCAATAGTGACAACATCTGCGTCCTTTATAACCCTAAACGTCTTTGCTGATATGTCTTTTGATACTCTAGTCATAAGATTTAAGCTGTTTCGTCATACTGGTAGTTCATAGTTGTCGTAGAACCAGCAGTAGCACTAGTATCTGTTTTTATTTGATGACATAGATAATCAGAGTAACCTGCGGCTGTTAGCGCTCCTGTTAGAGAGCCACCAATACCCAAGTTTGCTGTAGCTGGGACACTCGAAGGCATAGCTTGGTCAACTCTAGCAACTGCGGAAGCTGTAGGCGTTGCATAAGCTTTTGCTCCAGCGTATGAAGTCAATCTAGCATTTGTAACGTGCGCGTGAGTTCCACCAGCTCCTAAAGCACCAGTTCTCCAAACTTTCAAGTTATCAATCTTTGAACTTGTCCCAATATCTGTAACGTGAATTTTCTGATACTTAACATAAGTATTAGTATTCGGTGTCACAGGATATGCAACAGGGTCAAGGTTGATCGCATCAGTGCTACCCATATTTGAGTTTGTAATGTTGTGGGTTACGGTTTCCCCAGCGCCATTACTCTCATCTATTTCTACGGTAGCCGCTGCGTTTCCATTTAAGAGATGTATTTTTATTTTGAACATAAATAATATCTTAATTAACTAATAATGATTACTTTACAGGTTTATCTCCAAGAAGTTTAGTAATTTCTGCGTAAGCACCTTCTAACCTTAACTGATTATCTGTAATATCTTTCAATCCTTTTTCAAAAGACGCTTTTGTTTTTAACAAACCAGCCATTTCGGCAGCAATCTCTTTTCTTCGTGCTTCGAGCGGATTAACTACTACTTCTTTTTCTTTTACTACATTTTTTTTAGACATATAAGTTTCAATTAAATTATTAAATTAACCTGTATAAGCGTTTAAGTAGTGAACTACTCCATCAATAGTTATTTTGATTTTCTTGGAAGTTCCACCTGTTTCAGCTGTATCAGCTACCATTCCACTAACTGTATCAAGTTCCATAAGAGCTGTAATCTTATCTCCACCGTAGATATAGAACGCCTGATCCATTTGAGCAGCACCGTTATTAGTCATATAAACTAATTGATGACTACCAGTAACAGCATTTGCTTGATGACTGTCAAACCAAGCAGAACAAACGTGACTAGCTACTATAGCTTCACTAGCTTCTATCAATCCATAAATACCTGCGAGAAAACCACCAGCACCATTAAATGTTCCATCAGCACGAGCTTGACCATAAAGACCAATCAAAGTTCCGCCTGAAGAAGTGAAACCAGCAGAAAGTTTTGCTACACCTTGAACACCTCTAATACTTGCCGCTCCGTCTGCGTTTAAGTGAGTTTCACTATCAATACCCCAGTGAGTTCCAGTAGTTTTAATACTTTCAGAACGTAATTGAGTATTGTAATCTTCTGCGGTTAAGTGTCTATGAATTTTCAAACTTTCAGCAACTATATTCGGATCATCAGAGATAGAACCTATGATATTGAAATCAGAAAGCAAGGTTGTCCCTTGATTTTCATACAATCCTTTAGTTCCATCTGCTGCGTTAGTTTTAATAAACAAACAACCTTTAGCGAAACCTACACTATCAGCTGTTGGGACAGTTGTCCCTGTTGCCATCAAAACATTGCTATTTTCATCTTTCAAGATGACATTTACTGCTACAGAGTTTATTGTGAATGTTCTACCATCAATCTGAACTCCGTTTCTAATTCGGGAAATGTTTTTATCATTAACCATAAATTTTTTATAAATTAACTAACCTATTAAAACAATTTAGGCGAAGGGTGCAAATTTTGGAGAGATAACTTTGCTCAAAATTTCTTCATCACTATAATCTTCAGGGTGTGACAACCCAGACCATTTAGCGATTTCTACAATTTTTCGTGAATTGACTTCGGTTGATAACACTTCACATACACTTACAGGAAGTTTAGCAAGCCGAGCAGGGCACTCATCTAATAGATACACACCAGCATTAACTCTCTCTGTATCATTAACGTATGCCTTGTTTTTGAGCCAGACCAAAACCTTATTAGCTTTGACCTCTGTCTTTCCTTCAACACTAGGAACTTGTCCTTTTGCACCTTTTTTACTTTCTAATTCTTTTGCTGCTTTTGCAGCTGCTTTTTCTTCTTTCTTTGTCATAAAATTACAATTAAATTATTTATAATTTGAGTGACTGTATTGGAGAGAGCCGAAGCTCTCCCCTAACAATCACTCAATACCGACTAGGATATTGTGTAGAGCAAACCGTGAGAACGTCCAACTTCAGTCATAGAAAGTCCGAACTTACCTTGTAGGGTTTCTTTCTTTTCACGACTGGAAACATTAGTTTCAGGAACAAAACGTAGCTGATCATTAACTTTCCAGCCCTTCTCCATAAAGCGAGTATTAACTACTGCTACTTTGTCGTTAGGCATATCAATATCTACTACGAAAGGAATAACTCCAAAACCATCAGCTAAATAACCATCGAGTATTTGTCCGCCAGTTGTAGCATCACGAGTTGTGACGATACTATCAGCACCTGTGAACCCGTTAGCAATTCTCTTGTTTGTGACAGAGAGAACAATAGCATTAACAGTTCCACCAGCTGCACGAACATCATCAAGGATATTCTTCAAAGCTGTTTCAGTAAATGCACCACCTACGGCAGTTTTAATACCACCAGAAATATCAAGCAAGTGAGAAATCATACCACGAGTCATAGCAGGGTAAGCAGCTGTTCCAGCTCTTGCTGTTCCAAAGATAGCTGTTCTAGCAAGGTCACGCATAACACGTTCCATTGCTTCTGCTTTCAAAGTGACTTCAGTCATACCAAACTTACGAGCTTGGTCACTGTCTTCTTTAGAAAGGTCTACTAATTCCTCAACAATTTGGCAGTAGTTATCTACTGAACCTGTGCCTTCTGCCATTGCACGAGCGTCCACGACACCTTCTAGGTGCGCATTACCAATTATTTTACCAGAGCCAGATGTTCCGTGAGCTGCACCAGATGTATCTCCAGCACCTCTTTCGTAAACATCAACAGTTGTAGTTCCATTAACAACAGAAACAACTACTATTTCACTTTCAACGAGCAAGATATCTCCGACAGAGATATTACTTACATCTGTGATTGCGAGAGCAGTCGTATCAGATGCACTATCCCAACCATTTCCACCACTAGCTGTATACGCGAACGTAGGAGCTGTGTATGTTCTTGTTAGAACTTGATAATTGTCAGTTGAGAAAGGTGTTGCACGAGTTGAGAATAAATCCCAAACCTTTCCAAATTCTTTAGCCATTAAAGGGGTAATTCTCTCGGCAATAGCAATAATTTCAGGGTTGCTGATACTTGTGCTATCGGTGAGAGTTGTGTGTAATCCTAAATCCATAAATTTATAAATTCCTTGCGGAATGATTAACGAACCTTATAAAACAATTTAGTTATTTTTTTTCTTCAAGACGTTTCTTTCGTAACTCCTGAAGCTTTTTAGATTTTTCAAATAAGATATCCAATTCTGTTTTCGTTTTCTTATCACCCTTTTTCATAAGCTCATCAATTTCAGCAACGAGCTTTTCTTCTTCTGTTCCAGCTGGAGTATCATCGCTCTTGTCTATTTTATCACCTTTGTTTATTGCTGTGATTTTCGCACCTAACAATTTCGCATTAGTGGTAATATATTCAAGTTTTTCGCGTGGAGAAAATTTTTCTGGGATAAGGGCTAGATTTTCTTTCGGAATAGTTGTAAGAATATCCTTCAATACACTTTCAACTGATCCAACATACTTACCTAGTATTTCATCTTTTTGTTTAATGGTATCCAAAGCTTTTTCAAGTTCGCTACCACGAGTTTCCGCTAACTTCTGCCATTCACCTGTTTTCTTTAGCGCTTCTTCATCAGCTAACTTTTTATCGTTATTGATTTTTTCTAAATCTTGCTCTGCCTTTTTTTTGCTATCTAACATAGCGGCAATCGCTGGATTTATTTTTGCTAAAGCTTCCAAGTCAGCAGTCGCAACGTCTATCTTGATGTCGTCAGCTTTTTTTTCCACGAATGGAACTGGCTTACCATCAACAACTTTGACCTTACCTTCTGCATCAGCTTCAAACTTTACTCCGTCCACTTCTATGAACTTTGCATCTCCATCAGCGTTTCCGTTGAAAAGATGTAAAACAATTTTAGAAACATTTTTCTTATACATAATTTTTTTGGTGCGATGACCTTTAACTATTAAATCTGTTTTTAATTGCTCAATGAGCTGGAACAGACAAACCTAAGAAAACAAAACCGCAAACTATTTTTATACTGCTCACATTATACACCATATACTATTGTCAATGCAACTACCTGTGTATAACTCAAAGTAAAAGCGCAGTCGTTAGTGGCTACGCTTTATGCTACTTTTCTAATACTATACCGTTTAATGAAATTTGAGAGGATATTTCTATACTCAACTTCTGTCAATTGCAGCTTAAATGGTATTAACAATTCAAGCTTATTATGACATTCACGGCACAGCACATAAAGACCACCCTTACCACCAAAAAATCGCTTCGGGAGTATGTGGTGGCGTGTCCTACAATTTGCTTCTGTATATTCTCTTTCACATACAGGGCAATAACTAGTGACAGTTTTCTTGCACACAACTTACTCCTTTCTTTTTAAGTTATAAAGAACTAAATTTATTTCAAATCAGGTCGCATTAAAAGTGTATGTCTACAGTTCGGGTGAAATGGTGGCTCGTTATCTCCGAGCGCTTCATATTCCTCACTGTTTCCACTGATCGAATAAATCTTACCTTCCTGCTCTGCACATATCGGATCATCAGCTCCGTGCGAAGAAATTTCTACAATATCTATATTAAAATCACCTGCTCTATTTGTTACTCCTTCATTATTTGCAGATAGTAATTGTGTGCGTGTAAGCATTTCAGAATACTGCTCTAAACTCCATTTATTACCACCTCTATCAACGAGAACTGTGAACCCTTGTTTTTCAAAAGCTGATTTCACTGTCTTCGCAATTTCTTTTACGCTATCTCCTTCTAATCTTCCTGTCGCAATAGTTTGCTGGACTTGTCTGCGTAACGTATCATTCAAAATTCTTTCAGCACCTTTTACATAACTAGACATCGTATTACCAAAATCTAAATAGGCATCTGATAGCAAAGTATTCACTGCTTCTAAATGCACTTTCATTTCTGGCACTGTTCGCAATAAATCTACTGTCATCGGTTTTAATTCCATACCCTTCGGAGTTTTGAAAGGAATACTTTTCAAATTTTTAATCGTCTGGTTCATACCAGAAACATAGCTTGCAGAAATTCCTTGTATAAGCCAATCACGAATACCTGCATCAGCAGATACAGCAGAACTTTTTATCATATTCATTACCTGTGCTTTTTTTGTTACTGTGAGTTCAGTTCCAATAGCATCAAGTATTAGCTTTCTACCTTCGTTATCTAGTCCCTTGACAATCTTCAATAACTGCTTTACATCAGCAGTTGTTTCTAACTTCGCTAAAATTGGTCTAGGGTCAAAAGTCATAATTAAAAAATGTTAGATGCAAGACGGATTACTACAATCAATAAAAAAATAGATACTAACAACACACCAAAAAAAGAAAAATAACTTTTCAAAAATACAATCCAATTTATTGTCTTCAATCGGTCTTCTAAAAGCTTCAAGTTATCTCCAACCTTTTCTTCTATCTCTCTATGTATTTTGTTTGTGCGTGGAAAATATCCCATAAAATTATTTCGTTAGTGGTAATAAATTATTATCTTGTATCACTTGCAAAAAACAAGAAGCAAAACCCTGTGTCATTTGCTCCTCTAAATTGTATGCTCTCATCTCTGCATCTCCACCGTCCATCTGCGTAGCCATCATTTCATTGGCTATCATACTCTGGGTTTCATTATAATCGTGTATAGCGTGAATAAGCTCGTGCCAGAATGTTTCAATTTGAGCCATACGGCTATCTTTTGAGTTTATTGAGATAATATATGTCATTGGGTCATATTGTCCGTGTAGGTCTACTAGCGCTTCAATGCTAACCTGTATTTCTCTGCTACCTATTTTGATTACTTTGGGTATATTCATAAAATTATAGTTGTGGTGGATTTTTAATATCGATCCCTGCAATCTTGTCTTCATCAGCTATTCTTTTGAGTTCTTCGTCAGCTTCTTCAGAACTATAACCTTCCATTCTAATCATCGCTGATTTCTTGGAAGTCAAACCTGACGTTACTTTTATGCTTTCTGTATTGGCTTGTAAGTTTTCATCTACTGGGAGAATATCTGCGAAATCAATACGGACATCTTTGTCGTATTTAATATCCTTCAACTGAAAACCAATACGAAACATATCATTTATTGCTCTCTTGATTTTTCCACGTTTTCTATCAGCTCTACGAATAGCACCGAATAATTGTATTCTCAAACTCTCAACTCTTTCAGGCATAGCAGATTTTAACAATTCAAACATAGGAACTGCTGTTGAAAAAGAAATCATCTTCATCTGGCTCGCAACGTGTTCACGAGCATCAGTCATCAATGGATTTTCATTTGTAATATACTTTGCTTCACCACCATCTTTAGTGACTGCGATAGCTTCGAAAACTTCTAGCTTTCCGTCTTCATTAAACATATCAGCAGGCAACTGCATTTTTGCATCAAGGTTCTTTAAGAACTGCGTAGACATTTGCGTAACCCTTTCATTTATTTCTGCAAGGGGAACTACAATATCAGCGAGATCGGACTTACCAAATCCATAATCATTTTTTATTGTGTTATCAATCTGACGAATACAAGTATCATCAATATCTATAGTTTCAGTTTCTTTTATTTCTGTTTTACCTAAAAGTGCTGCCATCTTTTCCATAGGATAACTTTCTGTAATCACTCCACGCTCATCGGTTTTCCAAGCTTTTCTTTCAATCACTAATTTTTGATTAACAACAGAATAGTGCTTTGTCAATAACAATAAATCTTTTGACAATTCGCTCGCAGCAGGGTCGCGCTTATACGTTGCTATAACAATCGAGCCATCTGACTGTGGGAAGTATTGGTCTTGCGGAATTATCTCTATGTGATACTTACCAAGCTCATCAAGCCAACCTAAAAGAGCGGCATATCCATATTCGGATTGTCCGCCACCTATATCTGAAATCATTTCTTTCAAATCATTTTCATAAACTACTTCAGCAATAAAAGTTTCTACTTCGGTATTTATATCACTGGCTTTAATTACCATTTTATCTAAATCACCAACTACAAAGTCAGCATAAAAATCTACCACACGCGCAGGGATAGGGTTTGAGATATACACCAAATCTTTTTTATTCTCGTATTGATTTTTAATAATTTCGTGCAAACCTAATACAGCATATTGGTCGCCTTCGTAAAGACGCTTATAACTTTTCAAGGAAGTTAGTCGGTCACGTTCTACTCCACTTGGGAAAAAATTTGGTGCTGGTTTCATAAATTTTATTTGTTAGTTTGTAATCTGCCCGTTCCAGTTGCAATCTGTTGCTCTAAAGCAAACTTCCTTACTTTCTCATCTGCGTCTGCTTGTAGTTTCTTTTCAATTTCATTATTTGACTTCACGAGTTTGTTTGATTTTAATACTCTACATCTTACACAAGCTGGCTTCTCATCTATAAGGTGTATTATACCACCAACTTCATTTTTCTTAAAAATAACATTAGGGCAATATCCACACATTGTCCCTTCCTTTTTAATTATTTTTTTCCAATTTAATTTTTTCATTTTCTTGTTTGAACACAGTTATTATATTTTCGACTAGATTATTTGCAGGCACTTTCAAATCTAAAGTAATTATATTATCGTTCGCAGGAATAAAACCAGTTACATTTCTCCATTCAATCTGATATGTAATTCTATCAACAAGTTCTTTCTTAAATTTCTCTATCTCTAAATTCACCTGCGGTATGAAAATGCGGTCTATCAGATGGCACAGTATTTTTCTTTGCATTTCAATTTCCATTACTTACATTATATTACAACCTATCAACAATCGCAACTATGAACAGCGCGATGACAGGCAACACAAAGAGTTCTGCCATTATCAAGAGCCAATCTCAATTCAGGATAATCCTTAAACGATTTTATGTGGTCTGCTTCTAAATCTCCACCCCTTTGACCACAAAAAACACAAGTATAATCATCACGAATAAATACACCTTCTCTCCAAAGTTTATATTCTATTGTTGACATTATTTGTTGTCTTTCAGTTCTATTTTTTTCTGAAACTCCACCCTTCCAAAAATTAGTTTTATCCCCACTATGGGCTTTAGCCATTTTAATTCTAGTAGCAACCGATTTTTTACTACCAGTTTGAGCAATTCTTAATTTCTCTATATGTTCTTTTGAGAGTTTTTTACCAGTCAACGAAGCAGAAATTTTATCTCGTCTATCTTTTGAGTATTTCTTGCCCACATTAAGCTTATGACCTTTGGTAAACATACATAAATTATATCATAAACGGTCTATTTTAGCGACAGCTCTAGCCGTTTTCTTGTTAATAAGTCCGAGTATAAAATAAAAAAAAG
>Ga0247841_10013408_pt1 | contig 10477 bp, 8 predicted proteins | sample LaCruzMarch2015__2_FD_192410 | JGI IMG/M metagenome (GOLD analysis project Ga0247841, IMG submission 192410) | Freshwater microbial communities from meromictic Lake La Cruz, Castile-La Mancha, Spain - LaCruzMarch2015_18m | ecosystem: Environmental > Aquatic > Freshwater > Lake | place: Spain...
TCTCACAAAGCTTTATTTCTTTTGTTATTATTTCCATATATCTATTTTTTATTAATCTTTGAAAGTCTCTTTGTTAATACACACATACACTCAGCCATTTCTTCTGTACTTTCAAATGTTTTTAGAGAGAACATAAAGCCACGACAATTCCTATTTAATGGTTCTTGTGGGCGTATCATCGATAAACTATATACTTCATCATCAGACATCTCTGCTATTATTTTTAAGTTTAATTTTTCCATATATTAATTCCATGAGAAGTCTCTACCAAAATGACCCCAGTTGCTAGTTTTTTTAAATTCAACCTCGTCTAACTTTAAATGTTTATATATTCCTCTTGGAGTTAAGTCATAACCAGTAATTTCACTTTCAATGCCATCAATAACTGCCACAGCCATTACTGGTTCAGGTTGTCCAATGGCATAAGCAAGTTTTGTATATACTTCTTTGGCATTATGTTTTTTTAATAAATCAACAGCAATCCTTCTTGCCATATATGCACCTGAACGATCTACTTTTGTATAATCCTTACCAGAGAAAGAACCTCCTCCAATAGTTATTTCAGGTCCATAATTATCTATGATAAGTTTTCTACCAGACAATCCTGTATCTGCATCGAAACCTCCTTGATTCCAATCACCAGCAGGATTAATGTAAAGAGAATATTGAAATATTCTAAAAAACCTAGTACTGTTTTTACCACACCATTCTGTAACAATCTCAGTTAGATCCTCTGTACTTACATTCTGAAAACTAGCAACTATTACATTTTGAAAACCCTTTATATTATCATCCAGTGTCACTTGCACCTTACCATCATAAGGATATTTTTTATAAATATAATTACACAAATTTCTAGCAAAATAATATTCTAAGGGAACCATTTCTTCATTCTCATTACAGGCATAACCTTTCATTATTCCTTGATCACCAGCTCCACCAGTATCAACACCTTGAGCTATCTGAGGACTTTGTAAGACAATATTAATAATAATTTTAAAACTATCACCAACTAGACCTTTTACAACTTCTTCTATATCTGGATTAGCTTTTGATGTTACTTCTCCATTTATAGTAATAAGGCCATGCCCTCCCATTACTTCAATAGCACAACGACTTTCTTTATCTCCTTCTAAATATGCATCCAAGATACAATCTGCGATATAGTCACAGGTCTTGTCTGGGTGCATTGGGCTCGTAAACTCACATGTCTTTTTCATATTCTTTTATAAATTAAAAAATTCCTCTAATAAGAGGAAAGATATAGATGACTAGTCTTATCTTTCCACATAGTGTCTCCACTATTGGCTGGATTTAGCACCTACTTATCTCTAAGGGTTGCTGATGGGTCGTTGAGCCAGTGCTCTCGCCATACTCCTGATATCAAACTATTAAGTTGTAATTATATTATAGCATAATTATTTAATTACTTATAGGATAATTTTATTAAACTTTCCTGAAGGTTATTATATTTTGATGTTGATGATTTATTTTATATGCATATGGATATCCAAATGGATACAAAGGTTTATTGTCTTGCAACAATATAGTTGTTCCTGAAAATTCAAATCCAATTGCAGTCATCACCCTAACGATATCTCCTTGTACACACACCTCTTTTTTTTCAACAGTAAAATCACTTATTACAATACTTGTATATTTTTTATCTTCTAATTTTTTATAAACAGCGGTCATTATATCACCGAATAATTTCAAAAAATCGTCATAGGATTTTTGATTTCCTAAATCATTTTTATCTTCAGAATAATATTCAACACCTACTCTTGATCCATTTCTTTTTCCTTCTTTAGTAGATCTTAACCCCTGTCCATTATTTTTTAATATATTATGATATGGAGGTGATGTCACACAATAATCTAACTTGCCTTTTATTTTTGAAATTTCTTTTAAAGAATCACCTAATATTATTTTTTGTCCACTTTTTATCCCTAATTCCTTAAGTCTTTTTTCTGCCAATTTACAGTATTTTTTACTTAAATCAATCCCTAATCCTTTCCTTTTTAAATTATTACAAGCAACTAAAGTGGTACCAACTCCATTAAAAGGGTCTAATACAACCATTCCTTTCTTTGTAAACATTGATATTAGTCTCTCAATGTCCTTTATTAAAAATGGAGCAGGATGTTGAAAGGCAAACTTATCGTCTTTACATTTCTCACTTACCCAAAAACTCTTGGTTGTTTTTAGCCAATTTTTACCTGTTAGATCATTCATTTTATTTCTTTTATCAAAAATTCCGTCCATAAAAATTAAAGGTGGTTTAAAAATCTATTAATATCTGTCATATTGATATTTCTAAGAGATCTTAATTTTATAATATCATCATAAAAGATATAACTCCAATTATACTTTTTAAAACTCTCAAGAAACATCGGATCTTTTATCCCCAGAAATTCACTTTTCCTTTTATTTGGCATAACCATAATTTTATCTAATGAGATATCCAAATTTGAAGCTCTTTGTATTCCTGATGTAAAATTTGTTGAATTCTCTACTTCTATAGCATATTCAATCTTATCATTCTTTATCCATACCATGTCTATCATTTCAACTCTTGCTTTTTTATCTTTATCAAAATTTAATTTATCTAATTTTGTTAAATCAGCATATTCAGAAAGTCTTTTTCCATTATAATTTTCTGGTTGCTCCCTTTTCCCAATATAAATTTCGTATCCCATTTTTTTACCAACTTCTAGTAAGAAATAGAGCATCTCAGTATGATTAGTAAAATCTTTTTCTGTCTCACCACCTTTATATAACCACTTACCACCAGATTTATTCGCATATTTTTTAAGTATTTGATCAATAGACTTTATATCAGGAGTAAGACCATTCGGGTACTTAATAAAAATCTCTCCTAAAACTTCATCTAGTGTCACAGACACTTTACGTCTCAATAAAGAAGATACTGTTTCTTCAACTCTTTCTGTTAATTTTTTGTCTGGATATTTTATGTATTCATTCGGATTTTTAAACCACCAGTATTTTCCAGCTCTGCTATTATTATCTTTAAGCTCAAATATAGTCCCAATATGAATAGACAATGTTTGTTCAATATTTTTATCAAAATCTTCAATATTGAACCCAGCAGATGATATTTCAGCTAAAAGACCATTAAATAATATCTGGTAAGGAGTAGGTTCGTTTCTCTGGGCTATAATATTTATAGCCTTATGTAAAACATAATGTTCAAATTCCTTCTCATCAGTCTTAAAGCTAGTAGTTGGTTTTTTAATACAGCGAATATAAAAATCAGAAGCTGATGTTCCATAAGGATTTGCAACATTTGATTCACCAGTTCTTCTATTTTGTTGATGGATTACTTTTTCAATTTTAAAACCAGACATGGATATAGCGTTTAAAAATGCATTCCAAATCTTGATATCTTTATTATGGAATGTAAATATTATCTTTCCATCATTTTTTAAAACTTTAAATAAATTTTTAATTCCATTTTGGAATTTAATTTTATATGTATTTATATCTTGTATATTATTTTTTATGGTAATTTCACTCTCATAATTAGGAGTAAATCTTTGGTCAAATTTTTTTAACCATATTAGCCATATGGTGCTTAAATCAAGATATTGAACAAGTCCACCATATGGAGGATCTGTCATTATAAAATCTATTGAGTCTTCTTCTATAAAATCGGTAATTGTATTTATATCAACAATTCCATATTTAATATCAAAATTCTTACTTTTATTACTCTTATTGCTTTTATCTATATATAATATTTTTGGAATTTTCCCCAAATATTCTTTAATATCAATTAGAGAACTTTCTACAGATTGCTTTCCTAAGCAACTCCCGTAAAAAACCATTAAGGGATTCATTTCCATTTGTCTTGCTGCACATATATATGCAGATCTCCCCCAACTAGTCGAAAAGCCTCTATTAGCATTTTCTCTTCTAGGTACGCTCATTTTAGTACACAAATGAATAGTTTTAATAAAACCAAGTAATAACTGTTTTTTTAAATTAATATCTTCTACTTTAATTATTTTATCAAAAATCTTAGAAAGGACGAACAAATTTCTTTTTGTCCATAAATCAGAAAAATGATTTCCCCCAAGACATCTTATGAAACTTGCTGGGAATGAGGGAGAGTTATAAAATTCATCATCTGGATACCATGTATCGATGTTTATTTTATTTAATTCTTTAGATTTTATTATTTCACTTTGATTAGGTTTTTCAAGATATCGAGCTTTTTTATTATCTTTACATTTAGGACATTCAATACCAACTTCATAAAGTTCGTTATTTTCCCACTTAAAGCTTTGAGCTATAGCTGAACTATTATTACATTTTCTACAAGTAGTATAAAAATATGCCTGATAAATTTTATCATTTTTAATATCATTAAAAATATCATCAACTTTAGTTTTAAATTTTTCTAGATTAAATTCTGAGCAAAAAGTTTCTATTAAAAATGATGTTAGCGGATTTAAGTCAAAAGCAATAGCTTTTTTACCTGATTTTACCGCCTCAAAAGCACTCATCGCACTACCAGCAAATGGATCTAAATAAATTCCATCATCAGGCGTATAGTTTTTAATATATTCACGCCAAATATTATGAGGTTTTTTCCCCCAATACTTCATAGCAGTATAGATAGGTGGACGTGGTTCTTCTACCAGTGCAAAATTTATATCTTGTACATTTTTCATTTTTTACAATTTTCCAATTAAATCAACTAAAATATTAAATTCCTTTAATACAAATTATTATATCATTTATCTTCAAAATAACACATTTCATAAAAACCCATATCGCAACAGCTTAATTATCCCAATGAGTTTTAATATACTCATTTGCTTCTCTGATACTCATCGGCTGAGAGGAAGCTGAAGCTCTAATGTAAAATTCTTCTTTATCTGCATTCTTTAAAAATACTGGCATGGCACTATTTGTTACATCCACAACGGAAACATCTTTACCTTGAATTTGTACAATTTTTATATTTATATACTGATTAAACTCTTTACCTAAATATTGATTGATAACTTGAGTAAGTTGTAATAAAAATCCATCTCTATTTTTATTCTTAAGAGTATCACAATCTTTTCCAATACCAAGAATCTCTCCATCATCTTTAACTCCAATTAAGATCTTTCCGCCCTCAGCATTCATAAAAGCAGAAAGTGTTTTAGCAATTATTTGCTCCATTAATTTATTTACATTTCCTTGTTCATAGTCCCATCTTAAGGAAGATTTAAATTCTACATAATCATTCTCTCCATTTTTTATTATTTCATCATAATTTATCTCTTCTTCACTTTCTTTACCTTTTAGAGATTCTAAAAATGAGTTAATCGAATCTGCAATCATTTTTCTTCTTGCAGTTAAAAATTCATTATATTTTTCAACATCCCATAATGATTTCTCTGTAGGGATCATCTGTTGTTTTAATGCTTCTGGATATTTTGAAGAAACTTCATCTAAGTAGATAGAAGGTGTACTATCTGAAATATCAAAATTTGTATCTCTAGTTATAAACGCTCTATTAGCAATTTCATTTACTTTCTGTTTATCTAGGTGATTTTCTGAATCATAACCATTTTTATATAAGAATGCTTGAGGAAAAATATGGTGACTTTGAATACTATAATAATCACCCATAGTATCTTGAAGAGATCCACCATTAGACCAATCTGTTGCTTTGTTGTATTTAGATAATACATATAACATTCTATGAAGTGGATTACCTGATCCTCTTCCTTCAAGGTCAGCAGGTTTTATCTCTATTCTTCCTCTCTGGTCTTCAATTTCTTTTATTAAATCAGATACTGGCTGTGAACTATTTATCGCCAAATAAACATCTTTTTCTAAGCGTTGATCTGTTTGCCCACTATATCTACCCCATATAAGAGCTAAAAACATCCAGTATAAGAATTGATTTTTAATTCCATTATCAAATGACCCACCATTTTTTGACAGATAGGCAATCATTGGAACTAGAACATTGTTTGTACTTATATCTTTACTTCCACTTATGTATGCAGATTGTTTTAAAATTGGAATTATATAATCTAAAATTTTAGCTAATTGATTCCAAATATCTTTATATGTTTCTTCAGTTGTATTTTGATATACATCATCTGTCATTTTCTCGTATAGAGCAGAATTAATCAAAAGAACCACAAAACAACGAGTTAGCATATCGAGTTCAAAGAAGAATCCAACTTTCTCATAGTCATCAATTTTTTTCTTCATTACTCTACGTGCTTGTGGCCATCTTCCAGCGATATGAGTCAAAACTAATTCAGCTTCTGTTAATTTTGTTCCAGAGGAGTTTACTCTATCAAATATATCAATAGCTTTATCAATATCAAGACCTTGAGGCACTGACTGTTCAAAGTAATCAATATTGATTATATCTCGTAATCGAACTAAATTTTTATTCACAATACTTCCAACTTCTAATTTCTCATTGGCATCTTCTAGGTGTAAACTTTCAACTAATGTGAAAGCATCAAATTTATCATTAAAACAACTAACAACAGATTTCCAAAATGGACTTTCTTCCATTTTTTGTTTCTGATAATAATTAAATTCTGCTGTTTTTAAGTTAAAAAATAAATGACGAGGGTCATGAGTAATATCAGACTCTTTATAATATGGAGGTATTTCACCTTTTAATAATAAATACAAAGTTGTTAGACGTTGTTGTCCGTCAAGCAATACACTAATCCATCCCATCTTATCTTTCTTTACCGCATCATTTTTTATTTCAGGTGGATTGTTCGTTTCCCAAACTAAAATACTACCAGTAGGATATTCTCGAAATAATGATGATATTAATTCTTTGGCTTGTTCTAAACTCCAAACATATTCTCTTTGAAATTCAGGAACCACAATCTCTTTATCTTTTATTGCCTCTAATAGTTTAGATATTTTTGCCATAATTTAATATTATATAATAAGTAGAAACTATAAAGAGTATAACATTTAAAGCTAAATTTTAGAAGATATTTAAATCGACAATAATTTGAACCTAATATTGGGTTAAAAGTCTTCTTTGTCTGTAAAAGGAATATCATTTTAATTATTTCCATCTGTTTTTTGCAGTCAATTGTGTACTAAGCCAGTGTATGAAATGTAAAAAAATAAATTTATATGTTAGAATATACACATTAATAATCTAATTTATAAAACATGAAAAAGAAAATAAAAACAACAAGCAAGGTTGGTAAAAAGAAAGAAATAGTACCTGAGGACGGGAGACTATTTAAAATTGAAGAAGGTAAATGTTTAATCATAAGGTCAATATGGTGGAGAGGTAATCAAGATAGTCTTGATATTACATTGGGTTTTATAGTCGCACTATTTTATAATGATATTTCTCAAATCAAAGATACATATATAAGACCTTCAGCACGGGATAACAAAAGGGATAAACACACCAAAGAACTTGTTTATGAGTTTGATATAAAAGATATTAAAAAAATAAAGAAAATTGAAAAATCTTATTTTGAAAAAAAAGTTTTAATTAATGTGCTTGCCACGTGTAATGCCTTAGTTCGTTTTCAAGAGAAGTTAAAAGAAAAAAAACCAAAATATTTAGTTTCTAAATATAATAAATAGTTATAGAATTATTTTCCCAAAAGCACAATAAACAAAAAACTACCAAGGTTTTAGAATTCAAGAAGTTATGAATAGATTGGACTTGATAAAGATAATACATTAGAGTTTTTGCAATATTTATAATACAATTATATTATGACAAAAGATTTTGAAGGACAACTTAAATGGTTCACTAAAAGATTATTACAGATAAGGATACTAGATGTTAAAGGTCTTGGTTTACCTATACCTTTTACTATTTCTGAAATAAGAAGATGTAGAGTAGCTGTTTTTAATCTAGCAGAACAAAGTCCAAAAGAACACTTGGAAGATTTAGTTGAGGAAATAAAAAGATTTTATATTAAAAATAAGCTTGGAATTATAAATGACATAAAAATTGAATATTATGGAAATATAAATAAGCCAACTTCAGTTAAAATTTTTGGGATTGATAGTGATTTATTGAAATATTTTATAGTAAAAAGACTGAAGATCAATACGAGTCTTTTTGAAACAAAAGCTGGCAATGCTTTATTTTATGTTGGAATTGATACAGGAGTTGTTTTAAGTGCCGCTGAACAATCCATATTTGCTAAGTTGCGAGAATTAAAAGAATGTAATGAAATTCTATCTTACAACGATATTTTTGATATCGTTGCACAACATAAAGGTCAAATGCGAGAATCTTTTATAAACATAAATAATACTCAGGGAATGAGAGATTCAATAGCAAGAAGCACTATAAGTTATCTACTCGGTAGAATAATGAAATCAGAACTACTAGAAAACATGGAACAGGACAAAATAATTAAAAATGAAAGAGGAGAAGGTTATAAATTGATGCTATAAAATCCACAAAAATATAATTGTGGAAATATAGTATGTTGAAAAATAAGATTATTTTATAATTAATTCCACAAAACTTTCTTATAAAGAAAAATAAAAGTTAGTAAAAAATAACAAAAGAAAAGAAAAAGCACATAAAAAACACCTAAAACAAAGGTGTTTTTTGTTTTCCTTTATATATACAAATAAAACTTGACACACAATATCCTCCTCTCTGTATTGATTGTATGGTCGATAAAGAGGTCAAAAACAATATTAATAGTTAATAATAAATATAAAAAATTATGAAGCAAATAGAATTGACAGAAATGGTATTAAAAATGCGTGATGCAGATTCTATATCTGATGCAGAACAGGAAGCTAATGACAAAGTCTGGTACAACAGATGCCACTTAGCCATGAAGGAAGAACTTAAGAATGGTGAACTTAAACTAGTTAAAAAATGGAAGCCAGAATATTCTGGGGAAAAATTTATAACAGAAAAATCTTGGAAGGAATGCTTAAAAGCAGGTAAAAGAATTGAAAAGAAATACGGAAAAAAGAACTTAATCGTTCATTCGGATTTTGATTGGGGTATTACCAATGGTCGTCTAGAAACACTTAGGTGGGTAATGGGTGAAGACTGGGGCATCCTTGATACCTAGTAGCAACAATTAAATTATGAAAAAAAATAAAAAAAATAAAAAGATATCTCAAAAAGACCATAACTGATATGGATTATGAGATAGAAGAAATTGAATTACACAAAGCTGTTTTTAGGAAGTACCCAGATCTTTACGACGACAAATGGCCTAGAAATTGGGACAATAGGAAGCCTTTCTAGGTGCCTATAGACAGCAAATGGTTCATTACACCAAGTTATGTTTAAGCATAGCTTGGTGGTGTGCCTGTGTAGCGGAGTGGGGCGTTAGAAGTATTATTAACAACTAAAATATATAAAAATATATGATTAAATCAAAAATTGTGCTTGGAGGATTAAAAAGAGGTTTAACAACTAAAATTTATGAGTTTTACAGAAGAAGCTAAACAAGCTGAAATAAGAGAAAAAGATAAGACAGATAATATAACAGAATATAAGAACATCCTTGCTTTAACTTTTGGCAAACAAAAGCGCTGGGTTAATTGGAAGTATGAAGAAGTAGGAGAAGATAGAGTTACAAAGATGCCAATTAGTTTAGATGGAAGAACTGCATCAACTGACAATCCATCAACATGGAGTACATATGACGAAGTAGTAGATACATCGGAAAATATTGGAATAGTCTTTACTCCAGATCAGTTACTTCTTGGAATTGATATAGATCATTGCTTAGATGGTAATGAAATTGTGCATGAAGAAAGAGAAAGTATAATTAGGCTCATCAAAGAAGTAAGTACTTACACAGAGATTAGTCCATCAAATAATGGATTGCATCTTTATCTATCGCTTACAGCACCGCTTCAACTTATAGCAAATAGAAAGGGACCGTTTGAGGCCTATACATCAGGTCGTTATTTCACTGTGACAAATAATCCTCTTGAAGAGGCGTTACCTGTCCGCACAGTTACTCCAGAGGAAGCAATAGCACTGCTCTCAATTATTGGTTATCCATGGGGCAAGCAAGAAGTGCAACAAACCGCCATAGTTCCAGTTGCTGTTCATTCATTAGACGATGAAACAATTCTCTCAAAGATGTTTTCATCTAAAAATGGAGACAAGATTAAATTACTGTATAACGGTGATACAACTGCACATAATAACGATGACTCTGTGGCTGATCTAGCTCTATGTTCTCATTTAGCTTATTGGACAGATTGCAACGCAGAACAAATAGAACGTCTATGGCTTAGTTCACCACTTGGGGCAAGAAGTAAAACACAGATAAGAAAGGATTATAGAGAACGCACAATTGTTGTTGCTATTCAATCCCAACAGGAAAAGAAGAAAGATCTAGTACTAAAAATATCGGAAGATGTAAATTTCAAGAGTAACTTCTTGAATCACCCTAAAGAAACATCATATGAAATTGCCAAATATCTCATTAAGAAATATCACATT
>Ga0247841_10013409_pt1 | contig 10477 bp, 9 predicted proteins | sample LaCruzMarch2015__2_FD_192410 | JGI IMG/M metagenome (GOLD analysis project Ga0247841, IMG submission 192410) | Freshwater microbial communities from meromictic Lake La Cruz, Castile-La Mancha, Spain - LaCruzMarch2015_18m | ecosystem: Environmental > Aquatic > Freshwater > Lake | place: Spain...
AGAAAACCAAGTTCCTCGCAGGTTATCGCAAAAATGGAATCAGTATGGGCCTCAGGCAGGTAAAGATACTTTTGCTTGCTTTGCCCAAAACCAAGTCCCCAGAGGCCGCCTGAGCCAATTGCAATAAGCGCATTTCTGATATGATAGCCAGCGCCAAGTGCATCTTCTTCTGGATTCAGAAAAGTAGTCAGCCGTTTTAAGCGGTAAGGTTCGATTTTGATAGCCAACCATAATAAAAACGCGGCTGCCCCGCCTCCAGCAAATAAATGCCATATAGGAGTGCCGGTTACTACGAACATACCGGCAGCGATTGCCAAAATAATTGATAAAGTCCCGAGGTCTTTTTGAATCAACATCATCAACGCAATCCCGCCGACAAAAAGTAAAAACGGGATAAACAACGACTGAATTTTCTTGGGGTCGCTCCCTTTGCTCGAAAACCAGCCAGCGAGATAGATGATCATGGTAAGTTTGGCTAACTCTGCAGGCTGAAAACCGATTCCAAAAATATTTACCCAGCGCGAACCGATACTGCCATCCCCTACATGAAAAATAAAAGGCAAGATAAGCAATGCGATTGTTGCTGGCAACATTTTGGCGGAATGCTTTTGCCAAAATCGATAATCGATAGATTGGAACACTGCCCATGAAACCAATCCTATCAGACTCCACATAATCTGCTTTTTTAGATAGAATTTGTCTGTTCCAGAAATTTGCAACGAGTAATATTTCGAAACTGAATATATCATAATCAGCCCAAAAGCAATCAATGAAAAGACTAGCAAAGATAGTAGCAAATCTGGCTTTTGCTTTCTTAATTGATTCATTTTATTTCCCTAATGGCTTCTCTAAACTTTTCTCCCCGTTCCTTATAATTCTTGAACATGTCGAAGCTTGCACAAGCAGGCGAAAGTACCACATAGTCGCCTGGCTTGGCTTCGATTTTCGCTAACTTGATAGCATCCATAAAGCTGTATCCTGCTTCGTACAACATTCCTTTATAGCCTGCCATCTTTAATGCCGCCTCTATCTTTTCCGCTTCATCACCAATCAAAACCACAGCCGAAACACTACTTTTAGAAATAAGTTGTGCCAGCTCTCCAAAATCTGCACCTTTTGAGCTACCCCCGAGTATCAATACTTTGTTCTCTTTAAAAGATTTTATTGCGGCTATCGTAGGTCCGGGATTGGTTGCAAAAGAATCATTAATATATTTGACGCCATCGATTTCCTCAACAAGCTCCAAACGGTGTGGAAGAGGGGTAAATTCTTTTACTGCTTGCCGTATTACTTCGATATCAACATCCAACAGATCCGCCACTATCGAAGCGGCAGCAATGTTTTCAAGGTTATGCCTACCCACTAAATTTAGTTCCCCTGCATCGCATACCTTTACAACCTTATCATTATGATTTAGATAAACAGACTCGTCGGTTCCAATGTATGCCTTAGATTCTTTATCTGCATTCGAAAAATAGTAAATGCTTGATCTAATCTCTGAAATAAAATCAGCTGGAAATGTAGAATTCATATTCAGAACCGCAGAATCATTTCTATCTTGCCACTTGAGTATATTTTTTTTGGTATCCCAATATTCTTCTTCATCCCGATGATAATCCAGATGATCAACCCCAAGATTTGTAATTACTGCAATGGACGGACTTTGCCCAAGGTCAGCTAATTGAAAATTTGAAAGTTCTAGCACGACGATATCTTCTTTCTTTAGATCAGGTATTAGCGTCACGGCCGGATAACCAATATTTCCAGCAAGATAAACATTCGGTTGTGTAGCAGAGGGTGACCCTTGAAAACTCTTCTTTAGAATTGAATATATTAAAGAAGAGGTTGTCCCCTTTCCTTTCGTTCCGGTGACCCCTATGATCCTACAAGGACAAAGCTGGAAAAATAATGCTATCTGACTAGAGACCTTGATTCCATCAGCCTTTGCCCGAAGCAAATTATCGTCTTTAAAATCAATTCCAGGAGAGCGGTAAATAGTATCATAGTCGAGACCATCCAAATAATCAGCTCCAAATTTTTTACTAATTCTCTTGTCGGCTAAAATAGCTGATATCTTATCTCTCAGCTCTGGAGATGGATTCTTTAAAAGATCTTCTTCTGAAGAACGGTCCAGAATAGCAATCGATGTACGATCCTTATCAAAAAAATCATACAGAGCCACCCCCTCGATTCCGAGTCCAAGAATTGCTATTTTTTCTTTTTTCATTTTAATCAATCTTTAGTTTAAAGTCCGGTCGCATTGGCCAACTATATATTCCCATTGCCAATAAGCGCCAAAAAAAGACCGGCGGCGGTGAAAACAGCACTAATTATCCAAAATCTCATCGTTATTTTTGATTCAGGCCAACCTATTGCTTCTAAATGATGATGGAGAGGAGAGGAAATAAAAATTTTCTTGCCCCTGAATTTTTTAGAAAGCATTTGCACGATAAAACTTAAACCCTCAATCGTAAAAATTAGAGTGATGATAGATAGAGGAATGATAGAATTAGTTAGAAAAGCGATGACACCCAAAGTCATGCCAAGAGCCATTGATCCTGTATCGCCCATAAAGAAACGCGCAGGAGGGATATTGAACCACAAAAAAGCAAATAGAGAACCCATCACAGTAGCACAAAAAACTGCTAGCCCAATTCGTCCCTGTGTCACGGCGATAATCGAAAATGCTCCATAAGCAAGTGCAAAAATTCCACCCGCCAAACCATCCAGACCGTCAGTCTCATTTGAAGCAAACGCCATCCATACCAAAACTGCCACAAAAAGAGGGATGTACCAAAGTCCAATGGCAAAGTCGCCAATGCCAGGCAGATGGATTGATTGCCAACCCAGCTTATAGTAAAACCACCATGCACCGGTAGCAGCAATCAAAGCATAAAGAGGAAATTTCTGTTTTAGGCTCAAACCTCCACCCTTCTCGCCTATTCCCCGAACATTTAGAAGATCGTCAATTGCCCCAACCACTCCCGTCGAAACAAGACAAAATAGCGGCAGCCAAGTTGAAGAACGTGAAAGATTAAAGAGTATCGTTAGAACAGCGGTAGTCACCCAGATCAGAAGCCCGCCCATAGTAGGAGTCCCTGCTTTCTTTTGGTGCAATTTAGCATAGATTGGGGCATCCTTACTTTCTCTAATTTTTTTGCCCAGCTTATTTTTATATAAAAAATTAGTCAATATTGGCGTCCATGCAATTGCTATCAGAAATGATATAAGCGAAAACCATGACATCCTAATAAGGTCATCTGGATTGATCGCAAAAGTTTTAACAAGATCCATAATTCTCCTTCTCTATATTTGCTTTTTTCTTAACCAATAATTATCTTGTCGCACCAAAACTTTGTTACTTAGAGATTTATCTTCAAGAAGAGCCTTGCTTATCTCCTCAAAATAATTGCCATCCTGAGAAGCTTTGATCAAAACCAAATCCCCTTCATTGACCAGGAAACCAATTGATTGAAGAAATGAACTCCGGGAATCAAAAATTTTACTTCTGGTCGGGTCATTGAAGCCTTTGGCCATCAAGGAGGCGTTTTCGCCAACGAAAATGGCTAAATCAGCCTTGTTTCTCGCATAACAGCCGATCGCTACGTGCTCCCGCTCCGACACAGCGCCCAATTCATTCATACTCCCCAAGATAGCAACCCTTCGGCCTGGATAATCAAGCTCGTTTAAGGTGTCTATTGCCATCCTAGCAGATAATGGGTTTGAATTGTAAGTGTCATCAATAATCGCGATTTTATTGATGCCCTGTAGCATCTTCATTCGTCCATTTACTGATGACATTTTTTCTAGAGATTTTTTTATTTCCGGAAACCTGATACCCAGTTCAAGACCAACAGCAAAAGCAAAAAGTTGTGAGTAAACTGATTGTTTTCCGATCAGTTTTGTCTTTATTGAAATTTTTTGACCTAGTGTCAATATCCGATAAGACGTTCCGGCTGGATCGACTCTATAATTCTCAATGTGATAGTCCGCCTTGCCATTTATAATACCGACTGTGATTGCATTATTTGTTTTGATCTGGGCCAATCTGGGGTCATCAAAATTAAATATAGCCTTGCCGCCCGGCTTTACAATTTCAACCAATAGAAGCTTCTCGGCCTGATATGCATCCAGGGACTTGAAATTATGCAAATGTGCCCCGCCAACAGAAGTTATAACAACTAGGTCCGGACTAATTACCTTGGAGAAGAAGGTCATATCACCAGGCTTATCAATACCTAGCTCTAAGACAAGATAAGCTGGATAGCTTTTTTTGATTGTCTGCAGATAAGTCTTTACTAAAAAAAATGGCCAGGTGAATTTTCCAGGAAGCATATCATGACCAAGGATTGAGAGCATTACGCCCATTTCGTTGTTCAGATTTCCCGCGCTTGCTCTCACCATACCTTTAAAATGGTCATTTAGAACACTGTAGATCGCTTCTTTTGTCGATGTCTTCCCTACTGAACCGGTAACGGCAATAATATATGGTTTATGAGCACGAAGAATTCGCTGAACCGATATATTCAGAACTTTCAAAATAAAGTTTAGGATAAATTTTTTCATTGAGTTGCAATTGGTTCCGTCGGGATCAAACGGTAATAGTTATTCAAAAGAAAAGAAGATATCTCACCAAAAAGTGGTGCCGCTGTAGATTCGGCATAGAGAGCAGTTTTTGGACGGTCGATTTTCACCAGCATTGCAAAACGCGGATCATCAACAGGAGCAATGCCAGCTAAGGAATGAATATAAATGTCTTCCTCGTATCCTCCCTCTACTCTCGGTATTTGCGCCGTACCTGTTTTTGCACCGACTTTGAAACCTGGCACTGCTGCTTTTTTCGAATGACCGTTTGAAACCACAGAATAAAGCATCTCGAGAACTTTCTTTGACGTCTCCTCGCTGACTACCCTTTCGCCAGACTGCTTTTCAACTTTTTTCGTCGTACCATCTTCGAGCAATACCTTGTCGACAACATGGGGATGTATATATACTCCTTTATTTGCGATTGCTGCGTACGCAGCCACCAATTCAATAGGCGTAACTGAGATACCCTGACCGAAGGAGATCGTTGCCCTATTAACATCACGCCAACGCTTCAATTCTGGCGCATATCCAGCTACCTCTGAATCAATGTCGATGCCTGTTTTATTGAAAAAACCAAAATTTTTGATTGATTGGTATAGTTTTTCCTTTCCCAGTTGTTCTGAAACCCAGACCATACCAACGTTATCAGAGTTTTCGAGGACTTGAGTCATTGTTTCAGTCCCAAACGCTTTATTTTCTGCGGTATGGATAGTATAGCCATCAACTTCTACTGAACTACCAAACGTTTCTGTTGTTTCTGGTGCTATTACACCAGCGTCAATCGCAGCTGCCATTACAATTGTCTTAAATATACTACCCGGTTCATACAGATGAGCAATCGTCGGATTTGTAAACAAACTTGGATTCTCATCGGCTTGTTTCTTAAATTCATTGGGATCGTACGAAGGCGAACTAGCCATTGCAACTATGCCTCCTGTTTTTACATCCATAATAACAACTGTTCCGGATTCTGCCTGATAGCTACTAAGTGCTTCGCTAAGCTTTTTTTCGACAAAGTACTGAACCGGTCGACTGATTGTCAGAACGTAGCTCGTGCCGTCTTTTGGATCTTTCTGACCGAGCAGATTTATTATACGACCAAGCGTATCCTTTTCGCCGGTAATATTTCCTTCTTTGCCTTTAAGCTCGTTGTTGTAATGACCCTCAAAGCCATACTTACCATCGCCATCAGAATTAACGAAACCGAGCATTTGCGAAGCAAGATTGGCCTCCGGATAAAATCGACTGTACTCAGGCATAACAAAGACACCATTGATATTGTTGTCTTTAATCTTCTTGGCATCGTCATAAGAAATACCCTTTTTAATCGGAGGGATATAAAGCTTCTCATTGTTAATCTTTTCAAAAATTTGTTGCTTCGGAATGCCGACTAACAGCTCCAACATTCCGGCGACTTCATCCTTTTTTTTGATTTGATTTGGTACCACCCAAACAGAATATTTTTTTACATCAAAAGCAAGCGAGTAGATATCATCGTCATTGGTATATGAATCATGAGCATATACTTTTCCGCGCTGTGCCATTTCAGTCTGTTCAAAGCGTTGTTGCCCCACTGCAAGTGCTTTATAATGATCATGCTTCCTTATCTGCAGGTCGAACATCCGCCAGATCAAGACAAAAGATATCAAGATGACTAGCAAACCCATCACCCTGAGGCGATTTTCAAATATTTTACTTTTCGAAGACATACCTAAATAATACAAAGACTGGCATTAATTGGCAACCGTCCGATCAGATTGACTCTGGATATGACCGACTTGTGATCCTGGCTCCATAATTTGTTTTTCTATTCCACCATCAATTTCTTTCAACGACTTTAGCCTTGTTTGCTCAGCTTGAAGACGTTCCTTCTCCAATGTAAGCTGGGTTTTGCTTTGCTCGATATCACTTATCTTGATACTTCGGTTGGCTCCGGCTGTAGATTGGTTTAAATATACGATCGCCAGAATAGCCACTATCGTAATGGTGATGAACTTGATAGCATTCGAACCGATCACGATCTCTCTTGAAATAGTTTTTTTTCTTCTACCTGCGCTAAACGAATTGCTATTGGTAACTGTCAGTATTCTTCCCACAACACCCTCCATTATTATTCAGTATTTAAGTCAGAAGCCAGTTCTTTTTGTTTTTAAGAACCAAATTTTTGTTTTTGATCACCCCCACTGATTGGGGGAACTCAATTTATGAGTAGCCTTGCCCCTCCTCCTTTGCCCTCCTCCAGAATCCGCTATGAAAGCGAACATTGGTGCAAACGAACGTGGCATTTTTCTGGCTTCTGACTTAAATACTAAATTGTTAAAATGCTTAAATCCCTAAGTTTGATAAATTTTCAGCCACTTCATCAGAATTCTCTTCCATCCCTTCCTTGAAGCTTTGCCATCGTTCCTCTGACCAGATTTCCAGTCGGTCGTTCATTCCGATCACAACTACCTTACTTTTAACCCCAGCATAGCTCTCTAGATATTTGGGAATATTTATCCGACCTGCTTTGTCTATCTTCAGATCCATAGCTCCAGAAAGGATAAATCTTGTAAAAGAACGTGCATTTTTCTGAGTGAAAGGCAGTTTTGCTACTTCGTTGACTATCCCCTGCCATTTCCCGATTGGATATAACCATAGACAACCATCGAGACCGCGAGTCAGAACAAGACCGGAAGACAAATCTGGTCGGAACTTAACAGGGATCGATAACCGCCCTTTCTCATCAATTGAATGCTGAAATTCGCCTATGAACATCGGTTATCCTTGTTATTCCCACCTTTTCCCACTTTCTACCACTTACTTCCATTTTATGCTTAGTATCATAAGCCGTCAACAATAAAAGAACCTTATCCTTGTGGATAAGAAGGCCGGAGTGTTTCCTTCGTCCAGTAGTCTATAAATTAAAAAGATCAGGCATCATGCCTGATCTTTTTAATTAAATAGAGTTTTCTTATTTGGTAATCATTTTTTTATTGAACCAGTCGCCGACATAGCCGATAATCAGAGTGGCAAGAGCATAAGCCAAGATCACAAAGACCTCGCCCCATACCTTTACTTGAAGATCCTCAGGCGTAATATTTAATTCAGATCCTAATAGGACACGTCCGATCACTAGCCAAAGAAAGATTGTAACTACTCCCAAGACTCCCCCGATACCCAGATACTTCAAAGCACGCATGTTCCCTCCTTTAATGAATTATTTTTGCAACTCTTTTTCAATATATGACAATACATCAATAGTTTTAATTCTTTCTTGTTTCATTGAATCTCTATCGCGAACTGTGACTGCTCCGTCCTTCAACGAGTCAAAATCGACTGTTATACACCATGGTGTGCCGATCTCATCCTGACGGCGATAACGACGGCCGACTGAACCAGACTCATCATAATAAGATGCAATGCCGGATTTTCTCAATTCTCTGATAATCCCCTGTGCGATATCAGGCAACCCTTCCTTTTTAACTAAAGGAAAAACTGCTACTTTAATGGGCGCCAATTTTGGATTTAGCCTTAAGGTGACTTCACCTTTTTCACGGCCGTCTTTTCCATCGGACTCATCGTATGCGTCAACAAGAAAAGCAAGCGTGGCTCTGTCGATACCCATTGTCGGCTCAACTACGAATGGAGTGTATCTTTCTCCTGTTTGTTCATCAAAGAACCGCAGGTCCTGACCAGACTTATCCTGGTGGCTCTTTAGATCAAAATCGGTCCGCTGAGCTACACCGGCTAACTCTGAAACACCAAATGGAAATTTATATTCAAGATCGGAAGTACCGGAAGAATAATGTGATAATTCCTCTTTTGCATGCTCCCTGATTGTTAATTTTTTTTCAGTTAAACTTAAATCAATAAAGAAATCTTTCCACAGACCAAGCCATTTCTTGTACCATTTTTCCGATTCCGATGAGATTGGCTTGATAAAAAATTCAATCTCCCCTTGCTCAAATTCTCTCGTTCGAAAAGTAAAATTTCCGGGGGTTATCTCATTTCTAAAAGCCTTGCCGATTTGAGCGATGCCAAAAGGAATCTTCACTCTTGTCGATTGCATGACATTTTTGAAATTTAGAAAGATCCCTTGGGCTGTCTCCGGCCGAAGATAGGCAATCGATGACGAGTCTTCCATAGGACCAACATATGTCTTAAACATTAAATTGAAATCTTTAGGATGTGTGAATTCACGATTGCCACAAGATGAACAGACCAATCTGAAAGTTGAAACAAGGTACTCTAGGTATGACGAAATTCCCTCTTTGGAAATCCTGATGAATTCTTGAGTCTCGGCGTGCAAACTATCAAAACTTGTAAAAGAATATTCGAGAAGGTGCTTTTCTTTGAACTCCGCATCACTGTGCTTGATCTCTTTTTTGCTGACTCCCTCTTTGACCATCTCTTCCCTGATTTTCTCAGCTTCTTTAGCCAGTATCTTAGTCTCTTCATTAGCTGATTCTTTTGTTTGGTCTAAACGGCTCTTGAGGTCATTCCACCACTCAACTAAAAAAGTATGGTATGCTTCGTCCAAAGTTAAGCCGCTAATCTCCTCCAAAAGCTTATCCAATCTAAAACGGTTATGGCACTTTTTACATTCAACCATAGGATCAGAAAACGAAGAAAGATGTCCGCTTGCCTCCCAAGTCTTGGGATTTTGAATGATTGCCGAATCAAGCCCAACGATATCGTCACGTTCTAAAACAAACTTTTTCCACCATTCATCTTTGAGATTTTTTTTCATCTGAGACCCAAGCGGTCCGTAATCAAATGCATTTGCAAAGCCTCCGTAAATCTCTGAAGCAGGATATATAAATCCTCGCCTCTTGCAAAGTGAAACTATTTTTTCCATTAGGTTATCTTTTTCTTTCGCCATCGTCATGCTTTCTTTAAAATAATTTAAGCCAATCATAGCATATTAATTCGTTTTGCGCACCTAGCATTCGCAACAATTAATCTCTGGTCAAGAGAGATTTACTGAGAATTTTATTATTTTCAAATACGAATCTGCCGGAAAATTTCCTGCCGTCCAGCAACAAAGGCATCCAATACCTATCATCTGGCCACATCTCACCATAAGGAATTTCATTTGATCCAAACCATTTCGGGATCATCTCCTCGCTCTCTGTTGGCTCGCCCTGCCAACTATCGCACAAAAAGAAATGCACCTCTATCGATCCGGATTTACCTGTAAATTCAAAATTGATTATTCCCATCTCTAAAAGTTTCTTCGCGGTAATTCCCGATTCCTCGAACAACTCTCTCTTTGCGCAAGAAGAAGCAGGCTCATTTATTTCTACTTTGCCGCCAAAGCCATTCCATAGTCCGGCTCCAAATCCGCGCTTCTTAAATCCCAGGAGGACCTCGTTTCCTTTTTTCAGGATGACTACTGTTTGAATTTTATTCTTCGCACTTATTGTCTTTATGTTTTTCATTATGTAAAAGCTTGATAAATCTACTGCTTTTTAATTCCTTTTCGAGCAGATGGTGCAGATAATTTTCAAGGTTTTTTTCCATCTCTGCTCCAAGCTGCTCTGATATATTCATTCTTCTGATCTCTGAGAGATCGCTCCGTTCAAAAAAATGCATCAATTTGATAAATTGATCGGTGACTGGGAATCCATGATGAGTTTGGGTGTGGCAGGCAAAGCAAATTAGTCCGCCTTCCTGATCATCCCAAAAATTCTGGTTTGGCACGATCTCTTTTTTGCAATGAAGGCAATGATACAATTCTGGCTTAAATCCGGCAGCCTCAACCAGTTTAAGCTGAAAAGCCTGGAGAATGACTGGTCTGTTCGGACCGTTTAATTCTTTTAAAGTTGCTAGAAAAAGTGCAAATATCTCAATAAGTCTCTCAGATTCGCTTGCAAAGTTGTCGATTAGCTCGCCGACAAAAAAATGC
>Ga0247841_10013411_pt1 | contig 10476 bp, 7 predicted proteins | sample LaCruzMarch2015__2_FD_192410 | JGI IMG/M metagenome (GOLD analysis project Ga0247841, IMG submission 192410) | Freshwater microbial communities from meromictic Lake La Cruz, Castile-La Mancha, Spain - LaCruzMarch2015_18m | ecosystem: Environmental > Aquatic > Freshwater > Lake | place: Spain...
TTCATGATAGGGATAGTTCTCCCTGGTGGTGTACAGGATGTATTTATTGCGCCCATCTATGGCCAGGAGGGATTCCACGAGGTTTCTCATATAGGTGCAGTTTCCCGTCCCTTCCCGCTCGGCCAGGTGAAAATCTATGCCGATCTTCATATTGCCTGTTCTTTCCGGAGCTGTTGTTCCGTGCTTTCTGGAGTTCTCTTGCCGCTATTCATAAATCTTTTCCATTTTAACAATAGTCTGTTTCTTCTCAAGATGCAGTCAATTACGGTCAGTCCATTTTCGTGGGCAAAGGTGTGAGCTCCCAGAATGTTTGAATCCCAACCCGGTTCGATGGCGGCAACCTGTGCCTCTACATAGGAGTCCTCTGTTAATTCTTTAATTTCATTAAACTTTATTGCTTTTCCATACAGGCCTGCACAGTCTTGGGAAGGCCTGTATGTCTTGCCCCGATAGGAAAATATCCTGCCCGCCGGTCGCGACTTTTTCACATCCGATATGACGGGATTGCCAGGATGGCTGGTCCATTGGGTTGTAAATGGAGTGTCGGCATAAAATAAATACAGCTCATCATTGAAACTGGAAGTTCCGCTGGCATCCATTGCTGTGAACAGCCACCATTTGCCGTTATGAAAGTGCAGGGTTGTATCCACCGCACGCACTTCTTCCATGAGATTCATCATATGGCGCCAGTGATAAGGAAATTCCATGCATTCATATACCTCTATGGAAGAATTTTCCTCTGTTTCCGGGATCATGAAATATTTCCCTTCATGGAGAAATACAAAAGGATAGGACATGCGGTATTCTTTTTCAAGAACCTTGACAGGGAGGCGGTATTTGCCGCTTCTGTCCACCTCAATTACGGAAATAAACCCTTTCATCGCAGTTGTATATAATAATTCCTCAACAAATATATAGTATTTTCCTTCGTGATATACGAGAAATGGATCTGCCCAAAATCTCTCCTTGCCGGGAATAAGTCGCTGATATGATGACCAGTCGTCGTTTATTTCATTGCTGAATTTAAAAAAAATGCACCATTGATCGAGATAAAGTTTTCGTTCATATTCTGAGAGTCCTGCCCGCCACATACGTTTCAGGGCATGTTTCAGGGCCTCGATGTTGTTCGGGATGCCGTACGTCCTGCGGTTATGGAATCCCAAAGTGGAATTGAGCTTATCGACCCCGGAGAAGAAAGCTTCGGCGCCGTGAACGGACAGCTCCTGAACCTTTCTGGGCAAAAGAGGCGTCGATTTCCAACCGCAAATATTATTTGTGTTAAAGATGGACATCGCGTCCGTTGATAACACGGAGCGGTGCAGAATTCTCTCTCCCCCATCCTGCTGCTTGATCTTCAAGACGGCGCTGATCTCATCCAAGCCTGCAACCACCTCCCCATATCCCAAAGGAAGGCCGGTGTTTTGCCTTTCATTACCATGTTCATATGTCCACACGCCGTATTTGGGGATGCCGGCAAAATTATCCTCTATATTCCGTGCGCCCATGTAAACAATAATATCCAGGTGATGTTTCCCAATAGTGTTTATGGCAGCCTTATTGTAACGCTGTTCTTTTGTTTTGCCGGCAGGGGCGATCCTTAAGGTTTCAATATCGGCCAACAATTCATGTAAGTTTTTCTTATCAAAAGCAGATGGTTCATGGGCGGCTGTCAATTTTTCATCGACAAGGCAATGCAACCGGTAAACGATTGATTTACATGCTGCAGCATTGCTTCCAGGGCGCTGCCCCTCCGCTGTTTCTCCAGTCACGATAACCAGTTCAATCACCGCCTCCCGCAGCTTACCGAGGCGCTCGATTACATCATACTCCCATGCCGCTACGTCAAATGAATCCAAGAGCAGGCCGATTTTCAAATTTTCCTTTGCAGACATAACTATGAAATTATCCCGCACCCGATGATTTTCATGGCCAAGTTGAATAGAAATTCCTTAATTCTCTATACATTATTTCCATGGAAAACTTCTCTAAAATTTTCGATCTTCCATAATTTCCCATGTGGAGCATAATTTCCCTGTTTTCGATCATTCTTTGCAAAGCTTCCTTCAGAGCCGCTTTATCACCCGGCGGCACGAGGATGCCGTTACCTTCATGATCGATCTGCTCCGGAACGCCGCCGACGCTTGTAGCGATTACAGGCTTGGCGCAGGACATCGCTTCCAGTATCGTTATGGGAAAATTCTCGGAGAGGGATGGCAGTACGAAGCAATCGATAAAATTATAAAACTTCGGCAGTGTCTGGTTGGGATAAGATCCCAAAAAATGAAAATTGGCGGGCTTCGCTTTTTCAGACAACATTTCCGATAATTTAGGGTCAAGGGGGCCTACGGCGAAGAATTCCGCTTCCCCCTGGAATGTGGAAGCGGCTTCCATCAGCAGGTCGGTGCCTTTAGCACAGCTCAGCCGACCGACGGTGCCGATCTTTATCAAGCCGTGATCAATATATCCGTCGATCGACAAATCCCCATGGGGGGCCGGCTGAAATACAACCGGATCGACACCGTTGTAAATCACTTTCATTTCATTTTCCCCGCTGATTTTCTTCTCCAGTTCCTTTTTGGCCCAATAGGAACAGGTTACAAAACAGTCCACGTGTTTATTGATGAATCCTTGTAAATGAGCGTACAGAGGGGGCAGATCTGCACCGTGAAAATGCATCACCTTTTTGATTCGCCTGGGCAAGAAGGGAATGATGAGACTTTCCGTCGGGTAGTTGATCTCCAGAATATCCGTTTTTGAAAGCGCCCCTTTAAGTTTCCCCATGGAAGCAAGTGCACAGAGGGCCTCAATGTCGAATTCATTCACCTTTTTGAGCAGCCCGGCCTTCTGCAGACCGGTGGAAATTGCAGAATGTCGCGATAGAAAGGGAAAACTGATATATTCAATCCCAGAAGCCTTTCTTATGGCATTGAAGTCGTCCGTATATGAGCCGTGTCCGACGATCAGCCGGATATTGAAATCTTGCGATAGGCCTCTAACCTCATTGAGAACATACGTTTCTGCGCCTCCGAAAATCGTCCCGGCGGACGACGAGAAAATGTCCACATTGATCTTTTGCGACATCAGTAATCTTGCCCTTTCATTGCACAGAGGGGGTCCGGAAACGCCATTTGGTAAAATATCCGCTTGCTTTAGGAGGTATCGCCTTAAACAGGATAACCGAGAGGATGTAAAAAACGAGGGGACCTCCCCATGCAAAAGGAATGGCAACCTTGCCTGTCAGTCCCAATAAGAGGAACATGGCAAGATTGAGGATGATAATCTTGGCCCAGCTTCGCCAACGGAAAATGTTGCCCACGTGTTTTAAGATTACGACAATGGTAACGCCGGAGAGGAAAATTTCACAGATGAGCGCCGCCCAGGCGGAACCAATGAAACTGTACCGGGGTATAAGGAAATAATTGAGCAAAATGTTCATCACGGCAGCAATGGCGGTGCTCCAGAGAGCAAAGTTAACCACGCCTATAGATATAGCCAAGGCTTCGGTAAAAAGAGAATAGAGAACCAGGACGCCTACCCAGGCTAAAATATTCAGAGCCATCGCTGATTCTTGGAAGGCGTTTCCATAAAGTAATTCAATGAGCATCTGTGAAATGAAGGGGCAGACAATAGCTACCGGCAATGCAAATATGCTTATTATTTCCATAATATCGGCGAAATTGTCTCTCAGATTTTCGCGCTTCCCCATGGCCATGGTAGATAATATGGGCACTATGGGACTGACCAGCATGACAGCTAACATTGCCCCTAAATCCAGAAATTTGTAAGCGGCGTTAAAGATTGCAACTTCATGGTCGGATTTCATCGCGGCCAGAATAAAGATGGCTGCTTTGCTGCTGACGATCGTAAATAAGGACGAGACGCCTAGCGGAACGGCAAGTTTCAAGATGTCTTTGATTGTGGTCCACTCGATCTCAAAGCGGGGTTTTTCCGAGGTATAAGCGAGATACATAGCCATGGCAAGGTATATGGAATTGGCCAGGATATAAACAACTACCAGCATCAACAGGTCTTTGGTGTAAAGAACTACGGTGCAGGAAAGAAGCAGATAGGCCAGGGCATATCCAACCGATGCATAAGAAGAATGCCAAGGTTGCTGATATACTTGAAAGAAAGGTTCAAAAAATCGTGAAGCGAGAAAAGGTAGTGCCAATGAACCTGCCATGAGGATGATGAACAGATCTTGCCTGATATAATACGCGGCGATTACCGAAGGTACGATTACCACAAGACAGACCATGGACCTGAGAAACAGATAATTACCCCAGTAATTGGCTTTTCCATCAGTGACTTGGGCGAGGTCTTTCCCCAGTACCGATGTCATTCCAAAATCGGCGATAGCTGTAATAACCCCCAGGAAAGTGAGAATGTAGCTGTATTGGCCGAAGAGTTCTGTTCCCCACATGCGGGCGATGAGAATGAAGATAAAAAGATTTGCCCCGAAGGTACAGATACGTCCGGCGCTTTGGGCAAATAAATTGAGAAAATATGTGGCTGCCTTTTCCATATTTTTTATTGCCTATCGTCACGGTTCTCTTGGAGAGGTGACGGGGTCGAACATTTTTGCCGCAATCTCTCGCTCCAGCGGTTGACCTTGATTGGGAATTTTATTTCAGCTTAGCAAAAAAGTGGAAATAGCTGAACATTTCTTTTGATTTCTGTAAAAGTATATATTTCCTCGATGCTATATAACCGGCCAGATAAAAACAAGACCTCATCAATAAACCGGCGGCGAAGATGATATCGAAAAGGAAAAGCGGCTGTTTTGGATTGAATCGCTGGTAAAGACGGCGCAGGTTCTCAATCCACAGATGAGAAAAGACGCCCTCTTTACGCTTCTTCGTACTGGCCCCCACGAGATGGATGATAACCAGTCTCGGAAGATAGAATATTTTGTAGCCCTTTGATCTGATTCTGCAACCCCACTCCACATCCTCCGCGTACATGAAGACATTTTCATCGAGAAGCCCCACTTCGGGGAGGATGACCTTCCGGACTAAAAAGGCGGCGCCGCTGACCCAGTCGACCTCGGCGGCGGCAGCTTTAACATGGTAATTGAGAAAAATGCCCGGGAAGTAGCCCGGGAAAAACTTCGATAGAAAAAATGAGTAACCGAAGATACTGCCCAGAGAAGGCTTGTAGCCCGCGTCCCCGACCCAGTGGACACCGTCGGCCTTGATAAGTCTGCAACCGCTTGCCCCTGCTTCGGGATGGCGATCCATAAAAGACAGCCATTCCGAAAAGATCTGATTATCGGGAACCACCGTGTCTGAATTGAGAAGGAGGATGTAGTCCCCCTTTGCTTCTTTGATAGCCTGGTTGTTGGCCTTGGCGAAGCCGAGATTTTCATTATTGCAGATCAGCCGGACAGAGGGAAATGTTGCTGCGACCATTTGCGAAGAGCCGTCCGCAGAGGCGTTGTCCACGACGATAATCTCGTGGGTTATGCCTATCTCTTTCTGCAGCAGGGAGGTAAGGCAGTCTCTCAGCAGGGAAACAGTATTCCAGTTGACAACGATAATGGTCAGTCTCGGCCTGTTCATACCGCCGGCCTCTCGTTCTTTCTGCCCATGAGACTTATGGCCCCGACTACGCCGAACAGCGCATAGACCAGGGTGGAAAGATTCATGAGAATTTTGAAACCGGGGTCGAACAGGCCATGGATCATCTGGGCAAGCAATCCGGCCGTAATGCCGATGAGGACGCCGGATTGCCAGGTATCAACGCGGGTGGCCCAATGCAGCGCCACGATAAAAACGGCAAGAAACATCCCCACAAAGGCGATAAGCCCCGGGATTCCCAACTCGCCACCGACCAGCAGATAGAGGTTGTGAACTACATGACGATTTGATCTCTGAACCCGGGAACCGCCGGTAAGATCATATTCGCTGAAGGACTTCTGGAAATTGTTGATACCGATCCCTGTTATTGGAAATTGTTCAATAATGGAGATGGCGGCCTGATTTATTGGCAACCTGGTCCGGGCGGAACCTTCATCGCCGTAAAATAATCGCTTTTCAATCAATGAATAATTCGGATAGATGAAAAAGATGGAAAAGGCCAGGGCGGCGCTGATGATCATGACCGTCTGGGCCTGGAATAGTTTTTTCCGCACGAGAAAAAAGAAGACCAGGGGTAGCGAAAGGGGCAGCGTTATCCAGGCTGCTCTGGAAAGAGTGGTCAGTATCCCCACCAGGCCAAGGGTGAAGGTGATAAAATACCAAACCTGCAAGGATTTTCTCTTTTCAACCATGAGGAGTGCCAGAGTCAAAGGCAGAAGCATTTCAAAAAAATAGGCCAAATTGTTGGGATGACCGATCGTGCCCGTGGCTCTGCTGACCATGCCGCCCAGGTTCTGCCCTTCAATGGCCTGCTCGCCCAGGAATTTCAGGCCGAGGGCAAGACCTGTTTTAAATTGGATAATGGCCAGGATGGCCTGGGAAAAAACGCCGACGGTGAAAAAAAACAGGAGAATCCGCAGATACTTTTCCTCCCGGAGATTCATGATCACGAAGAAGACGGCAATGAGCACGATGATGCGGTTAATTTCATAAAGGCTGAGTAGCCGGTCGGAGGCGTTCCAGAGACTGAGGATTACAGTGAGGAAAAAGAAGACATGGGCCCCCAGGAGTAGCCCGTTGTAATCCCACAGAGGCTGTTGCCTCGTGGACCAGCGTTTGTAAAGTAGAAGGAGAAACAGGACCATAATGGTCACATGAATGGCGGAAACATCTATCCCCTGGGCGCCGCCCACGTGTTCCTTGCGGTAGAAAAATCCGAGGTTGATACGTAGGGGAATGCTCATGGCAAAAAGGATGAGAAAGCCGGTCATAAGCTGCTCATTCCTGCGGATCAGCACGGCGGCAAAAAAGACAATGATTGTTCCTAAAACGCCTAAGAAATACTTGAACTCCAGTTCACTGAACACAATGGCCAGGAAGGTGGAAAGCATGCCAAAGGCAACGCAAGCAGTCAGGACAACCAGCTTTTCTCCGGATGGCTGGGCGGCGGTCTGTTCGGAAGTGCTGAATTTCATTGCCTTGCTTAGAGGTATTTATAAATCTGCTTCGGAATGAAGAACTGCTGTTTGTTTAAAATGGCACCAAGAATCCGCGCGTTGGTCGTTTGCAGGTATCTTTTGGCAACTTGCGCCACCTCCCAGCTCGTCTCTTCATGCTGGAGAACCAGGATGACGCCATCGGTCTTGCCGGCGAGAATGGAAGACTCAGGATAGCGGATCAGAGGGGAAGCGTCAATGATAATGAAGGAAAAGATGCTTTTTAAACGTTCCAGCAAGGCCAGAAAGGCGGGCGACTGATAAAGAACAATCGGATTCACCAGGGAATGGCCGGCGGGAATGAAATGAAAACCGGGGTTAATTACTTTTGTCTGTCCTTCCCGGCTGTTCTCAGTTTCGTCCAACTGGATTCGTACCAGCACCTCGTGAAGTTCGATTGTTCCTTCCACCAGCTCTGTCAGTCCCTTTTCCTGGGGAACCCCGAAATGGCTGTGGAGCATAGGCCTCCTCAAGTTTCCATCGATCAGGATGACGTCGTTCATTGAATCGTGGGCATAGGCATAGGTCATATTCAGGGCCGTGGTGGAGGCGCCATCGCCGCTATTGGCCGTGACGACGACGATGGCATAAGAGTCCTTTTCCTGAAAGGATGGGAGATTGAGGATGGTCCGGTAGAATTGATCAAAAAGATGCCGCATCAGCGGGAGTCTGGTGGTAGCTGTTTTCGGGATGTTTTTTTTTCTGAACACGGCAAACACCTTTCTTCTCTCCTTTATTGACGTATCTTTCCCTTTGTTACCAGGGAATCCATGATTTCTGTCGGCGCCATGGTAATGCTGCCGGCGGATTTCCGGATCTGAGGGATGTCCTGACCATGGTGTGAGGAGAATGTATTTTGTTGTGAAGTTCTTTGAGGAGCGGTCATCCGGCTTACCGCCCCTCGATGATAGACCGAACTTTCCAATCCGGCATTACCATGATAAGGAAAAGTTAAATGGTTGTTCACAACCACCTGAGATGGAGTGCCCTGGATGGGGGAAGGATTGCCGAGTAGTGGACTTTTAGTCGGCAGATTCTTGGCGTCCCCGCCTTTTTGGGTCTCCGGAGCGGAACTGTCAATGATTATTGGACGGATGGGTTCGGTATAAGCGGGGGTTGCGGCGTATTGAACAAAACGGCTGGATGATTGTGTAGATATATGTACATAGTAGGCGAAAAGTACGGCGCATGCGATTACGATGGAAATTGCAACGGAGGTGTCTTTTCTTTTCAGCAACCTGTCCCGGAAGGTTTGCCTGCGGAGTTTGTCTTTTCCCGCTGTCTTTGTTTCGCCTGTGTCGATAAGCGGGATCGTCATCAGCAGGGGGACGCCAAGATAATCCTGAACGTCCATATTCTCCTTGAAGGTATGATTGAAGAATTCCCTGATCGCGCAAAGGGTAAATGCAAAGAAGACTCCCAATAGTGAAGATAAACCAATAATCAGGGCGGAATCTGGGAAGTAGGGGGATATTGGAGCAATTGCCGGGCTCACGATTTTCACGCTGGAGATCCTCTTGGTATCAAGGTCGTCGGAAATGCGCAAATCTTCCACTTTTTTCTTGTAAAGCTGATAATTAACCTCGACGATTTCCCGCTGTCTTTCCAATTGTTTGAGTCGCATCGTCAGACCATTGATTTCTTCGAGTTGCTTTTTCTGTGTCGACAACTCCCTGTATAGACTGTTCTTCTTTGCTACAGCGATGGACACTTCCGTATTGATGATGTTCAGGAGACTGTTTGTCTTCTGTTTGCGGAGACCGCTGAGCTGACGGTCAATGCTTCGCACTTCCGTAGCCTTGGGGGTGTAAGTTTTTAAAAGCCGGTCTCTTTCAACCTTGAGGCGAAAATAAGACTGGTCAAGGGCGGCTAGATAAGCCAGCTTGTCGGCGTTGGGAGATCCGAGATCCGGCGTTTCGATCCAGCCGTCAAGGTTGGCAGCCATTTTTTTTACGCTGTTGAGTTTTGTAAACCCCTGCTCGACAATGACGCGATTGGATACATGGTCTGCTTCCAGCTCGGCAATGCGTCTCAAGAATAAATCCTTTTGCAGGGCAAGATTGGAGATGCTGGTTTGGTTCAGGAAGGTCTGAAGTTCATCTTCCGCCTGTTTCAGCAGCTTGTCATACAGCTCTAACTGTTCGAGATAAAATTGATAGGTCTTCCTGGATTCATTAACCTTCGTATGTTGACTGATATATTCATCGACATAGGTATTGGCGGCGAGGGCGGCAAAGAGCGGATCTGTCCAGCGAAAGGAAAGCTTCATCATGTCTGTGTCTTCAATGAAGGTAACCTTTAAGGCCTTGCTGAAAGAGTTGATATCTCCCTTTTCATCGTCGGCCTTTCCCCTCTTTTTTATCTCTTCGATTTGGCCCTTCATCCTTTCCACGACCTTCTGAGTCAGGTATTGCCCCCTGATCAGCTCGATTTCATTATTGATGTTGGCGGACCGTTCCTGGAAGAGGATGTTGTAATTTTCGGGGCGGTACTGCTCCATTCCTGCGAACTGGGCTTTGCCGAGCTTGACGATAATCTTGGCTTCTGCGCGGTAGAGGGGTGAAACGAAAAGACAATAGGAGGCAGAAGTGATCAGGGAGGTGAGAAACACGGACATAATCAGAACCTTGTTTTTAAAGAGGATGTAGAATACATCCCGAAGGGAAAAGGTTCTCTTAGTTTCCATGCCCATGGCTCCCATTAAATACAAAACACCACATCAGTATCGTGACACCCCCACAGGTATTTTGTGGATTTCATACTGGAAGGAAAGGTTCGATCCCTGCCACAAGAGAAGCTTGCTGATATATTGATCAACGAATTCGTCAGCTTTGGCGATGGCCGTCTTGGGGACGAAAATGACACTATTGCTGGGAACAATAAAATCTTCTTCCGTTTTCGCTCCCAAGAGGACATTTTCAAGATTAATCGTCCGTACCGTCGCCTGGTTGTTTTCATTCCAGGTGAGAACCTTGACTTTTCCCAGGGAACCTGTGGGCAGGATATTTCCGGAGAAAGCGATGGCCTGAAGGACTGTCATCGGTTTGGACATGGCAATGGCGCCGGGCCGCTGCACCTCGCCGAATACAAAGATCCGGTTGCCTGCAATACTCTCCACGAGAACAGAAACCTGGAGATTGGTGAAGTCATGCTTGTATTCTCTGGCGAGATCGCTTTTCAGTTCGTCTACCGTCCTGCCTGCCGCCTGGATTCCTTTCAGCAGGGGCGGGTAAATCTTGCCGTCCGGGGCAATGATGCACAGCCGCGCCTGCCCTCGTGGCGAATTGGTGATAGCCTTCTGTAGCTCCGTGATATGGGAGGAAAACTTATTGACATTGACGGTGACTTGGGGATCGCTCAGGATGTCCGAATAGGCCTTGGCAATGACGCTCGCCAGCACC
>Ga0247841_10013415_pt1 | contig 10472 bp, 13 predicted proteins | sample LaCruzMarch2015__2_FD_192410 | JGI IMG/M metagenome (GOLD analysis project Ga0247841, IMG submission 192410) | Freshwater microbial communities from meromictic Lake La Cruz, Castile-La Mancha, Spain - LaCruzMarch2015_18m | ecosystem: Environmental > Aquatic > Freshwater > Lake | place: Spain...
ATTCCACCTGCTTGATCTGCATTCCATTTTTCTAGGGCAATTGATAATTCAGATTCAAGTGCATACTGAGTTTGAGGCTCAATAGTAGTAATAATATCTCCCTTGCTTGTATTTGAAAGAGTATCACTTATATTTGAAAAAACTTCAGCAAAAAAATTTACATAAGATTCATCTTTAGGCTTAGAAAGAGTACTATTATAAAAACGTTCTAATCCATATTGTCCAACTTTATCATTATCTTTATAAGCCAAGAATCCAAGGGCATGAGAAGCCAAATTTGCTCCTGGATAAAATCTCCAATTATCTTTATAAATAGAAATTCCACTTATCTTAAAATTTTCTACCTCCGTAATTTGTTCTTTTGTTAAGCCAGTTACAATTTCTTCATATGGATCATCTTTTTTAGAAACTTTTAATAAAAATGTTTCTTTATCCATTTCCATATAAGGATCTAGTTTGACATAAACATCTTCCGCATCTAATATATTTTTAGGAACCATCGCTAATTTAAAACCAGAAGTAATAGTCGCGGCTGCGACAAGAGAACCATCTTTCTTAGAAAAAAATATTGATCCGCGGTTAAAAATATTTCCAGCTGGAGTTATATATTGTTTATCTGCACGATCTTTATAATCATTATTATTTATAACTTGAACAAAAAAAAGCCTAGACAAAAGTATAATAGCTACTAAAAAAATAAAAGCTATTACTATTTTTATTCTAAACTGGAATGATGATAAATTCATTAGCGAATAGCAACATGAGTAATACTACGAGATGCAAATACATTTTGTTTAACCTCAACAAAACCATTGGATAATGCATAGGCCTTATCAATACTATTAAGATTATTTAAATATGTTAATTCGAGCTGATTTACTTGCCCATTCAAAGTAGTAACAGTATTTTCTAGGGTTTTACGGGCAATCACATTGAAAGTTATTGAGCCGATTAAATAAATATATACAGTAAACAATACAATAGAACTTGTCAGTAAAATACGTAATAACATCTTTTGTGTATTTATATTTTCTGCAATCTCATTTGTTATTATTTTTGCTTTTGTCATATATTTATTTTTTAATTTAATTTTTTTCTAATAATCTTAACTTTGAACTACGCGATCGTGGGTTTATTTTTATTTCTTCACCATTTGGAACGATAGGTTTTTTTGTAATTATTTTAGCTAATCCATCTTCTTTTAATTTTACAAATGCTTTTTTCACTATTCTATCTTCTAAACTATGAAAACTAATTATTGCCATTCTTCCTCCTTTTGATAAATAACTGAAACCTTTTTGTATTACTTCTTCTAAATTTGATAATTCACTATTAGTAGCAATCCGAAGGGCTTGAAAAGTTTTTGTTGATGGATGAATCTTTTTCCCTTTATAAAACTTACCAACTGCTTTATCTATAATATCGACTAAATCAAAAGTGGTTTTTATCTCTTTATCTTTTCGTTTTTCAACTATAGCTTTTGCTATCTTTCTCGAATATTTTTCTTCTCCAAAACCGTAAATAATATCAGCTAAAGTTTCTTCACTCCATCCATTTACTATCATCATGGCCGTTAAATCATCATCCTTATTATCTTTCTTCATTGTCATTAGAAGTGGTTCATCTCTCATAAAAGTAAACCCTCGTCCCCCTTCTTCTAATTGAAATGAACTAATTCCAAGATCAAGTAAAATCCGATCAACACTTTTTATTCCTAATTTACCTAAAGCTTTATCAAAATCTTGGAAACCCATGGCTTGGAAAGACACATCTGATTCCGTTTCGTCAATTATTTTTTTTGATCTAGATATTGCATCCATATCCAAATCAAAACAAATAATTTTTACTTTTTTACCAAAACGTTTAATTATTTCAAGAGTATGTCCACCACCACCTAGTGTCCCATCGATGATGACATCTCCTTCTTTTATTTGAAGTCCATCGATTGATTCACCAAGTAATACAGAAATATGTTTCATATTTTTAAAGAACACCCACTTGTCCCAACTTATCTGCGAGAGCATCTGCTTGCTTCTCGACTACTTTCTTGTAATCATTCCAAGCTTTTTCATTCCAGATTTCAGCACGATTCTGGACGCCAATAACAACCACCTTGGTCGAAAGGCTTGAACGATTCTTCAAATTTTCCGGGATTAATATTCGACCGTTACTATCAACATCGACGATGACAGCTTGACCAAACATAAATCTCGAGAAACTTCTATTGTCACTTGCGAGCATGGATGAATCAGATAATTTTTCTGAAATCTTTTGCCATTCACGAGTGGTAAAAATAGAAAGACAATTATCAAGCCCAGGGGCAACAACAACACTCTTCCCCATCTCCTTTCGGAATTTTACGGGTAGTGACATTCTATTTTTGTCATCTAACGTGTGAGTGTATTCTCCTATGAGCATAATAATGTTGTGAAATATAGTTATTATTACAAAAATTAATTTGTCCCACTATATCCCACTTGTTTAAATTATACACCACTTTGTCCCACAAAACAAACAAGCTATCCCACCCAAAACTGTGGATAACTAATTAGCTTGGATTGTATTAACCTCGACAAAAATGTTTTTTGTGATATTATAATATTTAAACAAATTCATTAAATAAAAATAAGCCATGACAGACAATGATGATAAAACAGCAGTTGGATTGACCCCGGGGTTTTATAAATTTGGAGTATCAACTAATAATGATACTTTAAACATAGAAAAACTTAATGTTCAGGTTGTAATACCAGAGCCCAAAAAAGAAATCCAAGAAAAAGAAGATACCAAAGAAGCTTACTGTTTTAATAAAGATGAAATAGAAAACTCTGCGGTATAATATCCTGCACAAAAAAACAAAAAACCGATCTTAGTATCGGTTTTTTCTTTTTCTATTCTTTTGGTTTCATTAGTGGAAATAGTTGTGTTTCGCGAATTGGCTTATCTACCATAAAAGAAAATAATCTTTCTCCAAATCCGAAACCACAAGTCGGAGGCATTCCATGTTCTAGCATTTCAACGAAATCCCATTCAGGCATCATTGCTTCTTCATCTCCTCTATCTATTAATTTCTGTTGAGATTCAAAACGAGCTCGCTGGTCAATTGGGTCATTTAATTCTGAAAATCCATTCCCTACTTCACTCCCAGCAATAATAATCTGGAATCTTTCAGTCAATTCTTTATTATCAATGCATGATTTTGAGAGAGGCGAAACAAGCTTTGGATGATGAACCAGAAATACAGGACCGGAAATATTTTTACGGCAAAATTTCCAAAGAGTATCCATAAGTCTTTCTCGATTATTGCCTTCGTATTTTATTTCCAATTCATCAAGCTTATCACTCATTTCTTTATCACTAGAAACAAGGACATCGATTCCTGTTTGTTTCAAGACTTCATCACGATAATTAATTACTTCCCAATCACCAGAAAAATCAAATTTATGACCTCTCGTCTCAAAAATAGTTGTTCCAAAAACTTCAGTCGCAATTCTCTGATAAAGTTTTTGAACTAATTTCATCCCATCTTTATAATTAGCATAAGCCCAATAGAATTCCATATTAGTAAATTCTTGTAAGTGTTCAGGACTTGTTCCTTCATTTCTATAAGCTCTTCCTATTTCAAAAGTTTTAGGAAAACCAGCAGCCATAAGGCGTTTCTGCCAAAGTTCTCCAATAGAAATACGCAAATATACATCAATATCAAAATCTTTATGGTGTGTCTTAAAAGGATTAGCTTCAGCTCCCCCAGTAGTTATCTCAAGTGTAGGAGTTTCAACTTCAAGAAAATTATATTCTTTCATAAAATTTCTTGTGACTTCCCAAAATTTTGCTTTCTTAATAAAAAGGCTCTGAAGATCTTCTGTTGTTAAAATATCTAAATATCTTTTTCTAAAACGTTCTTCAACATCTTGTAACCCATGCCACTTCTCAGGAAGTGGTTGTAGGGATTTTGTAAGTATTTTCCAATCTTTAACTAAAATAGTTTTCTGCTCGGTTTTTGTTTTAAAAAGAGTTCCAGAAACTTGCACAAAATCTGCCATATCAATTGTGTCAACAAAAAGTTTAAATTTATTATCTTCAATTTCTCCCTTTTTTAAAAGTCCTTGAAAAATTTCACTACCATCATTTATATTAAAAAATATTAAAGCACCTTGTCCGCGAAGAGACATGACTCTTCCTACAAGAGTTACTTCTTGTTTATTAGATTCAATCAATTCAAATCCTTCAATTACTTCTTTGATCGAATGGGTATAAGAACATAAGGCAGTATATGGATCCATACCTGCTTCTTTTAATAATTCTATTTTTTTAATACGCATATCGCGTAATTCTTTAATTGAGGCCATAACCCTATTGTATATCAACAAGGGTGTATTTGACTAGTCCCTTAGGTGTTTTGATCGAAACTACATCTCCTTTTTTCTTTCCAAAAAGAGCCTCCCCTAGAGGTGATTTGTTTGAAATTTTATTTTTTGACATATCAGCTTCTTCCGCTCCGACAATACTATAAGTTATTTCTTCTTTTTTATCTTCTTTTCTAACTATTACAGTTGTACCAATTTCAACATTAGAACTTGAGTGTTTTTTGACAACAACTGAGGACTTAAGCATATGTTCTATTTGAATAATACGATCTTCTGTTTTTCCTTGATCTTCTCTTGCTTGATGATATTCTGCATTTTCAGACAAATCTCCTAGGGCTCGAGCTGCCTCTAAAGATTCCAATATTTCTTTACGTTTTTCAGTCTTTAAATAGTTAAGTTCAACTCCTAAAGCGTGTTTTTTTTCTTCTGTTATATAATTTGTTTCTTCCATAATTTGCTTATGATAGCTTATTTGTACTTATAAGTCAAAATATTCTGGAGTATATACACTCATATAATCAATAACTTCACTCATAACTCGAGTTGCATTACCAGAAGCTTCTTTAGGGCCACGTTCCATAACTAGAGCAAATGAATATTTTGGATTCTCATATGGGAAAAAACCAATAACCCATGAATTTGTATTAGTATTACCGAGCCCAACTTGAGCAGTTCCAGACTTTGCAGCAACTTTAACAGAAGGAATATTTAAAGCCATACAAGTACCTTCAGTGACTGCCATCCTCATTCCTTCATGAATAACCTTCATCTTGTCTACATCAATATCTATATCTATTTTTTTTGATATAAAATTTTGATCATTACTTGTAATATGAGGAGAAGCGACAATTCCCATATTTGCAATTCCAGCTGTTGCTCTAACCATTTGAATTGGAGTAACCTGAAAACCGTATTGACCGATAGAAGTATTGTAAGTATCTCCAATTCTCCATATATCTCCTTTAAATGTTTTAGTTTTCCATTCTGGAGTAGGAATGTTACCTTCTTTTTCACCATTAACATTAATCCCTGTTTTTTCTCCAAGACCAAAAATTTTTGAATATTTATCAATATTAACAATTCCAAGACCTTTCTGATTTTCATATCCTCCTCCTATTTGATAAAAATATACGTCAGAAGAAATGGCAATTGCTTTTCTCATATCTACATAACCAAAAGAACCATGATCTTTAAATACGGATCTTTTTTCTGGAAAATATGGATTAGGGATCGAAATAGAACCATTAGATAAAATTAATTTTAATGGAGTAATTATATTTTCCAATAAAGCCCCGTAGCCAAAAAATGGTTTAACAATAGAACCCGGACTATAAAGACCAGAAACAGGTCTATTCAAAAAAACTTTGCGTTTATCTGAAAAATAACCTCCAATGATTTTACTGTCTTTTCCTTCAGATAGAATTGTTCCATTGTATTCTGGAAAACTAGTCAGTGCCAATAATTCCCCTGTTTTAATATCCATAATAGCTCCTGCCCCACCTAAAAAATTTACATTTTTAGCCATATTTGAAATAGACTCATACATCTTTGTTTGAATTCTTGCATCTATAGAAAGAACTATATCCTCTCCTGGGGATGGAGGTGATATTGTATTTTCAGATTGTATCTCGCCACTTACATCAGTTTCCGTAATTCTCTCCCCATTTATACCAGTTAATCTATCATTAAAATATTTTTCTACTCCATCTTTCCCAATAAAATTATCCTGCCAATAATAACCAGAAGAATCTTTTGCAGGCTGACTAACATATCCAAGCAAAAGACCAAACCCTGGAGATGCATAATATGTTCTTTTAGGAGAAGATAATTTATTTATATCATCCTTTTCCCATGAATTCCACGATAATAATACTTCATTTCTATCATAGATTAATCCTCGGTCCGCAAAAATAGGTCTTTTCATTAAAGTATTGTTTTCACTCTTTTTAAAATAAGCTTCTCCTTTTATTATTTGCAAGTTTACAATTTGCCCAATAAAAATAAAAGATATGGAAAGAAATAATAATCCTATTATAAAAATAGATCTTTTGGGAATTGCTTTTTCTAATCTCCCTTCAAATTGCTGAGTATTGAAATTGGGTAAATTTTTTGAATCAAGAAAAATTTCATCGGGATCAATATTTTTTTTTATTCTTTTGTTGTTAATATGAAATGACATTTTATTTTTTATATAAGATAATATTACTTTTAATAAACTGTAATACTAGATACGATATAATTAAAAGTAAAGAAAAGAATACCGGAGAAGAAATCAATCTATCATCGGGGAAAGAATATAAGGCAAAAACAATAATTCCCGCACCTATAAATTCATAAAAATTATTAAAAATAAAAATACCTATAAATACAAAAAAAAGACTTACCCACCAAGGAAAAACAAAGATAGAAATAAATAAAATTATATCAAAAAAAATCCTTTTCATAACAAGGTTATTATACTTGATGGAAGGGTCATTTGACAAATCTATTATCTATTTCTTATTTTTCGATAAATGTAACGCAATAAGTAAAAAATAATGATAATTAAAAGCCCATAAAAAATTATCTTATTATCAAAAATAAAAGACAAAATTGAAAACAAAAAAAGTTTAATATAAGCAATTGGTTTTTTGACAATATATTCTACATCTTTCTTTTCATTTAATATTTCAACCGCTGAAGGGTTATTACCTTTTATCAATTTTACATCTTCTTGTGCTTTATCTTTTATTGCAACAACATCTTTGAGGGTCTCTTCTCGTAATACTTCTAACTTGTTAAAATTATTTTCAATAGAAGAATTTACATTCTCTGGTAAAATATCACTAATTTGTGATCCAACCTTTAAAGCTTTTTCTTCTAATTTATTTTCAGAAACTGCGGATGCATTTGTCTCCTTTTTTATTTCAGCTGGAATAAATTTTTTATCATCAGAAGTTTCATTTCTAACAAGAACAATATTTTTCTTCTCTCCTGAAACGGTAGTTATAGAATAAATTATCTTAGCTGAAATAATATGATCCCCAGAAGTAATTTTCCAAGGAACATAAACATCTTTGAGTTCTAACGAATTAATAGTTAGATCTCTAACGCCAAGAATTACATTTTTGTCATAAAATTCAACCTTTACTGATAATTGATCTTTTTCTCCATTCCAGACAGCAGTATGAATATTTACTGTTTCCCCTTCTTTAAGAGTATCTTTGGAATACCAAATCTGCCCAGAAATAAAACCAGAATTATTTGATAATTCAGCATAAGAAGGCAATGCTAAGGCAAAATAAAATAAAAATATTATAACTAAAAAAGATTTTTTCATTTTTAAAATTAGTAAAAATTAAAAAACAGATAAATAATAAATACTATTTTTAGTATATCATTTTAAATTTTTAAAAGAAAATCCCCCACCTTAAATGCTTCTCCAGCTCCCATTGTGACTATAATATTTTTCCCATTCATTTTTTGTAATCTAATCAATATATTATTTTCTAAACTTAAAAAACTAGAAAAGGCTTCTGAGTTGTCCGTGTGCTTATTTATTTCAAATTCTAATTTTGAAGAAGAAATACTTCCATCATCCACTTCACGTGCATAATAAATAGGAAGCAACATCACCTGATCAGCATCTTTGAAGCTTTTAGCAAAATCATCTAAAAGTAATTTTGTTCGGCTAAAAAGATGTGGCTGAAAAATAACTGTTATATTCCATCCATCTTTTTTGGGATATATTTCTCTAAATCCCTCAAGTGTTGCCTTAATTTCTGTTGGGTGATGAGCATAATCATCATAAACAAAAGTTCCATTAGGTAATTTACCTTTAAACTCAAAACGCTTCCATGTACCAGGGAAATTGCAAACATATTTTGTTCCATCATCTTTAGATATATCCACAGTAACAGCAACAGCGACCGCAGCAGCAGCATCCTTCTTATTATGTATCCCTGGAATTTTTAATTGCAAATTAGCATCAAAATATTTATCATAGTCTACTATTTTACAATTTGCACCTTCTATAACATCTTTTATGTTTATATCTGATGGTTTACAAATTACAAATCCGTCTGCGGGAACTCTCATAACCATAGTGTGAAATGCATTTTTAATATCATTTATATCTTTGTAATAATCCAAATGATCTTCTTCTATATTTGTTATCACCAAAATATTAGGATTAATATTTAAAAATGATCTCCTATATTCACAAGCTTCTACAATAAAATAATCACTATCCCCCATGATAAAATTTGTTCGATTATTATCTTTATCCCTTAATAAACTTCCTACAATTACAGTTGGGTCTAAATTGGCATTTTTAAAAATTTCTGAAATCATTCCAGTTGTTGTTGTTTTCCCATGAGTCCCACAAACAGCAATAGTATATTTATTTTGACTTATTACTCCAAGCATTTCTGGGTACGACTTAATAATAAATTTATCTTGTGATTTCAATTTATCAAAAAGTTCTTTATCATAAGTTTCTATTGCAATAGTATAGACGACAAGTTCTGTATCATCTGGAATATTTTCATAAGATTGATCCCCAATATTAATCTCAATATCAAGTTTTTGTAATTCTTTTACAATCTCCCCATCTTGCATGTCTTGACCCGTGACATTCTTCCCCATCATTTTCATCATTCTCGCCACCGCCGAAATACCAATACCTCCGAGACCAATAAAGTGAACATTATTTATTTTTGTTAAATCTAATGACATTTTTATATCTTATAATTTTTTCCAATAAAACGCCACGATAATTTAATTTTTAATTCTGGAAAATTATTTAAAACCCATTGTAAATAAGTATTACTATTGGGGCCATTAAAATAATAATTATTACAATATGGATAACTTTTTTCTGTATTTTCTATTAAAGATATAATTTTCATAGCTACATCATCTTCTACTAGACACAAAAGACTAGCGCCCCATCTACTTTTTATAAATATCGTTTTATTTATTCCCTCAAATGGTTTTTGATTATTTATAAAAAGATGTGTTTGTTTTTCTTTGTTTATTGAGTGTCTAATTTCCCATCTTGAAATTTCTCCTTTTTTATTTACAACTAACCATGGATGTCTAAAAAAATTAAAAGGGAGATATGCCGGGCAGTACATTATAAAAACTTGATATTTATCTTTATTTATTAAATTTTCAAAATTTTTATTATCACTCATAAAATTTATTACCTATCTTTTTATTATAATAATCCCTAAAATATTTATACACAAAACCCCTAATTCCAGACCATATAATCATATAAATATATCCACTTTCTCTATATCTCCTCTCGCTTGGAATTATAAAACATTTCTTCATAAATAGATGACTCGCGCCGAGGATTCTTGCTCTTTCTCCAATATCAGTATCTTCACCTCTTTTCATATTTTCATTAAATCCTTTTAATTTTTCAAACATTTCTCTCTTAATAAAGAAATTGCCACCTATATTTTTCTTATTATATCTATTTGTAAGCCATACTATGTATCTACCCAAAATAGTTGCACTTTCACTTATCCATCTAGAACAACCCATATCATAGACCTCAAACATTTTTAATATTTCATGTAAATAATTATCTGAAACAATAGTATCAGCATCAAGAAAAACTAAAATATCACCAGAAGATTTACTAAAACCAAAATTCCTAGATTTTGCTACATTTTTGAAATTTACATCAAAAACCAAATCTGTATATTTTTCTGAAATATTTTTCGTCTGATCATTACAAGAATCACAAATTATAATCAATTCAAACGGTATTGTATTCTTATAAAGAGATTCTATTGTTTTAGAAATATATTTTTCTTCATTATAAGCGGGTATGATTACAGAAATTTTATACATTTATTCCCCTGGTTTAATTAAAATTTTTAATTTAATCTTTTTAAATCTTTCAATTTTTTTCCCATTTATTTTAACATTCTCTAAAAACATTGTTTTAGGACGAACCCAAGTAACTCCATCTTCTAAATGAATGTAAATAACCATTGGTTCTTGCGTCTCACTATGAAAACACTCTCCAGTAACTTTTACTTTGGTTCCTTTATAGTGTTTATAAATTGATCCAATTTCTAAATTATCCATAAATTATTTTAATCCTTT
>Ga0247841_10013416_pt1 | contig 10471 bp, 9 predicted proteins | sample LaCruzMarch2015__2_FD_192410 | JGI IMG/M metagenome (GOLD analysis project Ga0247841, IMG submission 192410) | Freshwater microbial communities from meromictic Lake La Cruz, Castile-La Mancha, Spain - LaCruzMarch2015_18m | ecosystem: Environmental > Aquatic > Freshwater > Lake | place: Spain...
GAGTTCATTTAGACGCTAAGATTATTGAAGTTCCTGATGATTATAATATTTTTTCTGAGAATAGTTTTATCGCTGGTTCTTATGCTACGCTTTCTAATCATGAAGTTTATCCAATTAAATTATATGACGCGATCGATCATGATCCCCTAAATATAATTTTAAATGTTTTAACTAAACTTCAAAAACATGGAGAAGGAGCTTCTATTCAATTTACTATTTGCCCTGAAGATGAAGAAATAATAAGAAAATTTCATATTTTACACGCAGATGTTAAAGCGGGGATGTCGGTCCGAACTGCTTCTAGTATGACTCGCCAAGTTACAAAAGAAATAAAAAGCTTTGCTGGTGAATTATTCTTTGGGAGTTCTAAAAAGAAAGAAGAAAAAGTTGTTAACGATAAAGCTGTTGAGAATATTGGAGAAAAATTAAAAAGTACAATAATGGCTACAAATATTCGTATCATAACTTCAGCCGAAACAGAAATACGATCTAAACAAATTCTTTCTGAGATAGAATCTTCTTTTAATCAATTTACTGAATCTGATCGTAATGGTTTTAATTTTCATCATCCCACTGGTTCTCTGTTATCTAATTTGATTCATGATTTTTCATATAGAACATTTTCTGATAATTATTCAATGCCTTTAAATTTAAAAGAGTTAGCTACAATTTTTCATTTTCCTCATGGAGTTTCTTCTCCTCAGTTAAAACAAGCAAAATCAGGAATAGCCCCAGCTCCAATTGAAATGGGTAGTGAAGGAATTTTACTTGGTATAAATAGTTATAGAGGGAAAGATACAGAAATAAGAATGAGTCGCGAAGATAGAATGCGTCATATGTATGTCATTGGGCAAACAGGAACAGGTAAAACAACTATTTTAAAAAATATGATTGCTCAAGATATTAAAAATGGGGATGGATGTTGTTTCATTGATCCACACGGTAGTGATATCCAAGATATTCTTTCTTATGTTCCAAAAGAGCGAATTGATGATGTTATATATTTTGATCCAGCTTATACTGCTCGTCCTATGGGCCTCAATATGCTTGAATTTGATCCAAAATACCCAGAGCAGAAAACTCTGGTTGTAAATGAGCTTATGGGGATTTTTAATAAACTTTTTGATATGAAAGTAGGTGGAGGAGCAATGTTTGAGCAATATTTTAAAAATTCTGCTTTTCTTGTTATGGAACATCCAGAATCGGGATGTACTTTACTTGAGATAGGGAGAGTTCTCGGGGATAAAGCTTTTCGTGATATGAAATTATCACATTGTAAAAATCCTATTATTAAACAATTTTGGGTTGGAGCTGAACAAACAACAGGAGATCAGTCTCTTGCAAACTTTGTTCCTTATATTACTTCTAAATTTGATAATTTTATTTCGAATGATATTATGCGACCAGTTGTTTTACAAGAAAAATCAGTTTTTAATTTTCGTGAAATAATGGATAATAAAAAAATTCTATTAGTAAATCTTTCAAAAGGAAGGTTGGGGGATATAAATGCAAATTTGATAGGTCTCGTTCTTGTTGGGAAAATTCAAATGGCTGCTCTTTCTCGTGTAGATATGTACGGACAAAAAATGAATGATTTTTATCTTTATATAGATGAATTTCAAAATGTGACAACTGATTCTATCGCTTCAATCCTCTCTGAGGCTAGAAAATATCGTTTATCTTTAACTGTCGCTCATCAATATATTTCTCAACTTGAAGAAAATATAAAAAATGCGGTTTTTGGAAACGTTGGATCAATGGCTGTATATCGAGTCAGTACCGAAGATGCAAATTTTGTCGAGCAAAAATTTAAACCAGTTTTTACCGCAAGTGATATTATGAAATTAGATAACTTTAATTCATATGTAAATATGCTTGTTAATGGAACACCTACAAAACCTTTTAGTATGACATCGCATTGGAGCTTAACACCAAAAGGGAACATAGAAATAGTTGATAAAATTAAAGAACTTTCATATCTAAAATATGGACGATTAAGAGAAGAAGTAGAAGAAGAAATAATGGCAAAATATAGACAAGGATAGATGTATTTGAATTTTTTGCTTGTTTTGTAATACTAAATCTGTTATTATTGTCGTAATTACTTATTAATTTTTTTATTTATATGGATACAATTGAACGTTCACTTATAGTATTTAAGCCAGATGCAGTACAAAGAGGGGTTGTAGGAGAGATTCTTTCTCGTTTTGAAAAAGTAGGGCTCAAAATTGTTGGAGTTAAAATGCTTCAACCTAGTTATGATCATTATTTTCATCATTATGAGAATATAGGAAAGATGGTATCTCGTCGTGGACAAAAAACTTTTGATGTCACACTTTCTATGATGAACGAGGGTCCAGTTATTGCTTTTGTACTTGAAGGAATAGAAGCGGTTTCCCTTATTAGAAAGATGGTAGGAGCTACAGAACCGAAGTCTGCTTTACCAGGAACTATAAGGGGTGATTATTCACACATGAGTTTTGGTCATGCTGATAAAAATGAGATAGGTGTACCAAATATTATTCATGCTTCAGGTGATCCTAGTGAAGCAGTACTTGAAATAGCTCATTGGTTTAGTGAGAATGAATTATTCTCTTATCAGACCGTTCACGAAAAATTTACTCAATCTAAAAAGTAATTAATAATTTTTAAACACAAAAATCCCTATGGGGATTTTTGTGTTTAATATAAATATGAAGAAAATTACCGATATATATGATGAATATAAAATAATGCCTAATCTACAATTGCATCAGATGAGGGTTGCAGCTGTAGCTATGCAAATTTGTGAATCTATTGATCTTGAGATTGATACAGATAATATCGTGAAAGCGTGTCTTCTTCATGATATAGGTAATATTGTTAAATTTGATCTAAATCATTTTCCAGAATATAACAAACCAGAGGGGATAGAATATTGGCAAAAAGTAAAAGATGATTATATTTCAAAATATGGAGAAGATGAACATGTTGCTAGTTATAAAATAGCACAAGAATTGAGTCTGCCAGAAAAAATATTGAATTTAATTGTTAAAACAGATCCACATATTGTTTTAGAAATTAGAGATTGTAATGATTTGGCAGAAAAAATTTGTAATTATGCTGATCAAAGGGTTACTCCTAATGAAATTGTATCTGTAGTAGAGAGAAACAATGAAGCTAAAGAGAGATATAAGAATCATCCTCATGCTTTTGATGATGAACATAGTAATTTCTTCTTAAAAAATATGAGAGATATTGAAAATCAAATATTTTCTCATTCAAATATAAAACCAGAAGATATAAATAATCAGTCAATTTTATTTTATTTAAAAAATTTAAAAGATTTTGAATTCTCTACTCTAAATTCAAATTGAATAACTGTCAAAAGTGTGCTATTTTGCAAAAAAACTTGCACGAGAGGTTTCTCATCTGTATACTTTATGTAGGATTATTTGAAATGTGTTACCTAGAACAAATTTTTAGGGGATAAAGAGTTTTGGTAAAGAACTGTATACAAATTATGTTAACAAATCTTTATCATCCTTAATCCCACTTAGCTTTTAAGCTACGGTAATACTTAATTCGATAGTCCTAATAAAGAATTCTTCCAAAAGGAAGGATTTTTTATTTTTATTATAATAAAAAGTAAAATTGAAATAGTCTTCTAAAAGGGTACTCAAATTTTTTGGTAAAAACTTGCTCAGTTTTCGCGCCGTCGCGCTCAAAAGCCCCTTTGATAAGACTATTTCAATTTTACTTTTTAGGGTATAATATGAAAATGCAGATTGATAAAAATTTAAAAATTACATTTTGTTCTGGTGCTGGAACTGTTACCGGGGCTAATTTTTTATTAGAAGGTAATGGCAAGAAATTTTTGATTGATTGTGGTCTTATTCAAGGAGAAAAGTTTGTTGATGATTTAAATTGGGAAACTTTTCCATATGACGCGTCAGAGATAGATATTCTTTTTATTACACATTGTCACATTGATCATATTGGAAGAATTCCTAAACTTATAAGTGAAGGTTTTAAGGGTAGAATTATATCAACCATTCCATCAAAAGAAATTACAGATGTTATGCTTGCAGATACTTCTCATCTTTTATCTCGAGAGGTAGATCTTGGTTTAGATAAAATATATACAACAGAAAATACAAAAAAAGCTCTTAGTCTCTGGGAAACTTTAGAATATGGACAAAAGCTTAATGTAGATCACGGTTTTCAGTTTTCTTTTAAAGACGCTGGGCATATTTTAGGCTCGGGAATGCTTGAAATTATTTATAATGACAAGAAAATAGTTTTTACTGGTGATCTTGGTAATTCTCCTTCTCCTTTATTACCAGATACTGATGTGATTACAGATGCGGATTATATGGTAATGGAATCATGTTACGGAGATAGGAATCACGAAGAGCGTGATGAAAGAAAGAAAAAATTAGAAGATATTATAAAAGAAAATTATGAAAGAAAGGGTAATTTAATTATTCCTACTTTTTCATTAGAGCGAACTCAGGAACTACTTTATGAAATTAATTCTTTAGTAGAAAATAAAATTATTCCACAGATGCCAATATTCTTGGATTCACCGTTATCTATTAAATTAACAGATATATATCTTAAATATGGTAAATATTTTAATGAAAAAGCAAAGAGTTTAATTGCTGCTGGGGATAAATTATTTGATTTTCCAGGGCTTAAAGAAACTCCTGAGACAGAAGATTCAAAAGCAATATTAAAAGTTTTACCCCCAAAGATAATTATCGCTGGAAGTGGAATGTCTAATGGAGGGCGAATACTTCATCATGAAAAGAATTATCTACCCAACTCAAATGATACTATTTTATTAACAGGATATCAGTCTATGGGGACATTGGGGCGTTTGATTAGTGATGGGGCCAAGAAAATACGCATAATGGGTGAAGAAATACACGTGAGAGCTCATATTGCTAAAATTAGTGGGTATTCTGGGCATAAGGACTCAGATCATTTACTTTCATTTGTTGAGGATACTGCTAAAACCTTAAAAAAAGTTTTTGTCGTTATGGGAGAACCAAAATCTGCAATGTTTTTGGCTCAAAAGATAAAAGATAATTTGGGGGTAAATGCTTATACTCCAATAGCCGGAGAATCAATAGAAATAGAATGCTAATACAAATAAAATATTGAATAATTTTTTTAATTAAGATTTAAAAAAATTATTAACAACAAATAGAGCAAGGCAAGACCTTGCTCTATTTGTTTTTTGGTATTTTCCTTGCGGGGGGGGGGTAATACGATGATATAATTATTTTATAAAAATTATAAAAGGTCAAAACTATTAATATTATTAAACTTAAAAAATGAAAAGATTTAAATTAAAACTTTTTTCAGTAATCATATTCACTTTTCTCGTAATTACTACTTCTGCTTTCGCTTCCACCTCATCTGGCACCATTTCTCCAACTTACCACTATGCCTGGGGAGAAAATGTCGGTTTTATTGATTTCATCAACATAGGAGTAACAGACTCATCTCTCTCTGGCTCTATATATGGTGAGAACATAGGATGGATAGACTTATCTACTATTACCAATAACAACGAAGGAACACTTAGTGGTCATGCTTGGGGAGAGAACATTGGTTGGGTAGACTTCCAAGGAGTAATCATAAACAATGACGGTGTATGGACCGGTCAAGCATATGGTGAGAACATTGGCTTCATTACTTTTAATACTAACGATAACAATAAAGTAACTACAGACTGGAGACCAAGAAGTACTCGCTCATCTCGCTCATCAGGTGGAATGGTGAGAACAGTAATTAATCCCAATCTGCCAGTAACCGTTAGCTGTCTATCTGGTCATCTATTTGATACAAATACAGGCAAACCATGTACAACTACTCCTTCTCAGATAACTCCAGTCATAACAAGAACCCTTAAACTCACAACTCCTCGTATGAAAGGACAAGACGTTAAAGACTTACAGAATTATTTAAATAATCACAACTATAACAGTGGACTAGCAGATGGTGTCTTCGGAACAAAAACAAAAGCAACAGTTATCCTCTTCCAACTTGCTAATAAATTAAAAGGTGATGGAGTCGTTGGTCCTATTACAAGAGCATTATTAAAATAAATTATTAAAATTATATGAAAAAAATATTTAAAACTTTACCTTACATCGTTCTTTCATTATTAGTTGGATTTACGGCGGTTTATGCTACCTCTAAACTTACTCCTCCTGGTGCAGTTTCAAACACAATGTATTCACTTTCTGATATCTACAATCTAGCAAGTGGAACTACAGCCACAGAAGGTACAGGAACTATACAAACTACACCCTCATTATCAGAAACTGGTAAAACCTTAACAGAAGTATATACTGCAATTTCTACTGAAATAGCAAAACTTTCATCTAGTGTTATTGCAAATGGTACAACTGCATTTGGAATTATAGGGGATACAGATGTAGTAGATACCTCATCAGGAGATGCCACAGTTAATGATATTATTACTGGAAAGAAGGCTTGGGTAGATGGAATGGAGATAGAAGGGGTGGCGAGTGCAGGAACTAATTACGGCATTCCAAAAACAGGGCAAACTACATGTTTACAAGTAGAAATAGGTATACCTGTATCATGTGTGGGGACTGGTCAAGACGGAGAATATCAAACTGGTCAAACTCGATCTTATACTGACAATAGTGATGGTACCATTACAGATAATACTACTGGACTTATGTGGAAAAAATGCTCTCAAGGACAAAGTGGCGCTGATTGTTCTGGTGATTCTGCTACTGGTTTTAGTTTAAAAAATGCTATTACAAGTTGTGAGACGGATAGTACTATATATACAGATTGGAGGCTTCCAAATATTTTTGAGTTATTTTCCTTAGTAGATTTTGGGAAAACAAGTTCTCCTTTAATAAATGCATCAACATTTCCAAATACAATTGGTAGTTATTATTGGGTAAGTACAACTAATTTAATTGAAGGTAACGCAGATTATTCTTGGTCGGTACGTTTTTTAACTGGAGGTGTTGAAATGTCCTCAAGAAACGGTAACCAATATGTACGTTGTGTTCGTAATCTTTAATAAAATTAAGTTTATATAAAAAGTATTAAATAAATATTCCTTTAAATTTAATATAAATAAAAATCCTTCTAAATTAGAAGGATTTTTATTTATATTATTTAAGCTAAACTTTTTACAATTCTTTCAAAGGTTTCTGGATTTTTATTTGCTAAATCAGACAAAATCTTTCGATCCAATTCAATATTTTTCTTTTTAAGTCCATCTATGAATTTACTGTATGATATTCCAAGTGGGCGAACTGCAGCATTTATGCGGGTTGTCCATAGACTTCTGGCATCTGCTTTTTTGTCTTTTCTGTGGGCAAAAGAATAATTACCTGAATGTTTTAAAGCATCTTTAGCTTGTGCAACTTTTGTGCTTCTTCCAAAACGAAACCCTTTTGTTTGGGCAAGGATATTTTTGCGACGTTTATTTTTTATTGTTCCTCTTTTTACTCTTGTCATATAATTAGGTTCTAGTGACTAGTTTTTAGTAGCTAGTAATATTATTTATTTTATAATTATTTAAGCGTTTGATAAATATGTTCGTTTATTTTTATTTGAAATAGCAAACGTATTCATTTTTTTACCCTTTAATTGTTTTGTGCGAGATTGTTTTGCATTAAAATGATTAAAACCTGGAGCACGGGATAAAATTTTACCATTTTTTGTAACTTTCAAACGCTTTGTTAAAGATTTATTTGTTTTAATACTCATAAATTATTCTTTTATTTGAGATGGTGGGGGAGCTATTGTTCCCTTGTCTTTCTCTATTGTAATAGTTGGACCTTTTGGACCTTTTTTATAATCTTCTGCTACTTTAAAATTTTCTGTTATAAGGTGAAGCACACGATCAAGGCGTTCTTTTAAGAATGGATCTGGCATATATTTGGATCGTCCTGATAAAAATAATTCTACTTTTATCCGATGTCCTTCCTTGAGCCATTCTGAAGCCTTACGAGCCTTAAGGGCAAGATCATTATCTCCAGTTCCAATCTTTATTTGAATAGATTTGGTTTCTGTCGTTTTGGACCCTGCTTTTGCCTTTTTTTGTTTTTTGTTTTGCTCGTATTTATACTTACCGTAATTAGCTATTTTCACTATTGGAGGATTAGTATTTGGAGAAATTTCAATTAAATCAAAGCCTAAATTTGTCGCTTGGGCAAGAGCCTCTTTAATGCTCAAAACACCAAGATTGACTCCTTCGTTTGAGATTACACGAACCTCTGACGCTCTTATTTGATTGTTTATTCTTTCTCTCAATATTTTAGTCCGATAGAAATAAAAGGTGTAGAACCCTTTGTCCCGACTTTGACAGGACGTTGTATAAGAATGCTCAAATACATACTCCTTGCTTGTCGTGAAAATAGATTACTTACCTAAGATGAATATTATCATATATATGTTAATATGGCAATATGTTAGACAAGATTAAAATTATTAATAAAAAAATAGGTCAAACTCCTCTTGATTGTATAAATGAGATCAAAAAAAGAGATCATAACTTGACCAATTTGCCATTAACTTATGCCGGGCGTCTTGATCCACTTGCTGAGGGGGTACTTTTGATTCTTATAGGAGATGAATGTTTAAAAAAGGATGAATATTTAAAACTTGAAAAAATTTATGAAGTAGAAATATTATTCGGTTTTGCGACGGATACTTATGATGTGATGGGGAAAATAATAAATATATATGCTTCGTCCTCGTGCCAATTTTTAGATCCTCGGACGAGGGAAGACGAGGAGCCAAACCATAAAAATTGGCACGAGGACTCCATTTCTAATGCTAATATTTTAAATAGTACTCCCGATTACGTTTCTAAAATTCAAGAGATTCTTCCAAATTTTATTGGCAAGATTAATCAATCTTATCCGCCATATTCTTCAAGGCCGGTGAAAGGTAAGCCACTTTTTATGTGGGCGAGAGAGGGTAAATTGGATCAAATAGAAATACCGACACATAATATTCAAGTAGATAATATAGAAATAATAGGACAAGATTTTATAAAAGGAGATAATCTTTTGGCAGATATAAAAGAAAAAATTTCTCAAGTAAAAGGTGATTTTAGACAAAAAGAAATAATAGCTATTTGGGAAAAAGAATTAAAAAATAAAAAAGAAGAAAAATATTTTACAATTAAATTAAGAATTTCTTGTGGAAGCGGAGTTTATGTCCGCGGGTTAGCACATGAGATAGGGGAGAAATTAGGAATCCCAGCCCTCGCCCTTAAAATAGTTCGAACTAAAGTAGGGGAATACGAATTTAATTAATCCTAGATAGGGATCAAACCCCTATCTAGGAATTTGGTTATTTATATTGTTTTATATATAATTTAAATATATGAATTCGGAAATAAAGAATTGTCAGAATTGTAAAAAAGATTTCACTATTGAGCCAGATGATTTTTCTTTTTATGAGAAAATTAAAGTTCCTCCACCTACTTTTTGTCCAGAGTGTAGAATGAGACGCAGAATGCTTTGGAGAAACGAAAGGAGCTTTTGTCATAGAAAATGTAATTTGTGTGGAGATAAAATAATCTCTGTTTTTGAGAATAAAGAAATGAATATTTATTGTCAAAAATGCTGGCTTAGTGATAAATGGGAAGCAATGGAATATGGCAGAGATTATGATTTTTCTAAACCCTTCTTTGAGCAATATATAGATTTATTTAAAACAATTCCTGAGATGAATTTAAATGGGCATATTTCAAACAAAAATTCTCCATACATTAATTTTATCGTACAGGCCAATAACTGTTATTTTTGTTTTGGTGGTGGGTATATTGAAAATGTAATGTTTTCTAATGTAGGTATAAGAATCAAAGATTCTGCGGAGATATATTTTTCTATGGATTGTGAATTTTGTTATGAAATAATAAATTGTCAAAAATGTTTCATGGTTTATTATGGGAATAATCTTAAGGATTGCATGAACAGTTATTTTTTGAGAGATTCTGTAAATTGTAATGAATGTATAATGTCATGCAATTTAAGAAATAAGTCTTATTGTTTCAAAAATAAACAATTAACAAAAGAAGAATATTTAATAAAAAAAGAAGAATTTTTAAGACAATTACAGAAAGATTCATCTGTTTTAAAGAAAGAATTTGAAGAAGTATCTCTTTCAATTCCCAAAAAATTTGCCAATATATTAAAATCTGAAAATTCTACAGGAGATAATATCTCAGAGAGCTCGAATGTTTCAAGTAGTTTTAATATATCGAAATCCCAATTTTGTAAAAATTCATCTGATATTGTAGGTGTAGCCCGTGATGTTTACGATAGCACAAGTGCAGGTATAAATTTAGATAGAGTATATGAATCAATGTCTGTTAGTCTTAATATAACAAACTCTTTATTTTCATTAGTTGTTAGAAATGATTCTTTTAATATAAATTATTCTTTTGCTTTAACCTCATGCTCTAATTGTTTTG
>Ga0247841_10013417_pt1 | contig 10469 bp, 12 predicted proteins | sample LaCruzMarch2015__2_FD_192410 | JGI IMG/M metagenome (GOLD analysis project Ga0247841, IMG submission 192410) | Freshwater microbial communities from meromictic Lake La Cruz, Castile-La Mancha, Spain - LaCruzMarch2015_18m | ecosystem: Environmental > Aquatic > Freshwater > Lake | place: Spain...
ATCAACTCTTAAGCAATTCCCAGGATTGCCACCTGTTTCACGAGTTATGTTAACAGACCTGCCAGAACCAATGTTAAGCTGACCGTATTGACCACCCCAGTTGTTTGCCGATGTCCCTGACTCAAAATCATCTAAAAGAAGGCCAATTCCTGTAAGAGAAACTGTTCCGCTCATTGCAACCGTTTCGTTTGCAACAGAAGTACCGGCATTACAAACGGACAATGAAAGGGATATAAGAGATATGAGTAAACTTGATAGTAGAAGTACTTTATTTATTTTCATTTTTGTTTTATAGATTCCCGCTAATCCCGCCATATCGGAACGGGAATGACAAAACTTACTTCATTTCAATTTCTTTCCCGTCCACTTACTCTACTTCAACTTCTTTATTTACTCCAACAATCACTTCATCACCTAAAAATGGAGAACTTACATTTATATCCGCAGAACATTTATACTTTCCAGCCGGCCAATTTGTGTTTTCAAAGATAACTTTGTACTTTTCAGAACAACTAGGAAACACCGGGAAACCATAATCTATTTTTCCGATAAAATCGCCAGAAGGACAAGAAATTTTAACTTCCCCTTTTGGCCTAAAATGCGATAACCCGTTATTTTTTATTGAAAGAACACAATTTAAAGCACGAACACCATCGGCTGAAGAAACATTAACATCAAAAGAACTTAACTCAAAATTCGTTTTGCTTGAAGACCCTGTGAAAATATAAATTGGAATACCGTTGCGAGTTGTAACATTAACAACTGTCCCTGGTTGCCCTTGCGGACTGGCAACGAAGTAAAGCATCGTTGCCAACTCTCCAGCTGCATTTTTAGGTATTTTTAGCTTGACTATTACTTTTCTTGATTCACCATACTTTAATAAAAACGGTTTTTTCGGACAAACCTTAACATCCTTCTCGCTAAGTTCATTACTACCTGTCATTTGCTTCCACCAAGCTAAATCAACCAATGTTTCTACAAGCATTGTTGTTTCTTCTTGATTGGAAACATTAAACTCAACAGTTAAAGATTTGCCTGCTTTTGCCGCTTTTTCAATTACAGACGGCGAAACATTCAAAAAGCAACTTGCATTAATTACAAAGAACAATACAGCAATAGCACTAAGATATAGTGCCTTCATACTTAATAATTTGAAAGGTCAATTACAAGTGTTCCTGTGTACTCAGTTGCCGATGCAACGCTAAGGTCGGCTTCTGTGTAAATATAGAAAGGATCCCCACGGAGAGCAAGTGCTCTTGATCCACCAGGAGCATTTGGAACAACTACATTTGTATAGCTGCCGTTTCCAAAAGCAACTGTTGTATAACCATCCGCATCGGCAGTAGCGAAGCTGAAATCACCGGGAGCTGAAGGGTCATCAACATCCTTAAGATCTTTTAAAAAAGACCAACCAGTAGTTGCAGAATTTACTGGGGTATCTGGAGTTATACCACTTGCAACTATTGCAATTGCTGCCTGCCAACCCATAGCAATTTTGCTGCCAGCTCCATCACCTCTAAGACCCCCATATTGGAAGCCCCATATTGTAGTTGATGGTGTTCCGTCTGTGTAGTTATTTGTCCATATTCTAACTTTCCACGATGAAGCGTTGTCATTTACATTTATCTGCGCATATTGGAGTGCCTTTGTATTATAAGCAGCGCCACCAGAAGCAAGAGAGCCAAGTGCATAAGCAGCTGTTGCGTTATCAGATACATTTTTTACCACAACGGTCATTGAATTTACACCACCGACCGTAGCCGACATTGAAACCGTGGCATTTGAAACAAATGCCGCAAACGACATTGATGCTGCCGATACAACAAGCGCTGCCACCACTAAAAACTGCATAAATCTTTTCATACTTTCCTCCTATTTATTTTTGTTTTGCCCTATTAAGACAATTTACTACGCACCCATTATACAAAATAAATTTAGAATAAATACACGAAACTTGCGAAATATTTGTAAAACTTTTAGACATGTTAATCTTTGCAAGTTACAAATAAAAAGTGCTGGGGGACAGAATTGAACTGTCGACACCAGGTTTTTCAGACCTGTGCTCTACCAACTGAGCTACCCCAGCACATAAAATTAACCATAAATTATAATTATCTAAAAATGCTGCAATAAAATTTACAAAAATCTAATATAAATGGAACTACTCTTCTATTTTGCCTTCTTTGTATGCTTTCTTGCCGGCCTCAAATGCAAACTCAAGGCGCTCTTTTTTTGAATTTAATTTTTCCTTTGCATCTTCAACAGCATTGATTGTTTTCTCTTTAACATCTTCCACAAAATCTCCAGCATTATCAATCAAATCACCCGTTATATTCTTTATTTTCTTTCTTGTCTCTTTACCTGAACCAGGGGCATAAAGCACACCTAATGCAACACCAATCAAACCACCAAGAATAAATGCAAGTGCAATACCGCTTGAATTTTTTTCAGACATTTTAATCCTCCTATGTCGCATCCTCGCCTTTGGCGGGACTTACTTCGTTGTTCTGGCTCGGATGGGAGTCCTCTCGCCAGAATGCTCCCCGAGGGAAACCTTGTTTCCCTTCGGCGTTCGGCTCATCCCGCAAACAGCGGGATTTGCCTCCCCGAACCCTTATTAATTGTAAAAAAACATCTAAGTCGCCCGCCCTTTGGGCGAGGTCTCGCCCACCCCTAAGAGATAGGCGGACGTACCGCCTGTCGGTGAAACTTAGTACTTCACTTATTTTGAGCGTTTCTTGAAAAAGTTTGAAATTATACCTGTAAACAAAGAACCAACTTTTAAATAAGGAACGGCTTTACCAAAGAAACTTGCTATGCCATTTGTAACACCAGCTATAACAGATGCCTCAGCATTTATTGATTTTAACAGTTTTTCTGCTTCACTTGCGGTGTAAAAGACCTGTTGAGCCGTTTGCTTCAACTGTATTAGTGTTTGAACAAGATAAACAACCGCTACAACAATCGCTACGGTAATTATTACCAAACAAATGCCAAGTAGTATGTTCATATTATTACCTCTTTTTTATTTTGTAGGGGATTTTAACAAATGTTCTAACGCAAGTCAAACCCAGCCATTCTGGCGAGGTCTCGCCACGCACCCCCAGGGTGCGTGGCAAAAAGAATTCATTTTGAAAATGACAGTGTTATTATTCCATACACATAGACACCATATAGATTCCCAATAGAATTTACCCTCAAGTATCTTATAATAGGGTACCCTCGAGAATGACAGATCAACACTCTTGACATATTATTGACTTTACTTCGAGTGTTAATTATAATCTTTCATATGAAAAGTTCTAAAAATGAATTGATGGGCATTTGGGAACCTATTAAAAATAAACTTTCTAAACGGCTTGAAGATTTTCAGATGGTTTGGAAAACTTACCCTGAAGAGGAACTTTTTGGAGAGCTTGCTTTTTGTATTTTAACCCCGCAGTCAAGTGCAAAGATGTGTTGGCGCGCTATAGAAAATTTAAAGAACAAAAACCTTCTACTTAAAGGTAAAAAGGAACAAATTGAAAAAGAACTTTTTGGCGTACGCTTTAAATATACAAAAGCACAAAGAATTGTTGAAGCACGAAAAAAAGTAACAACAATGTCCGCCTCGCACATTTGTGCGGGCGAGACCTCACCTGAAGAGCGGGGTAAGATTTCAATTAGAAAAATTCTTAATAAACACGCTAACTGCCAGCTTAAACGTGAATGGCTTGTAGAAAATATTAAAGGTATTGGATACAAAGAAGCCGGGCATTTTTTAAGGAACATTGGCTTTGGTGCAGAGCTTGCAATACTTGACAGGCATATACTAAAAAACCTTAAATACTTTGGTGCGATTTCTGAAATTCCCAAAACAGTGACAAAAAACAAGTATTTTGAAATTGAAAACCAAATGAAAGAATTTGCAAAGAAAACAGGCATCCCGCTTGACCATATGGACCTGCTTTTTTGGCAAAAAGAAACAGGAGAGGTTTTTAAATAATTATGGATACAAAAGCATTTACCAAACTTAGTTATGGGGTTTATATTGTAAGTTCGGCAAAAGATGGTAAATTTAACGGCCAAATTGCAAACACTGTATTTCAAGTCGCGGCAGAACCAGCGCTTTTTGCAGTAAGCATAAACAAACAAAACTTAACTCACGAGTTTATAAACAGTAGTAAAAGTTTTTCAATTTCGGTGCTTTGCGCTGATGTGCCGCTTGTTTTTATTGGAAAGTTTGGCTTTAAAAGCGGCAGAAACATTGATAAATTTGAAGGGGTAAGCTTTGACATTGGTAGAAACTCAATGCCCTGCGTAAATGATTATTGCGTTGCTCACATTGTAGCTGAAGTTATTGCGACCTCTGATGCTGCTACACACACACTTTTTATAGGTAAGGTTATTGATGCAAAAGTATTAAACGAAAAAGAACCGCTTACATATTCAGATTATCACCTTATTAAAGGCGGCAAAACACCGAAATCGGCAACAACTTATATTTAAAATGTTCTTTTCAATTCAGAAAGGGGTTCGGCAAGCAAAGTGAGCGACGATGAAAATGGAAAACCTTAGGTTTTCCATTGTTAGCGGTTTGACGAAATCATATTAGCCAAACCAAGTATGAACAAAGTGAATACTAAGTCTCGCTATGGGCGTACTTAGTCTGCCCATAGGCGTGACATGATATTAGGAGGGAAACAATATGCAGAAATTTGTATGTAGCATTTGCGGTTATGTTTATGACCCTGCTTTGGGCGACCCTGATAACGGCGTTGCGGCAGGAACAGAGTTTGAGCAAGTAGATAGTTCATGGGTTTGCCCGGTATGTGGAGCAGGCAAAGAAGTTTTTGAGGCACAAAACTAATATATGAAAAAAATATTCATTGCAATTGGTATTAGCGGTTTTGCGGCTTTTGTATCACTTGTTGCCACATTTATCATAGGAATTACGCACTTAAACTTTGAGCTACACAAAAAATGCGCGTTTGCAACTATTGGCTTTGGATTAGTGCACTTTGGGCTTATTCTTTATAAAAATCATAGAGTTTCCAAAGTAAAAAAAGCTAGTGCTCAAAAGTAGAGATCCCTTTCGCCATTTTTGATTCTTTCGTAGTACTGCGCAAGCATTGGGTATTTGAGCGGATTTTTTTCTTTTGTTTGCATTAGTTCTTTTTCTATAACTTTTTCCCCTGCGATTTTTGTTTTTGGGCTTGCAAAATCGTCTAGCCACTCTCTAAAAGTTAAAATAGCGTTCAGTTTACAAAACTTGCCTTCATCCCCACTCCTAAGCAGGTTCATTATGCACTTGCCTGTGCGCTTGCAACGATACCCCGCCGTGCAAAAAGAAGTTATCATACCCTTGCAAGAAAGTTCATAAATAAGTTCATCAAGTGTTCTTGTATCACCCAAAACAAATTGCTGGCCTTCGCCTTCTTGATGCTGGTTAAATCCCTCTTTGCTGTAAGAGCCAACTCCAATGCGTGAAGATGCATCCATTTGCGTACACCCAAGCATCAAAGTCTCTCTCCTTAACTCTTCGCTTTCCCTTGCGGTAAGTATCATACCGGCGTAAGGTATGCTAAGGCGTAAAACGGTTACTAATTTTTTAAATTCACTATCGCTAACTTTATAAGTTTCCCTTTCAGTAAAGTTTGTATTTAATGCTGGCTCAAGCCGCGGAAAAGATATAGTGTGAGGACCAATGCCAAACTTTTTTTCAAGCTCTATGGTATGATACAAAAGCCCCATAACCTCAAACTTCCAACTGTAAAGCCCAAATAGGGCGCCTATTCCAACATCGTCCACACCAGCCTCAAATGCCCTGTGCATTGCGTAAAGTCGCCATAGATAATTTGCCTTGAGTGTTTTTGCAGGGTGAAGTTTTGCGTAAGTTTCTTTGTGATAGGTTTCTTGAAATACCTGATAAGTTCCAATGTTAGCGTTTACAAGCTTTTTTAATTTTTCTACCGACATAGGCGCGGCGTTTACATTAGCCCTTCTTATTTGCCCATAACCTTTACCTGTCTTGACCTTTACCCCATAAATAAGGCGCATACTTTCTGTTATGTAATCAATGTCGGCGCTTGGGTGCTCACCATAAACAAGTATAAGCCGTTTGTGACCAATTTTGCCGGCGAGTGTTTCAACTTCGCTAATTATTTCCGTCGCCGACAATTTCTTTCTTTGTAAACTAATATTATCTTTTCGCAATCCGCAATATGAGCAATTATTTACACAATAGTCATTTAGGTAAAGCGGTGCGAATGTTACAATGCGATTATCATAAACTTTTAGTTTTATTTTTAGTGCCGCCTCCTGCATTTCTAAAAGCAAGTCTTGTTCTTGCACATTTAAAAGCATTGCTGTTTCTTGTGGCAATAATGTTTCTATTACCAGTGCCTTTGCAATTATTGCGCGTATCGCACTTTTTTCCGGCTTCACATTTGAAAGGTGCCCAAGTATTTCAGCTTCATTTATAAAATCTTCGCCGTTATTTAAATATTTTTCTATCTCGTGAGGTATTATTTGGCTTTCTATCCAGCTTTTTTCGTTCATTTTATTTTTCCTTTTTATATGCTTCTAATGCATCGGGAAACGGTTCTAAAACACGCTCAATAACACCCTGAACAAAAGAAATGCAAAGACCGTAATTTGTTATGGCAACACCACTTGCATGTGCCTGCTGTATTCGTGAAAGCATCTGCGCGCGATTTAACATACAACCCCCGCAGTGAACTATTAGTTTGTACTGCAAAAGATTTTCAGGGTAATTCATACCACAAGAATGATCCACTTCAACGCTTATTCCCGTGTATTGTTTTATCCAATGAGGTATTTTAACACGGCCAATATCATCTTCCAAAGCATGGTGTGTACATGATTCGGCAATAAGAATTTTGTCTCCGTGTTTTAACTTGCCAAGCACTGCCGTGCCACGCGCCATTTCTGACAGGTTACCTTTAAAACGCGCAAAAAGTATTGAGAAAGTTGTGCATTTAACATCATGGGGGACATCAGCTACCATTTTTAGTACAACTTGAGAGTCGCAAACAACAATGTCTGGTCTAATATTAATTGAACTAAGAGCAAATGACAGTTCGCGTTCTTTTACAACAAGACACATTGCGTCGCTATCAAGTGTTTCACGAATAGTTTGCACTTGAGGCAATATAAGCCGCCCCCGTGGAGCCTCTAAATCAATTGGAACCACCATTACAGCCAAGCCACCCGCACTAACTAAATCACTTATAAGCGGCGGGGGTTTAAGAAAATCTGCAGGGCAAATAGAAATTAGTTTGGCTTTAAATACCTTAAGTAATTTTTCTCTATACTCTGAATTGAGCGCGCATGAGATAATGTAGTTTTCGGACTTTTCTTTTATTAGATTTAAAAAGTTTTCTGAAGGTATTCTTAAGTCAACTTTATTTATAACAATAATAAATGGTAATTTGCGTTCCATTGCATTTTGCGCAATGTAATCTTCAAACTCTCCCCATACTTCGCTCTCAACAATAACCACAACAACATCTGCTCTTTGAAAAACTTTTTTTGTTTTCTCAACTCTTAATGCGCCAACTTCACTTTTGTCATCTATTCCAGCTGTATCAATAAAAAGCACAGGGCCTAGAGGTAAGAGTTCCATGGCTTTTTCAACCGTGTCGGTTGTTGTGCCAGGTTGTGTTGAAGTTATTGAAACATTTTGACCGCAAATTGTGTTAATAAACGTTGACTTTCCAACATTCATGCGACCAAAAACTGCAATTTGTAACCGTAAACTTTTCGGTGTGGTATTCATAACGGTTTACCCAAAATTATCTTATTTTTTTGCTTCAACGAATGCCCTATTGAGTAATCAATATATTTCCCTGACGCTTTTGCCATACCTTCATAGCAATTCACACAAGCTCCCGCCGACTCATTTATGCACCGTTTGTTTGGATATATTTCATAAAGCTTTTTGTATTCCCGTTGTGTAAAGTTTGGCATTATCACATTTGCGCCGACTTTTAATGCGTCTATCCTGTAATCTCTATCAAGAGAACCTAACGCAGTTGTTGCTGGAATATGAGAATTTTTTGTGACAATTCTTGAAAGCGCAACCGCTTTTAAAACCATTTGAAAATCTCCGTGCGCCTCATTTGCAAGAGGCGTTGCGCTATGCGGTATAAACGGGCCAATACCTACCATATCAAAATTCATCTTGCCAAAAAAAACTATATCTTTTGCAATGTTCCTTAGTGTTTGCCCTTTGAGTCCTATAATTATTCCAGAACCAACCTGATAACCAAGATCTCTTAAATCTTCCAGGCAACGCAGGCGTTCATTTAAAAGCATTCCATCATGCAAAGAGTTGTAAAGCATTTCATCTGAACTTTCAATTTTAAGTAGGTATCTTTGGGCTCCGGCATCTTTCCAAAGCTTGTAATTTTGCCTTGAATGCTCACCAAAAGAAATTGTAATTGCCATATCATATTTTGCCCTGATTTGTTCAATTATTTGCGAAAGCCAACTGGCTGATACTGCAGGGTCTTCGCCTGCTTGCAATACAACTGTACGAATACCTTTTGAGTAAATATTGTCTACTCCATTTAAAACTTCTTGCATGCTCATACGGTAGCGTTGTAAATTAGTGTTATTACGGTTTATTCCACAGTAATGGCAAGTATTTTTGCAGTAATTTGAAAACTCAATTATGCCACGCAATAAAACACCTTTGCCAACAAAATCATTACAAACCTGTTTTGAGAATACGTATAAATCTTCAAGCCCTTCCCCATGTTTTAACGAAAGCAAAAATTCAATGTCATCTACAGATGGTGTTTTTGCATTAAAAACTTTTTGTAAAATTTTTTGAACCACTTCGTTTGGCATTTTTACACCTTTTTATACTTTACTGAGACTAGATTTTACCGAAACGCTTTCAATTTGCCCAAGTTTTCCGGTTAACGCTCCGAGCTCATCGGTTGTTGCATCAACAATTAGTGTTATTACACTACAGTGCTTTTCTTTATACGGCACACCTGTGCGTGCAACAATTATCTCGCCAAACTCACTTAACACATCATTTACTAAATGCGCACTTTTTTGCCTGTTCTCAATAACAACTCCAACAAAACCTAACCGTTTGTTCATAAAATACTCCTTTAAATTATAAAGTGCGGGGCTATTCTGCCCCTGCCCGCCCAAGGCGGGTCAACCAAAGTGGGCAAGATAACCCCACCAAATAAAAAACCCACCTTTGCGAAACTAGGCAAAGACAGGCTTTATTAAAAACTCTCAGATATTCACTACGACAATGTAAAAATATCTTTTTAATAAATCCCTTTGGGTCAGAAAAAAAATCCTTGCCTTAGGATGTATTTAGTTCAACTACTTTCTGTAAACAGGCCTTGCTTTATACTCAGTATGAAATAACTTTTTTGCTTTTTCGCTTAATGGTTTATCAAGGAACTCTTTATAAAGCTGCTGAACGAAGGGGTTTTGATGCGAACACCTTAGTTCTTTGCTTCTATCATCTTTATATATTCCTTCAGCTCTTTTTGTTCTAAACTCATCGGTTACGCCATAGGGTTGCCCCCCGCCGCCAACACAACCACCAAGGCATGCCATAACTTCAATAAAGTCATATGGCCGTTCTTGATTATTTTTCTTTGCTTCTCTAACTTTATTTAGCACATATTCAACATTGCCAAGGCCATGAGCAACAGCAATGCGTACCTTTTTACCGCCAACTTCAACAATACCTTCTTTTACACCTTTTAACCCACGCACTTCATTAAACTCAATTTTTGTTTTTGCGTCCGGTCCGCTTAATATAGCATCAACAGTTCTTAACGCCGCCTCAAGAACACCGCCGGTATTTCCAAAAATAACTCCCGCACCGGCATAATCGCCAAGTATGTGGTCTGGCTCTTCGTCAGGAAGATTTTCAAAATCAATACCTGCCTGTTTTATCATTCTTGCAAGCTCACGAGTGGTAAGAACTGTGTCAATGTCTTGGTTACCAGATGCAAACATATCTGTTGAGCGAGTTATTTCGTATTTTTTTGATGTGCAAGGCATAATTGAAACCATGGCTATTTTTGCGGGATCAACTTTTACTTTTTGCGCATAGTATGTTTTGGCAAGTACGCCGACAATTTGATGAGGCGATTTACAAGAAGAGAAATTTCCGAGCATATCCGGGAAGAATTTTTCCATATGGTCAACCCACGATGGGCAGCAAGTTGTAATAAGAGGCAGTTCCGATTTACCATGAACAAAGCGTTCAATAAACTCACTACCTTCTTCCATAATTGTAACATCTGCTCCGAAGCTTGTATCAAACACTGCTTTAAAACCAAGCCGTCTTAAAAGAGCATAAATTTTGCCGGTTAGTACAGTACCCGAACCAAGCCCGAATGCTTCACCAATGGCAACACGCACTGCCGGGGCAATTTGAGCCACACAAAACTTTTCTGGATCCTGTAAAACCTGCCAGACTT
>Ga0247841_10013418_pt1 | contig 10469 bp, 9 predicted proteins | sample LaCruzMarch2015__2_FD_192410 | JGI IMG/M metagenome (GOLD analysis project Ga0247841, IMG submission 192410) | Freshwater microbial communities from meromictic Lake La Cruz, Castile-La Mancha, Spain - LaCruzMarch2015_18m | ecosystem: Environmental > Aquatic > Freshwater > Lake | place: Spain...
TTTTCTTTATTTATTGTTATTTGCATATTTAGTTATATATAAATTAGTAGTAGTAGAGTGTGTGCATAAGTGTATAAAATGTGTTTCTTCTTTTCAACACAAGACAAAACGAAACATACTCGTGTGTATTGTGTGTGTGAGTGGTGTGTATCATGAAAGAGATTGGACTATCCTATTAATCTGTTCCTGTAACGAGGGGTCTTTCATACACAACCCATTTATTTTTTCAAACGCATACATCACAGTAGTGTGGTCTTTTCTTCTAAGCGTTAAGGCAACCTCCTCATATTTCATATGGAGTTCTTTTCTGAGGATATACATAATCACTTGGCGTGGAAAAGCGATAGCATCTGAACGAAGGGGCCCTTTTATCAATATTTGTTTTATTCCATAATACGAACACACCGCATGTATTACGTCTTGGGGAGAAACCCGCCTCATTTTCTTTTCAGAGGTCCCTTGAAAATATAAGTCAATCTCTTCGAGATCTATCTCCTCTTTTCTTCCCACAACGCGCGCATAGAGAGAGAGGAGGGTTCCCTCAAGAGCGCGTGTGTCTGTAATTTGTTCAGCAACCACCTTAGCCGCATCCATTTGAATTTTAATGTTTTTTTCCTTTGCTTTAATAAGAAGTATGGCGGTTCTCAGTTCAAAATCGGGCGGTTGAAGATCAACAATAAGGCCACCAGAAAATCGAGACCTTAATCGATCCTCAAGACTCTTGATTTCGTGAGGTGCCCTATCAGAGGTGAGTATTACCTGCCCACCGGCCCCAACAATAGTGTTGAATGTATGAAAAAATTCTTCTTGGATTGTCTGTTTTCCTGCAATAAATTGAATATCATCTACAATTAATATATGGAGCGTCCTATACTTCTTCCGAAACTGTTGAGTTGTTTTGTTTTGAATAGACTCAATAAGTTCGTTGGTAAATTTATCACCAGGACAAAAAAGTATTCTGCTATCTTGGCTTTTTTCCAACACAGTGCGGGCCGCTGCTTGGGCTAGGTGTGTTTTTCCTACCCCAACACCCCCATAAAAAAATAGAGGATTGTAAGAACGACCAGGGTCTTTTGAAACAGCTTGAGCTGCTGCAAAGGCAACATTATTAGAGGAAGAGACAGCAAAGTTTTCAAACGTATATTTGCTGTTTAGGCCTGCGCGACTGAATAGATCCTCAATTGGCGGTTCATAAGTTAATAAAGGCTCCTCCTTTTTTTTTGCTCGTTGTTTGATGATAAACTCCACATGCATGCTTTTTTTAAAATAAGCTGAAAGAGCAAGCTCAATATCAATCTTTTTCCCAATAAAAAATGAGCTCATGCCGGGACTATCTACAACAACAACAATTTTCGAGTCTGTCACTTCATGGAGGGTTGTTTGATTAAGGAGAGAGAGAAGAACGGAGTTTTTTGTTGAGTGTCCCCCATAAAACTCTAAAAATCCTCTCCAGGTAGATTGTAACATAGACCCGTGTATAAAATGTGGATAACTTATCCACAAATAATAAACATCTCCACAACAAATAGCAATAGGTATAAACATGATAAAACTAGTACAATATGTAGTAAGCTTTATGAAAGTTAAACTTCTTGATTTGATTTTTCCAAAATTTTGCCTTGGATGTGGCTATGTGGGTGCATACTTATGTTTACCTTGCGAATTAAAGATGAAAAAAGTGAAAAAAACATGCTGTTTTTATTGTGAGAAACCCTCTCTTTTTGGTCTCACTCATCCCAAATGTAGGCAAAAAAAAGGAATCGATGGATATTTGTCTATATATCTATACGAAGGGTTGTTTAAAAAACTCCTTCATGAATCAAAATATAAAGGAGCATACGGTATTTTACGCACCCTTCTTAGGTTTCCTCAACAAAAAATATTCCAAAATTTAGACAGATGGAGTAATTTATTTAAACCAAAAATAATAAGTGTGCCGCTTCATCCACAAAGGATAAAGGAAAGAGGCTTCAACCAATCTGAAATCATCACAGAACACTATTTTAGTAGTTTAATATATACTAATACAAATCATGACATAAATTGTCTTGAAAGGAAAATCAACACAAAACATCTTGCCAATATAACAAACAAATATAAAAGGAAGTTGTATATAAAAGGCGCCTTTGCATTTACCGGAAAAGATATTCCAAAATCAGTGCTTCTTATTGATGACGTTATAACCTCAGGCTCAACGATTTTAGAATGTTCTAAAGTATTAAAAGAAAATGGGGTTCAGACAGTCTTAGCCTTCTCACTTGCGAAGGGATAGTGATACATGATATGATAAATATATGGAAAAGATAGTACTCCCAAAAATAGAAATATCTATAAAAACTATTCTTACAGGAATTCTGGTTGTTGTATTGCTTAAATTTGCGTGGGATATGAAAGATGTACTCTTTTCGCTTTTTATCGCCTATATTATTATGAGTGTGGCTAAACAGCCAGTTGAAGCACTCGCGAAAAAAGGGATATCAAAAGGACTTGCGGTTTTATTAATATTTCTTTTATTTTTTTTATGTATAGGACTCCTTTTTTCTTGGATTATCCCTCCTTTCATAAGTGAAACCATCCTTTTTATTACCCATTTTCCTCGTATTGTAGAAAGCGTGAGAACCACTCTTCCTATAAACATAAACTCCCTTTCTCTCCCCCAATATATCCCAAATATAACCAACAACTTTATAGGAGTTGTTAGATCTGTTTTCTCAAACGCAGTATTTTTTATTTCCACTGTTTTTTTTAGTATCTACCTCACCCTTGATCCAAACATAATCACAACAATTTTTTCTCGATACGTCGATAAGCAGCGATTAGAAAAAATATTAGAAATTGAAAAAAAAGTAGAAAAACGCCTCGGGATGTGGCTTCTTGGGCAGTTGTTTTTAATGGTAATTATTGGAGTTACTACTTATATTGGACTTCTTCTTCTTGGAGTAAAATATGCGCTTCCGCTTGGCATAATTGCTGGATTATTAGAGGCAATTCCCAATGTTGGTCCAACAGTCGCAGCTATTCCAGCCTTTTTTGTAGGGTTTTCACAATACCCCCTTCTGGGGCTTTTTACTGTACTTATGGCTATCGGTGTACAACAATTTGAAAACCATATAGTTGTTCCGATGGTTATGAAAAAAGTTACCGGTCTTCATCCCATTCTCACACTTATTGTTCTTGTTGTAGGTGGTAGGTATGTGGGGATTTTGGGGATGCTTTTTGCAATCCCTCTCGCTCTTGTCGTGGAAACGATTATAACCGGGCTACAAGAGTAAGTGGTCAATATGAAAATAGTCATTTTAGGAGGTGGTTTAACTGGCCTTACTGCTGCTTATTATCTCTCAAAAAAAAATAAAGAAGTTTTAGTTATTGAAAAAGAAAAAAGGGTAGGGGGGTTGGCAGGAGGATTTAAACAACAACACTGGGACTGGGAGCTTGAGCGAACATATCACCACATTTTTAGTAATGATAAAGCTATTTTAGATCTTTCAAAACAAATAAAATTCACTACATTTAACTTTTCTACCCCTACAACAGCCTCCTTATTTGGACAAAAGAATAATTACCGCATATTTCCCGTAGATTCACCGCAGGACTTTTTACTTCTTCCTGAATTATCTCTTATTTCGAAGATAAGGTCCGGCATTACCCTCTTACTATTAAAATTATCTCCTTATTTTGTTTGGTATGAAAAAATAACATCTTCCCATTTTTTACAAAAAACAATGGGGGGTGAGACGTGGACAGTTTTATGGGAACAACTTTTCCAAAAAAAGTATGGGAAATATGCGGAAAAAATTCTTGCTTCCTTCATTTGGGCGCGTATAAAAAAAAGAACACGTCGATTAGGATATCCAACAGGAGGTTTTCAGGCCTTTGTGGATACACTTGCACATATTAACGAAAAACAAGGAGTATCTATTATCACTTCAACTAATGGTCAAACGGTTCAAAAAAAAGGGAAGGGGTATGAAGTGAAAACAATTAATCACAAGGGAGAAATAAACATATATTATGCAGATGTAGTGATTTCAACGCTTCCATATCCTATTACCTGTAACTTAATGAGTAATGTTCTCGGCGATATTTATGTAAAGGAGCAAGCTAAACGGAAATATCTTTTTGCAATAAACCTCATTCTCAAAACAAAAAATTCCATCCTTCCAAATATCTATTGGCTAAATGTAGGAGTAAAAGACGTTCCCATTATGTGCATCGTCCAACATACAAACTTCATTAGTTCAAAAAAATATGGAGGAGACGAAATTTGTTATATTGCATGGTATGTGGAAGAAGGGAGTGATTTATTGAAGAAGAGCGAAAAAGAGATGGTGGAGTTTGTTCTTCCTTATCTTCGGAATATTTTTCCCCATTTAAAAGAAACACCAGAAGTTGTAGGCTTGTTTAAAGAGCCCTACGCTCAGCCTATATTTGACGCAGAGTTTATAACAATCCCTCGGGCATTTTCCACACCAGCAAAAAATGTATATATTGCCAATATGGATATGACATATCCTTATGACAGGGGCACTAACTATGCAGTACAATTAGGAAAGGACATTAGTAATTTTGTAATAACATCAATATGAACACAAAATCTATTGGAATAAGCTTATTTATTTTTGTGCTTTTTTTGTTTATTATCAAATTTTTTGACATTTCCTATCCTCTCAAGATAAGTGTAAGTAATATTTCTCAAGAGCTTTCAGTCGTTGGGGAGGGAAAAGTGGACGTTGTTCCAGACACCGCGTATATAGATGTAGGAGTGACAGTAAGCAATGTAAAAACAACAAAAGAGGTAAAAGAAAAAATAGATACGATTAATAATCAACTGATCGCATCTCTCAAAAAACTTGGTATTTCGGCTCAAGAAATAAAGACAACCAACTATTCAATTTATCCCACATATATTTATGAAAATGAAATTAATAGAATTAATGGGTATGACGGAAACGCAACAATAACGGTAAAAACAAAAAAAACAGACATGGTTCCCCTCATTATTGAAGAGGCCACAAAAGCAGGAGCAAACCAAATTAATAACACCCGTTTTGTTGTTGGCGATCCCGCATCATATCGAGAGGTAGCGAGAGAAAAAGCAATTAAAAATGCAAAAGATCAGGCTCAAAAACTAGCAAATTCATTAGGAATACGATTAGGGAAGGTAACCAACATAACAGAATCATTAAGTGGGGGAGCAAGTATACAATATCCAATGTCTTATGCAAAAATGAGTGATATTGGAGGAGGAGGATCGACTCCAACACTCGAATCAGGGTCAGAGACAATAACCTCAGTCGTCACGCTCTATTTCGAAAAACGCTAAACCCATACATCATGAAAAAGCTTCATATTGTTCTTTTTTTACTGGTTTGCGTATTTATTTTTTTTGGATGGAAAACCATCGATCCTGATTTTGGGTGGCGCATTCGAGTTGGTCAACTCATATTAAATCAAGGGATACCACACACTGACCCTTTTTCTTTTACCATGATGAACTATCCATTCATTGATTTTTCGTGGCTTACCCATATATGTATTTTCTTGATTTACGGCTTAACTAACAATAGTTTATTATTATCACTTATATTTGGGTTTATCGCGGTTTTATCTCTCTATGAAGCTATTTTTGTTGAAAAAAAGAAGGATGGGTGGTTTGTTCCTGCTCTTGCTTTCCTTATTGGATCCTCACTATTTGGAGTTATTGGAATTCGTCCCCAAATATGGGGGTGGCTGTTATTTATGTTTTGGGTGAACGAACTCAGAAAAGGGTCCAAAGCAAGCTTTTCCATTTTATGTCTGATGCAGCTTATTTGGGTGAACATCCATGGGAGTTTTTTTCTAGGAGTAGGTACATTCATTCTTTATATCATTTCCGAATACATTCAAAAAAAAGAAATCAAAAAACACATAGGGAAACTAGTTGTTTTGTTCTGCATTACGATGATAAACCCCTACGGTTGGCGTTTGTGGAGGGAAATAGTGATAGGATTGTCAGATTCGCAACTTCATTTGAGGAATCAAGAGTGGATATCAAGCATTTTTGTTTTAAATATTTCATTTTGGTTTTATTGTACCTTTTTTTTCTCATTATTTATAAGAAATTGGAAACACACTTCACTTTTTGAAAAATTTCTTTCCTTATTTTTTTTCTCAATCTCGCTGTCTACCGTTAGGAATATGCCTCTTTTTGTTTTAGTTTCTGCTCCGTTATGTGTCCAGATGTGGTTTAGGTTCGAAAACAGTGTAACAAAAGAAATGAAGAAATATTTTTTCCTTTTTAAAAACACACTTATTATTTTGTTTTTTTTCATTGGATTTGCTCGCATCGGGAATGGCATTGCTCAAATCAAACCAATAAACAAAGTGTATCCGGTTGATGCTGTTTCATTCCTTATAGGTCACAAAGCGCAGGGGAGAATATACTCAGAATATGAGTGGGGAGGCTATCTTATTTGGAAGATGCCCGCCTTAAAAGTCTTTATTGACGGAAGAATGATGGGTTGGATGTTAAAACAGAATGATCCAAAACAAAGCGATAATACTACAAAGGAATATTTTATTATCAAAGACAAACATCCGTCGTTTGAACCTTATAGAAGAAAATACAACATAACCTATGCACTTATCAGAAAAGATAAGGAGAAAAATATATTTATAAAATATAAAAAAATATATGAAGATGAATTGAGTATTGTTTATAAGCTGTAGTATCATCCAATCATTCTTCCGCATGACCTTTTAGGCGAAATCACTGGTATAATTACGAATACACGGGACGTAGTTCAGATGGCTAGAACGTGCGCTTTGGGAGCGCAAGGTCGCGAGTTCAAGTCTCGCCGTCCCGACTTCGCCCGCTATAGCCTTTGGCGAAAGCGGGCTTCGACGGGCAAGCCCGACACAAGAATTTATTTCCGCTTCGACCTCGTCAGAGGATTAGAAATACGAAGGAGGGTCTCTTAAATCTTCTGTATAATAAACTTCATATGGCAGCGCAGAAAAAACCGTATCTTATTGTCCCTTTTTTAGTTGAACAGCCGACATGGGGAGGGACATACATTTGTGAAAAAAAAGGATGGCTTCAGAGAAAAGAACTTGAAAATAAAAAAATTGGTCAAAGCTATGAGCTCTATAATAAATCATTTCTTACATCAACCATCCTATCTTCAGACGATCCACGATTTTACCCCGAAGTAAAAGATGTGATACCCATTTCATTATTTATAGAAACAAGGCCATTTCCTTTGATAAAATTTACCCAGGCAAAAGGAAACTCCTTTCAACTTCATGTGAGGCCAGAAACACAGGGCACTTATTGGCGTCCCAAAGCTGAGTCGTGGTATTTTTTTGAAGAGGGTAAAATGACGTTTGGTGTGAAAAAGGGAATACAGATTGAAGAATATAAAAAATCATGCCACATAATTAATAATAAAATGAAAGAATTAAGCACTCTCGTGACACAGAAAAAACTTGATAGTATATCTGCTAGAAAAAGAGCTCGAGAATATGTTTTATCTCAAAATCCATGGCAGTACGTTAATGTACATTTTACGAAAAAAGGAGATGTGATCGACCTGAGTGGGGGAGGAATTCATCATTCATGGGAGGAAGATAATATTACTTGTCCATTAGGAAATATTGTCTATGAAGTTCAACAAGACGTTATAGACTCAGTGTGTACAATCCGATCGTTTGATCAAGGGAAGATAAAAGAAGATGGAACAAACAGGGAGATGCAAATTGATGATTATTTTAAATATATTGATTTGGATGAGGAAAGAAATACACTCAGTAATAAAAAAAACAAAGACGGTACATTATTTAACACTCCTTTTTATTCTCTTACATCAATAACAGTTGCCATTAATAAAGAAATGGAAAGCGCGACTTCATTTCACCATCTTTTTGTAAAAGAGGGAAAGATTGTTGTTGTGGATCAAAATAGAAATGAAATATGTGTAGGTGAGGGTCATTCTTGCTTTATTCCTATGGGAGTACGTTATCTAATTAAACCAAAAATGTATAGTGAAGTTTTATTAACATATTTATAATGACCTATGCAATTTATCTATAATAATTCGGGAATAAATGAGTTAAAAATAAATAAACTGCGGGCAGAATTATCAGAATATATTATTTATTGTAAAGCGGGCGTTCAGGAAAGAAATTATGAAATGGAAGAGGCAGCGCTCTGCTTAACTGATGATAAAAACATACTCAAAGAAGTATTGAGAATGGTGGATAGAAAAAAAACGGAAAAACTAAAATATATTATTAATATTGGCATTGGAGGATCTAATTTAGGGACAAAGGCAGTTTACGATGCATTATATGGGACTGTGGACATTTTTCAACAAAGCCGATATCCAAAAATAATTTTTTTGGATACAACCGACCCTGAATATTTATTCCAATTTGATCAATTTTTTAAGGAATCAATAACTCAAGAAAGTGAAGTAATAATTAATATTATAAGTAAATCGGGGGGGACAATTGAAACAGCGGTAAATGGAGAAATAGTTTTACATCTTTTTAAGGATAAATTTAAAAATTGGAAAGAAAGATGTGTAATAACGACAGACAAAAATTCACAACTTTGGGACAATGCCACAATCGCAGGAATCGATGTATTGGAAATCCCCAAAAAGGTAGGGGGGAGGTATTCTATATTCTCTCCTGTTGGGCTCTTTCCTTTAGCACTTTGTGGTATTAAGGTAGAAAAACTTCTTTTAGGTGCGACAATAATGAGAGATAGATGTCTTAAGCAGGAAGAAGATAAAAATATTGCGCTCACCTCAGCCGCCATATTATACGAGCACCTCAAGGAAGAAGTTGTAATTAATGACAACTTTTATTTTCACATGGAATTTGAATCTTTGGGTAAGTGGTATCGACAATTGATGGGAGAAAGCATAGGAAAAAATGGAACAGGTACAACTCCCACTGTTTCTATTGGATCCACAGATCTCCATTCAATTGTTCAGCTCTACTTAGGAGGACCAAAAAACAAATATACTTCTTTTATCTCTACAAATTTATTTAAAGAGTACAATCTTTCCTCGTTAAATGTACTCACACATATAAAAGAGATAGAAGGAAAATCAGCTGGAGACATTATGAAAGCAATCCAACAAGGAACAATAATGACTTACAAAAACCTCAATCTACCCTATACAGAGACAATTTTAGAAACAATAAACGAAGAAGAAATAGGCGCATATATGCAGTTCAAAATGAACGAAATAATGTTTTTAGGAAGCTTAATGAAAGTTAATGCATTTGATCAGCCCCAAGTGGAATTGTATAAAACAGAAACAGAGAAGATACTTGGGGGTTAAATCCTCTTATGCTGACCCCGATAGGGGGAAGCTTAGAGGATTTTATACCTATAAATAACCGAATATGTTTGGTGAAAATAAACTATAATGCAATTAAATTATATGAAGAGTATAAAAGTTTTGGCGCGGGCAATGCGGGTAAGCCAATGGATCAAAAATCTTCTCGTATTTACTGCTGTCATATTTTCCGGAAAATTATTTGATTTATGGATTGTGGGCCAAGCTATTATTGCGTTTTGCATATTCTGTTTACTTTCTTCTACTTCCTATCTCTTAAATGACATTATTGACTATCCTTATGACAAAAAACATCCCGTAAAGAGATATAGACCTATCGCATCTGGGGAAATAAGTATGCAGCAAGCAACATTTACCGTATTTATATTAACAGTAGTGTCATTATTACTCTCCCTTCTCTTTTCTGTTAACTTTTTCTTTCTTGCACTAGCCTTCATTCTTCTTCATTTTTTTTACTCGCTTTATCTAAAAAAATTTCCCACAATAGATATCTTTGCTATTTCTTTCTCATTTATTTTAAGAGCAGTAGGTGGGGAAGTGGTTACGGGATATCACATTCCTGTATGGCTACTCCTCACTATATTTTTCATTTCCCTTTTTATGGCGACGGTAAAACGACACGCTGAACTCATTACCCATGGGCGGGAAACACGAGAATCCCTCTATCGATATCAAGAACATTTTTTGGAATTTCTCACCACCACATTCGCAGCGGGCACTATTATTGCCTATGCCACCTACACATACGTAGAAAAAATACCACAGGTAAATACAATCTTTACTCCCTTTATGAGCCAATATCTCCCCGGATTTGAGGCGCGTAAGTGGATGATGGTTACTATTCCTTTAGTAGTATATGGGATATCTCGCTATGCACAGTTGCTCTATGAAAAAGTAGAAGGAGAGCGTCCTGAAAAGATAATTACCAAAGATAAACCTCTTGTTGCTACAATTATGTTGTGGGTCCTTACGATTATATTACTCATGTATATTTTATAGGTACTGAGCCAGCACATGGTATCCACTCCAAGCTCCTAGTTCTGCAGAAACACCATCAAGAAATATCGGAGGAACATATTTGATTGTATCATCAATTCCTGAGGTTGTTTTTTGCAA
>Ga0247841_10013419_pt1 | contig 10467 bp, 8 predicted proteins | sample LaCruzMarch2015__2_FD_192410 | JGI IMG/M metagenome (GOLD analysis project Ga0247841, IMG submission 192410) | Freshwater microbial communities from meromictic Lake La Cruz, Castile-La Mancha, Spain - LaCruzMarch2015_18m | ecosystem: Environmental > Aquatic > Freshwater > Lake | place: Spain...
CGGAGTCGCAGCCAGAGTCGCAGCCAGAGTCGCAGCCAGAGTCGCAGCCAGAGTCGCAGGAGGAGTCAATTGAGCATCGGGTGCTGCAAATATTGGCCTGCAAGCCCGCCAGAAAAAACGAGATTTCAGCGCAACTTGGGCAGAAGAGAGTGTCTGGCCATCTCAATAAAGTGATCCGCCATCTGCTGGCGGCCAAGCGCATTGAGTACACCATTCCGACTAAGCCCAATAGTCGTTTGCAGCAATATCGGATAATCGCCTTATGAGGAAAATCTGCATCATCACTGGCTCCCGTGCTGAATATGGCTTATTGTTCTTGGTTATGCAAGGCATCAAGCGCTTCACCACTCACCACTCACGACTCAACGCTTCACCACTAACGTCTCACCACTCACCACTAACGACTCACGTGCCACTCGACTTCACCGTCTCCACCTACGAGCGTTTGCTCAAGACGATTACTGCTCACGCCATACCCGTTTACGGTGTGCGCGAGTGGGTGCGACAGTCGCCCCCGCATGGCATATTGCTGCGCCACGATGTCGATCGGAAACCCAAGAATGCTCTGCGCATCGCCGCACTTGAAGCCCAACACGGCATATTCTCAACCTACTACTTCCGCATCGGCCGCAATTCATTTGATCCGGCCATCATAAAGGAGATTCACAAACTTGGCCATGAGATTGGCTATCATTACGAAGACCTGTCCCTGGCCGGCGGTGATCACAACAAAGCGCTTGACTTGTTCGCCCGGCACCTCGCCCAGCTGCGCAATCTGGTGCCAGTAACCACTATTTGCGCGCACGGCAGGCCACTGTCCCGCCATGACAATCGCGACTTGTGGCGGTATCACCAGATGGCTGCTTACGATATCGAAGCTGATGCCTTTCTAACTATTGACTACACTGATGTTTGCTATTTGACTGACACTGGCCGCAGTTGGGCAAGCCATGCGCCCAACATCCGTGATGAAGTAAAAACCACGAAGTATGCAAGCATCAAGACCACAGACGACTTGATGCGTTACATTTCACACATGCCACACAGCAAACTTGCCTTGGTTACGCATCCTGAACGCTGGGGAAGTAGCGCAATAGCCATTATTAAGTCGTATCTTCGCGACATGGCAGTAAATGCGATCAAGATGCTGCTTGTTTTAATCAAACTAAGGCAGGGTAATTCAGCAACATCTGTAGTCGATATTGGTGCCTTATGAAAGAAAAAGCAGAGCAACATAATACCCAAAAGAATAAGCAGTCATTCATTCTGCGATGGGTGCAGCGGCACATGGGCACTGCTGTCTTGGAGGAAAAGACACTTGGTCAATTGACCCGGAAAATTCTCTCCTCAATATTGCAGAGCATTGCCATGAGTACCCTGCCATTCCCGCCGTCCTTTCGTGTCATGTTGCAAAGAATGAGAGGGGTTAGGATCGGCAAAAATGTTTTCATTGGAATGCGCTGCTGCTTGGACGCAGTCAGACCAGACTTGATCACGCTTGGCGATGATGTGTCATTGGCAGGCAACGTTACGATTCTAACTCATTCACAGCCACCCGGCCCAATAAGAGTAATATTCCGAAATAAGCTTCATGTTACCAAGCCGGTAATCATTAAAGATGGTGCATGGATTGCCGTCAACACCACGATACTGCCGGGGGTAACTATTGGGAAATGTGCTATTGTCTCTGCTGGCTCAACTGTCAAGAGTGATGTGCTTGATTTTATGGTTGTTGAGGGCGTACCCGCCCAAAACACGAGAAGTATTCCCCAAAAGTAGAGTCGCATAATAATATTGTTTATAATCATGCAAATAACAATCATTAATCCATTGCAACATATATTTGATATGTGAAATTGCCAATGATAAATTCAATTGATAATAACTCACATAGGATGTTATATCAAAATTCTCTTTAGTATAAATCATCCTGCGCACGTACATTTTTTTCGCAATACTATCAAAGCACTTAATGAAAAGCACATTAAGTGTTTGATTGTTGCCAGAGATAAAGACATAACACTTTCACTCCTTGACAAATACAGCATTGATTATGTGGTCGGTTCAAAAGCTGCGAAATCATTAATTTCGAAATGCTGTGAGATAATTGAATACCAACGTGTTGTGTATGGTATTCTCAGACGTGAAAAACCAGATACTGTAATGTCAATAGGTGGGCTACTCTGCATTCACGCCGCAAAGCTTTGTGGAACACCATACATTTTGTTCAGTGATACAGAGCATGCGCGATCTGAAATTCTGATTAGCTTTCCTTTTGCAAAGTTTATAGTGACCCCTTCATGCTATTTAAAAAATCATGGCAAAAAACAAGTTCGTTACGATGGGTGTCATGAGCTTGCTTACTTGCATCCAAATCGTTTCACACCAAATCCCACAGTCTTGAGCGATCTAGGATTGAACGAGGTAGACAAATTCTTTATTCTGCGCTTTGTCTCTTGGGATGCTGGTCATGACATGTACCAGCATGGTTTCACCGTTAATGGCAAACGGCGCATGGTTGAACTCCTGAGCAAGTATGGCCGTGTGATTATCAGTTCAGAAGCACAATTGCCAGAAGAATTCGAGACATATAGAATGCCCATATGCCCAACTAAAATGCATGATCTGCTTTACTATGCCACCATGTACATTGGCGAAGGTGGCACTATGGCATCTGAAGCTGCCGTATTGGGCACGCCAGCAATATTCGTCAACACCCTGCGCCTTGGCTACCTCAACGAGCAGGAATCAAAGTATGGCCTTGTGTACTCATGTAGCGATGAAGAATCAGCGCATAGCAAGGCGGCGGAATGGCTGGCAATTCCAGATATCAAAGCGAAATGGCAAGCGAAAAGAAAAAAAATGCTCGCAGACAAAATTGATGTCACGCAGTTCTTGCTTGATGTCATAAATGCTGTTTAAATGCTGTTTATCTTCGATAGATAAGTGTATTGCTATGAGGCTTCTCTATTATGTATCATATATTTGTATAATTGGCCCTGTTACAGCGATTTCTGCCTTCATCGCTAATGTGAGGAAACTATTGCTAATTGCGCGCGGTGCTTGCGTAGGTAAGCACACTTATATTTCTCCGACAGCGTACGTTGACACACACAAGCCAGGGCGTGTTATTATAGGTGACAATTGCTATATAACACGAAATGTCGTTATCTTGTGCCACACGGATACGAAGAGGGGTGGCCCGCTTGGCATTTGGAACGAGGGGAAAGAAAAGAGAGTGTTTGGCACCGTGCGAATAGGAAACAATGTATTCATCGGCGTTAATTCAGTAATAATGCCAGGTGTTACAATTGGTGATAATGTCATAATAGGTGCTCTTTCATTGGTTCGATCAGATATCCAAACAGGCGTGATTGCCGCAGGAAATCCCGCTCGCTTTATTGGATTAACGGACGACCACGTAAGTCGTTGACCTGCTACTATATATAATTCTGGCATACCACATTAGGATGTCTATTAATATTGCATTTGTAGTTGGTCTAAGTGACGCCAAAGCTCTGCAAAAGATAGCGCCATTACAGTCTCTGCCACAAGTAGTAAGAATCGACATTTTCAGAAGATTGCCATTGCAAGGTGTCAAGCTATTTTGGTTACAAATACCACGTATGTTTCGAAAAAGCGTATTGTTGGCAGAATTATCGAGAATATGCTTGCTGTTCATCACGGCTCATCGTTATGACGTTATTATTGGGTGCCACTTCAAATACCATTGCCTGTGGGCTTATTTAGCTTCGCGTTTGTGGCGAAAGCCACTAATACAGTTAATTACATCCGACGTTAATATTGAATGTGCCAATTACTTCTTTAGAAGAGCTATTCTTAATGCAAATGCTTGCGGCGTACGCGGGCCTGTTTCTGCAAAAATGCTGCGCAGATTGGGATACAATAAAAGAATAGCCGTGATCAATAATGCCTATAGTATCCATTCGGAGAAGGAAGAACATAGTGAGAATATTCTTTATGACTTAGTTGTAGTATCACATTACTTCTCTTATGCTAAAGACTTTCCATGGATGATGGAAGTTTTGCATGAAGTAAACAAACAATATGCGCCGTTTCGTGTTGCAATGGTGGGTTCGCAATTGCAGGAGAAACTTCACAATCAAATTATTAAGTATTCATTGGGAAACGTGCTATACTTCTTTGGATATAAATCACAATCAGAAATATCAGATGTTTACAACCAGTCTCGCGCTCTACTTCTTACGTCTCGATATGAAGGACTCCCTATGGCTATAATTGAAGCTATGGCGCATGGATTGCCTTGTTTTGCAACGCGCGTTGGAGACATCCCATGGCTAGTTAGAGAAGGCATTGAGGGAAAACTTGTAGATCATGGAGATACTCAGACACTGGTCTCTACCATTGTTAATGCACTGCAAAACCCTGGTGAAATTACAAAAATGGGCAAGAACGCACGCAACAGGCACAATGCACTTATGCCACGTTTTGAGATAAGTGCCATTGCTTCTGCGTGGAATATACTTTTGAATGCTGCAGTGCATTAAGTGCCACTAATAATCGTCTTATTAATTGTAAACCGTCCCACAATACACTTATAGGAAACATAGCCCTGACTATGTTCTGCAATCGAGCACCACTACCTGCATAACACGTACAACGCTCTTTGGATATTTAACATCATTCTTATACTTAGATATTGTTTAATATGCTCAAAAAAAACACATCATATATAAAATTACTATTCACGCCTATGCATCTTATGCGAATGTCTATTATAGCATATGGCGTCTTCCTAATATTATTATGCTTCATGAGATTCGCTGCAGTTGACGAATCATACTATTTAAAACAAGCTGCTACTATAGCGGACGCATTGCGGCGCGGCAATTGGTTCGGTGACATGCCGGTCGGCACGCATGGCTTTCTCATCAAGACAATAACGGCACTGCTCTTCCTAGTCTTCGGTAACTCCGTCTTTCTTGCCACGTTGCTTACGGCTACCATAACTTTGCTGACATTCTGGTTGTGCTATTATGTTCTTGATGAATTACTGCATTCACAATGGTGGGCTCTAGTTGGCACATGGCTTGTCTTTGCCAATCCTATGACCATATTCTGCTCATATAAGTATCTTGTCGATGTGCCTGCCATGTGTGCCGTACTACTCATCATTGACGCCGTATTCAAGAGAAAAAGCGCGTGGGTAATTGGCCTACTACTCTTGCTGGCAACAGATGTGCGTGAATATCTCTTGTTCATTTTGGGCCCTGCACTTGTTTTGTGGATTGCCATGGAACAGCTTGTCAGTGCACGTAACGATTACATTTATAGTGAAAAAGCGCAATGCGGAATCATTAGATATCTACTTCCTATTTGGACACGCAGCGCTTTTATGTGCATATATAAAAGTGTCTTGAAATGCACAGTGGTATTATTACCTGTTGCAGTGTACATACTAATTATGATACACACGACGCTTTTGCCTAAAAATCAAACATTAGTTGAACTTACTGATGTGAATAATAGTGGAATTATTAAACAACTTAAGTCTTTTGCGCCAAGCATGGCCATACATACAAAAGTACAAACATTGCACGCCGGACAATTGGCACTGATAAAAATACCAGGGTATGCACCGGCGGCAGCAGTGCCGAGGGCCGAGGGCGGAAGGCAGAAGACAAACGAGGTTGGGAAGGTGGCAGACGTGAGTCGTGAAGTGTCAAGTCGTGAGTCGTTGCAGGCAGGAGAGTTGAGTCGTGAAGGGTCGAGTCGTGAGTCGGTGCAACCAGCGGTCACGCCGCCTGCGGTCACGCCACCTGCGGTCACGCCACCTGCGGTCACGCCACCTGCGGTCACGCCACCTGCGGTCACGGCCCCTGCGGTCACGGCCCCTGCGGTCACGGCCCCTGCGGTCACGGCCCCTGCGGTCACGGCCCCTGCCTTTGCAGAAAAACAAAGCACTAAGGACCAAGGACAAAGCACCGCTGCTTCCAGCACGACCGAAGACCGAGGACCGAGAACCGATGTCCGTGCAGAAGCAGCACCTGCCACAGAGCCTGTAGTTCCAGAGTCGACGACAAACGTCTCACAGCTAACGACTAACATCCAGACACAAACCACAGAATCACCGAAAGACTTGGGTACAGAAACACCGCCTACAGAAACGACCAACACATCACCACTCACTACTCACCACTCACTACTCAGCGCCGAGGCCTCACAACTCACCACTCCCGACTCACGAGTCACACAGACGGATCTCGGTCCACGGACTTCGGACCTAGTTGCCGAACCACCGGTCACGGCTCCTGCCGTCACCGCTCCTGCCTTTGCAGCAGGACAAAGCACTACGGACAAAGGACTAAGCACTTCTCATACTCTACAAACAAGCGCTTCGCCGGGCCTTTTGGATAGCCCCACTTCGCGCCGCGAACAGGAAGCAATCCAATCCACGGCATCTCCCCAACAAAGCACTAAGGACAAAGCACCAAGCACTGCTCTTGCAAGCGCACCAAGCACCGCTATTCCGCAGCCATCCAGCAACCAGCAACCAGCAACCAGCATCATCAACACAGCACCAAGGACTTCTGCTCCGCAGACGGATCTCGGATCTCGGTCCTCGGACCTCGTCTCCCAAGCCCAACCTCCCACCCTCGCGGTCTCCCAACTTCTTACCCGAGTGGCCTCCGCACCGTCTGCAGTCGCCAATCGGCCCTCGAGCCACGTCCCTTGGATCTCGGTTCCTGTACTGCGCCCCCCCCCACCCGTCGTCCGCAAGCCCGTGCGGCAGCAGACCGCTCTGCAACAGAATCACGGCATTCTCGCCGCGAAGCAGAAGCGAAGCCTCCGCCAGTCGGCTGCATACGCCTCCTTCCTCGGTGATCAGCCGGACAACCTTAAGCCGTCTTCGCTTTCCCGCGGCGTGCTTGTCTGCTCTTTGTTGACGCTGCCTCATGGTTCCTTTGCCATAGGTGCCGCTGTTTTTACTACAGCGGTATTCGATATTATCAATGTGCTGATCAGCCTTTTCAATACGCTCGTTATCTATTCAGTGAAAATTATTCATCCTGAGACTTTCAACTTCAATAGACTGCCGCATATCGTTGTCTTTTTTGCTGTACCCGCAGCACTAATTATGAGCTGGTCCTGGCTTAAAAAACGTCAGACGACATATCTTTTCGTCAGTACGCTTTTCTTTATGTACATGATCATTCATATAGCCAGAGTAAGTGTAACGCGCTACATGGTTCCATTCTATCCTCTTGTTATATTGTTTTTTCTTCTTTACTTACGCTATTTGTCGAAACGTACCGCTCTCTCTTTCTTTATTTTAAGTATGACGACTTTAGCATTCGTTTGCTCAATGACCATAGACAACGTCAACATCCCAATTAAAGTGATAATGTGTTTCACAACCATTATTGCTGTGCTTATCCTTGTAATTACACGCAGATATACTCCTTTGTTTGCTAATCGTTATGCGTTGTTCATTCCCGCACTGATTGCTTTCTTCACTCTGTCAAGTTCGCTTTATATCATTATATTCGCACGCGACACACAAGGAGCTCCAGTAAGAAGCTTTCTTGAATACGGCTACAACCGTGAATGCGCAAAGATTATGTGCTGCTTCTCCCCCCATGCTAATGTATGGTTGAACGACACCGGTGTTTCCGGTTTACCTCTTTTCTATAGACCGGACACTCTAAATCGAAAAACTCATTTGTTTGATGCGATGTCGGTTCGATATTTAGAGCGCTGTGTACGCAAACTTGACATTTCTGAAATTGGATTGGTGGTGTCAGATTTACCGCGACGCATGTTTGCAAATCAGAATCTATTACCCGATCTTCTTGCTGCGGATTGGCTTGAACAACGTCAGAAAATTAAACTCAAAAACAAGTCGCTCTATTTATTCTCTGTACTCGCGTCCGTAGAACCGATCAACGCGACGCCGATAAAAGGGAAGTTGGCAGAATCACTAACGCCCAATCTATCTTTTACTATAGCTGCCACAACAAATTCTCCAGCGGCTACTTGGTGGCAAATACGCGAAATAGATGTGCTGGCTACACTGGTGAGTGAAGGAGAAACAAAAATGTCTGTGTACAATCCTACAACGCTCAACGGTTCTTCATGGCTGAATGCCGGTAATGGATCCTACACTTTCGACGGCAAGGCCGATTTGATAGATTGCGAGATCCCTTATCAAGAATACTCTACCCTGTGTGCATGGGTAAAGCCGTCCAGTGCATCACAAAAAGCAGCCGTCGCCGGTAATCTTGCATACTTGTACGGTGATCTGTGGAATACGCGCGGAAGAGGGCTGCAATATGATTCAGGTAGAGTGTATGCCATTGGCGATTGCGAAACTGGCCGCAGTAAATTGTCTGCGACACTTGTTGACAGAACCTGGCAGCATATTGCCGTAACATTTTCCTCAAACGGCGCTCTATATGTCAATGCTGCATTGAAAGACTCAGGCGATATAGCGGGAGGATACAAATACTCATTTGCGATAGGTCAATCTAGAGTATCACGTCCTGCCACCAGATCAAGTGATTTATATTTCAGCGGCAATATTGACGATGTGCGTGTATACAGATCCGCTCTCACTGAAAAGCAAATATCAAACATATGGCTTTCAACAAAAGATAATTATATAGAAACAATATCGCAGGAAAGTAATGACTATTTAACAAGCATGAGACTGTGGCTTCAAGTAAACACAAACAGATTCAACAATAATGTAGTGTTTTCTGATTCTCCAATGCGCACTTGGGACTCATGTAAGGTTAATACTGTTGTTCAACGCACATGGGACAGCGGTGTTGTCACCAACGAACACACATGCATCACGGTTCCTGACGGCATCTTGCAGAACGATCGCATCTACTACTGGCAAGTACGCTACCAAGATGCCCAAGGCAAATGGAGCAGACCGTCAGAACCGACATGGTTCAGGACGAGGGCTGGTAGTGAGAAGTGAGGGAGTGGTGCTTGGTGCTTTGTCCTTAGTCCTTTGCCAAATGTTGATTGCAGACTAAGCACCAAGGACTAAGCACCAAGGACGTTTTACCTTCACGACTCACGACGCACGTCTCCTATCTAACGCCTCACTAATATCGATTTACGATTAACGCACTGCATCATGATAAGTTTCATCATCATCGGTCGCAACGAAGCGCGCAACATTGAGCGTTGTATTGTTTCCGTGCTTGAAACAATAAATGTTAACAAGCTTACAGATGCAGAAATTCTCTATATAGATTCCAACTCGATCGATGGCACGGTATCAATTGTCCAGAAACATCCCCAAGTCGTAATCTACAGGATCACGCAGGGATGGAATGCCGCTGTCGGGCGTAATGTAGGCGCAGAAGTATCTGAAGGAGAGGTTTTGTTCTTCATAGATGGCGATGTAGTGATTGATCCTTTCTTTCTTTCTTTTGCATTACAGTCAGGCCACCTTAACGATGGAATATTGACAGGCGCTTTGTACGAATATCAATACAACGCAGCACATCAATTAGTTAATCAAGGATGGCGCAATCAACCAGATGCAAAAGAAAAACGCATTTATTTTACCGGCGGTATATTTTTAATTAAACGCAGAATATGGGATGTAATTGGCGGAATGGATTCCAGAATGAAGAAAGGACAGGATGGTGATCTCGCCATGCGATTATATGCCTCTGGCTATAAAATACATATGCTTAATAAAAAAATGGGTGATCATCATACAATTAAATATATACACTCCGATCGTGTTTGGGCAACATTGTTCAAAGGAAATATGCTCTATGCAAAGTCTGTTCTTTACCGCAGGCACTTTTTTAAGTGGCCTGCTTTGAAGAGATTGATGACACATGATTATACCTCGTTGGCTTTGCTTTTAACAGTTGCAGCTCTTATTGTAAGGCCAACATATATAGTGACTATCCCCTATGTTTTTATTGTGATATTCAAATCAGTAAAGCAACGCGGTATTTCGTGGCAAAACAAACTGTCTCTCATTCCCTATTACTGCGTACGAGATATAACGGTAATAGTAGGCTTCTTCTTCTTCTATCCGCGAGCCACCATCTGTAAATGGATGAAAATATGTCTTTGATTTGTAGATAGTGTTTTAACTTGCCAATTAGTGATCGGTAAGTAACAGAGTAATCTCACGATTTATGATTCATAAAGAACACCTCGATTACTCACGCTTCACGACTCACTACTCCCGACTCGACGCTTAACGACGCACTGCTCACTGCACCCAACTCCCTTGACTTCCAACACGCGCTTCATAACCCTCTGCTGCTTAACAGGACTCGCCGTTCTGACCATAAGTACCCTAACACTCCACCATCGGCCTGTCCGGCCCAATGTTGTCAAAGATGCGCTTAACAGCAGTTCTACTAATGCAATGCGCACGCTGGAGCCAACCGCTGCCGTGGCTCGCAAGAGCACTCCTGATAAAGGCATTGCTGATGCCTT
>Ga0247841_10013420_pt1 | contig 10467 bp, 9 predicted proteins | sample LaCruzMarch2015__2_FD_192410 | JGI IMG/M metagenome (GOLD analysis project Ga0247841, IMG submission 192410) | Freshwater microbial communities from meromictic Lake La Cruz, Castile-La Mancha, Spain - LaCruzMarch2015_18m | ecosystem: Environmental > Aquatic > Freshwater > Lake | place: Spain...
CGGGCCAACATTGTTTTGCCCGAGCCGGGACTGCCCACCATAATTATGTTGTGTCCTCCGGCAGCAGCAATTTCCATTGCCCTTTTTGCCTGCTCTTGGCCTAAAACTTCTTTCATATCAAACTCAACAATAGTTGCTTTTTCTTGGCTGCCTTGTTTATAAACAATCGGCAAAATTTCTTCCCCGCCCTTTGATTTTCCGACAAAATGCCTACAAAGCTGGCCTATATCTTCAACGGGAAAAACTTTTATTCCCTTTATGGCGGCAGCTTCATTGGCAGAATCTTTTGGCACATACAAATTTGTAAAACCAGATTCTTTGGCAAAGAGCGCCATCAAAAAAGCTCCCTTGGTGTGGCGCAAACTGCCATCGAAAGAGAGCTCGCCCAAAAACAAAGATTTTTCTGGAATTTTAAACTCAAGCACGCTGCTTAAAATTCCCAAAGCAATTGGCAAGTCATACATAGAACCTTCTTTGGGTACGTCGGCTGGCGCCATGTTTACAGTAATTTTCTTTTGCGGAAAATCAACATCACTGCTTTGTATGGCAGTTCGCACCCTTTCTTTGCTTTCGTCCACCGCTTTGCCCGCCAAGCCCACAATTTCAAACCCGGGCAAGCCTTTGTTGGCCAAATTAATTTCAATGTCAACCTTTATGGTTTCTAGCCCTAAATTGACCACCGACGGCACCTTAATTAACATGTTATTAAAAGTTTAAAATTATTCTTTATTTTTTTACGAAAAACCCAGGATTCCCGATGTTAAATCGCGGAGATACCATATATTTATCTCGCGTGGCAGGTGGTTGCCCAAATTGACGTTCCCAAAGTTCCTTAAAAAGATTTTTAACCCCCTCCACGGGTATGGTGCTACCATATTCCAAATATCCACCGTCTTCATTTAAAACCCTGGTGATTTCTTCACCAAGCTTGTCTCCATACCTAATAATCTCTGAAGATATTCCGAAAGCAAATACACTCACCGAACCATCTGGGAGTCTCTTGAGAAAATTTAACATGTCTCCTTGTATAATACAGGCCGGAATCGCCTGGGGTTTGATGTGATTGTTTATTTTACTATCAATTCCTTCTACCTCCCGTAGTCTTTTCACGAGAGACTCTCTTAAACATGCTTCAGTTGTACCTTCGAGCTCACCCTTCGTAAAAAAATCTACTCCAATATATCCCTTCGCGCCAAACAAGGAGGCCAAACAATATCCTTGCCAAGAAGTGTCCGACCCCAGATCAACTACTACTTGTCCCTTCATTTTTTCTCTTAGAAAATCTATATCTGTTTTTAATTCCGCAGATAACCCTTCATATTCTTTTCCCTCAACCATCGCGCGCACATCCTTTCTAAAAAAATCGTAAATAAAAGAATCACTAAAATCGTTCGATCTATAGTCGACACCTTCTACTTTTTTTACCTCAGACTCTGACTTAATGTCGGGAATTAAATGTTCGACTGGAACTTCATGCACAACTATTGGCTCATCGGGTTCTTGCGTGGATTGTGGATTATCTTGCCGTGGCATTTCTCCCATAATTTTTATCTCTTAATTAACAAATTGGATTGCGATATTCAGCCTCAGGTTAATGAGTGCTAACCTGATTGTAACACTATTTTAATTTATGTAGTATTTACCACCCTCCAAATTTATGAAGCCTTTGAGTTGCATCAACGAAAGGGCTGTGCCAAGCTGGGCAACAGGAACCGCGAACATTCGAGCCATTTCATCGGCTTTCATTGGTTCTCGCCGTAATTGTTCTATTATTCTCTGTTCTAATCCAGAAGATTTGGTTAAGTCGGACTTAACAAAATTTGATGAAATCGAACCTTTCGCCGAGGGCAAAATTTCGAAAAAATCTAAAATGTCTTTTGCTTCGCTTACCGGCTCGGCCCCTTCTTTTATAAGTTTTAATGTCCCCCTTGAAACCTCGCTTGTAATTGGGCCGGGTAAAGCAAAAATTTTCCTGCCATATTTCTTTGCGTAACCCGCGGTAATTAAAGAACCCGATTCTAAGGCGGCCTCTGTAACAAAAACCGCTTTTGAAAGTCCGGCAACAATTCTGTCTCTTTGCACATAAGTAAAATTTTGCGGCTGATCTAGGCCCGGGTATTCAGAAATAATTAAACCGCCTGTATCTAAAATTTCTTGATAGAGCTTTTTTTGGGTGCCAGGATGTATTAAATCAATTCCGCAAGGCATTACGGCAATTGTTTTGCCCCCTTGGCCGGACAGGGCACATTTTACAGCAGCCGAGTGAGCTGCTTCGTCACCTCCATACATAAACCCGGAAACAATTGTAATGCCGGCTGCGGCGCATTCGGTAACAATTTGTTCGGTTGCCCTGCGACCGTATGATGTTAGGTGCCGCGAACCCACAACCGCCAAACAATTCTCAAAAATTTCGTCAGGCCAGTTTCCCTTGTAATACAATTTTTTAGGGCCCGAACTGGCAACAAGATTTTTTAGAGCTTCTTTTAATAGTAGAGGATATTTTTTGTCTGTTATTTCAACAGTTTCTGCCATTTTTATTTACAGGGTTCTCAACAGCATATTCACACTCCGGGTTTGTTCAACGGCGGATACAATTGTCTGTCTATTGTCCTTTCAAAACAAACTCGTCCCACGTCGTGCCACCAATTTTGGTCCCCGTTAACGGGATACTTTGTATAAGCAGCAGTCGCCGTAGTGGTCGGCTTGTTAAATGTGGCGCACAATTCAAAAGATAAATCTGTCACGCTTATTGGGCGATACTCGTAACTGGCTTTTGTCTGCGGGTCTATCGGCGCAACAAAACCAGAAATTGTGTCGTTTAAATCAGACAAGCTTGCAGGCATTGCTTCTTTTCTCTGCCAATAATTTACAACTTGATATTGGATATTTTGCAAGTCACTTACCTTCTGCTGGTCAAACTGCACCAGTCTTGCGGTTGCAGGCGAACCGATAATAAAAAATGAGCCGACTATAACTATTAAAACTAGGGCACCGGTTGTCCAGGCAAAATATTTTGCAGATTTTGCCGGAGTTTCGCGCCTAACATCGTCCAAATAATATCCAAAAACAAAGCCAGCCACCAAAAGCACCGATAACGCTTTCAAAACAAACCTTGTGGTTATCTCTCCCCCTAAAAGCATATTTATTGTTGTTATTAAGTCCCCAATAATTGTAAGTGAGGCGACGAAAAGCGTTAAATAAATTAACCACTTTCTTATTCTCGCCTCTCTTACCTGCGCCTCTCTCCTGTAAATTTTATTCAAATACCAGGAAATCAAAATAAAAACAGGGAAAACAATAATCAACGAAGAAACCGCAAACCTTATGGGCCCAGCAAAACCCATATATCCATAATATGACCCGTTCAAAATGTCCGGAAAATAATAATTTATGTATTGCCAAAGCAAAGTTACAAAGGTTACTGCCGACCAGTATAACGTTACTACCACCAAAAGATGCAAAAATAAATCTCTTGGCGTGTTTCTCTTTAGCGCTGCCCCTGTGTTATTTATGTTTTCCATAATTTTGTTGCTATGCGTTTAGACACGTAGCAAAGTTAATTATATATTTTATTATTTAAATAAGCTTTTATCATTTTGGCGCTAGGGGGATAAACTTTTTCCGGCAGATTATCTAAATTATACCACTTCCATTCGGTTATTTCATCTGGCTCCATTGTTTTTGGTTCTTCCTTAAAATCTTCAATTAAAAACCCTATAGTCACGTAATGATTATCGGGCACAATTTCATCTGAAACACTTATAATTTTTAATCTTTCTGCCTCAACTTTAACGCCAATTTCCTCAAAAAGTTCTCTGCAAGCTCCGTTTACTAAGGTTTCCTGAAAATCTAACTTTCCGCCGGGCATAGTCCATGTGCCTTCGCCGTGCAAATCGCTTGAAGCTTTTTCTGCGTCGTCATTTCTTTTTCCAAGCAAAACTTCGCCTCGATTATTTAAAACCATTATTCCCACTCCAACTTTTGGCCTTTGTTTTTCCATATAAATAATAAACTAAAAATTAACCATTTTGGCTTCGCCCTTACCTTCACTCTCTTCATCTTCTTTTGCCACGCCAAATCCGGGGTACCCATTGGGGCCAGGAGCTGGTTCTTCATCTTCTTCTTCTAAAAATCCGCCGGCTTGCAAAGTCCACAGTTTTTTATAAAGACTATTTTCGTTTGCCAATAATTCTTGGTGGCTTCCTTGTTCAACAATTTCACCTCTATCAATAACAATAATTCTGTCCATTTTTTGGATTGTCGACAACCGGTGGGCAATAACAATGGTTGTTCGGCCCTTCATTAAATTATTTAAAGCATCTTGAATTAACATTTCAGAGTTAGAATCTAGGCTTGAAGTCGCCTCGTCTAAAACCAAAATTGGGGCATTTTTTAAAATTGCCCTGGCAATCGCCACGCGCTGTCTCTCGCCACCCGATAATTTAATCCCACGTTCGCCAACAAAAGTTTCAAGTCCGTTTGGCAAGTCTTTTATAAATTCGTCGCAGTGAGCTAACGCGGCTGCTTTTTCGATTTCTTCCCTGGTCGCGCCGCGCCCACCATAAGCAATGTTTTCAGCCAAAGTTCTGTGGAATAAAATCGGGTCCTGCGGAACCATGGCAATATTTTTCCTTAAGCTTTCCTGTGTTACTTGCGAAATATCCTGTCCGTCAATTAAAATTGAACCGGCTGACGGCGAATAAAGTCTTAAAAGCAATCTCACAAAAGTTGTTTTGCCTGCCCCGGACGGCCCGACCAATGCCACTTTTTCTCCCGCATTTATATTAAAATTTATTTTTTCTATAACTTCTCTTGTTTCGTTAAAGGCGAAAGAGAAATTCTTGAATTCAATTTCTCCCTGCCTACCGGCAGGCAGGCCTCTTCCCATTACAAGCTCTTTTGCCTTGGGCGAATCCTTTATTTCGTGAGATAAAAGGCTTATTTCAACCATTTCTTTGGAGTCAGCATAACTCTGGTACAAATCCCTCACCAATCTTGTAAATCCCCACAACTGGTCAATTATATTTATCACGTATGCTTGAAGCAAAACAAAAACGCCGATTGTTATTAACCCCTGTTGCCAATATTTAATGGCGTAAAAAAACAAAACAAATTCTATGGCAAACCCCAAAAAAGACTGGCCGGCTTCTATAACCGAGTCTAAGTTCCATGCAAATTTAGTTATTTTTGCTTGCTCATCTGTGACTTTTTTATAGCCCTGCGACTCAAACTTATACCCGTTGAAAAGCTGAACAGCGTTTTGGTTTGCTATTGTGTCGGCTAAATATCCGGTTGCTTTTGAGTCAAACTCGGCAACTTTTATGTCGTACTTTAATTTCCACCTTGAGAAAAAGACATTAAACGACAAAAAAACAATTGTCCAAATTAAAATAACCAAAGCAATCCATTTATTTATGAAAAAAACAACAACAAGTATTGAAACGACTCGCACAAAAAGAGGCAATAAACTCCAAAGCAAATTGTCGGTTATTCTTTCAAATGCCCTTGCAAACCTGTTGACTTTTTGCACCAAAGAGCCGGCAAAATTATTTACAAAAAATGAATACGAATGCAACATCAAGTGGTCATACGACTGCTGTTTTAACTTTGCCATTACTCTTGGCTCATAATAATTGTTTGCTAAACTGGCCATGCGGTAAAAAAGCCAAAGCAAAATGTTGAGCCCTAAAACATAAAAAATCAAAGTGAAAAGCTTTTGAGCAATAATCGTTTTGTCGCCTGCAACTGTGATAACATCAAAAAACTGCTTATAAAAAAGCGGGATTAGCGCCATAACAATGTTGGCCAAAATCATAGAACTCACCGAAGCAAAAAGTAGCCACTTGTATGGTTTTGCCCCACGCCAAAAAGCAGCCAAAACATCTTTGAGCTTCACCTCTGGGTAAACAATACCTTTCTGAATTTTTTGTATTTTTTCCGTTGGCATAATGTGGACCTGGGCAGAATCGGACTGCCGCCTCCTCGTTGCGAACGAGGCGTAATGCCACTTTACTACAGGCCCGTGCTTTAGATTGTGCGAGAACTCTTTCTAAAAAAATTCCAACTCCCCGTGATTACCCTAATACCCACAAGCTCTAATCCTACAAGAGCAAGCCAAGATCCTGGAGTAAGCGGTGTCAAAAGCGCAATCAACCCAATCAAAATTAGAAAAATGCCAATTGCAAACTTTGCCCTAGGATATTTTTCTGAAATGTGATCGTGAATTTTCTTTAGGTGTCTTTTCATATTATGTCGGGGTACTGAGATTTGCACTCAGACTAAATCCTCCCGAAGGACTCGTGCTACTGTTACACTATACCCCGTTTTTTACGTTACCCAGTATTTTGCTTTGGTCATTTTGTCTTGCTTTGTTTCAATCTCAGATTTTTCTTCCTTTGACTTTTCTGCCAACTTTTGCAATTCTTTATCGCTTAATTTTCCCAATTTTGCAACCTCTTTTGCCAAAAATTCCTTGTTGTTATTTTTGGGATCGTCTAAAACATAGCCCAAAAGAACATCCAAAGTTTGACCAACTCTTGGCCCCGGTTTAATTTTTAGCATTTCCATTATATCGCTTCCGTTAATTTTCAGCATTTTAGCTGAAATTGGGTCTTGCGAAACTTTGTCTATAAGATATTTTAAGTGCCGCAACTTATAAGGCTCGGCTTTTGGCACGCCACTTCCAATTCTGTCTGCCTGGCGCACCTGCAAAAGCTCTTCCATGTTTTCTGGCCCCATATTTTTTACCAGCCTGCGCACAGATGCCTCTCCAACCTCGTCAACATTATAATAAAACAAGTGATATCTAACAAGCCTTGTTATTTTTTCAACCTCTTTTTTGGAAAATTTTAAGCGGTTCAAAGCCTGGAATGTCATTTTGGCCCCTACAATTTCATGGTTATAAAATGTTGCTTCTTTACCCTCTCCGGCTTTTACTCGTGGCTTAGCAATATCGTGGAACAAAGCAGCTAATCTAACATACATATTAAATTTTTTCTTGGCAGTATACTCTAAAGATTTTATTGCGTGCTGATAGCAGTCATATATATGATGCTTGTTTTGAGCCACTCCGTAATTTTCTAAAAGTTCGGGAACAATATATTTTAACAGCCCCAATTCTCTGAGCAGTTCAATTCCCGCCGAAGGCCCTGAGCCCGTCGAAGGGTCGGCCATAACTATTTTTACAAACTCATCTCTTATTCTTTCTTTTGAAATCGCCTCTAGCCAAACACAATTTTTCTTAATTGCCTCTGCGGTTTCTTTTTCTATGGTAAAACCAAGTGTGGTTGCAAACCTAACTGCCCTCAACATTCTTAAAGCATCTTCGCCAAACCTTTCTTCGGGGTTGCCAACAGTCCTAATTATTTTATCTTTTAAATCTTTTTGCCCATCAAACAGGTCCACGGCTTTCTTTTTCTCGCTTAAGGCCATTGCATTTATAGTAAAATCCCTTCGGCTTAAGTCATCTTCCAATTTTTCGGCATATTTTACTTCATCTGGGTGGCGCTTATCAGAATATTTTGCCTCAAGCCTGTAAGTTGTAATTTCTATTTCCGCCAATTTTTCATTTTTGCTTCCGGTGCGGGCGGTAACAGTTAAAAAATTATTTTCATAAAAAGAATCGGGAAATACTTTTTGGATTTCTTCTGGTTTTGCATTTGTTGTAACGTCCCAGTCTTGTGGTTCTTTTTCAAGCAAAAAGTCGCGCACGCATCCGCCCACGATGTAAGCCTCAAAGCCAGCTTTTTCCAATTTTCCAATTATATTTTTTACCTCTTTGGGAATTGTCATGTTTTTATATCTTAATCTAAAAATTGATTTTTTTCAATAAATTTGATATAATTTTGATATAATTTAAATAATTCTTGCAACAACTAAATATGGCAACAGAAATAAATAGAAAAACGGCGGAGGCTTCGGGAGTTAAATTTTTTGTTGTAAAAGGCGGGAAAGAAGTCGCCCGGGCTTTTTTGTATGTAATGAAAAATGACTTAAAAAAAGAGCCGTTCGGATTGTTGGAAGATTTATTTGTTGCAGAACAGCTTCGTGGCCAGGGAGTTGGAACCGAACTATTGAACAATGTTATTGCCGAGGCAAAAAAACTTGGTTGCTATAAACTTGTGGCCACCAGCCGATATGAAAGAGAAAGTGTTCATAAAATGTATGAAAAAGCGGGTTTTGAAAACTTCGGCATTGAATTTAAAATGTACTTAAATGGAAACAAATAAAAATAAACAAAAGATTGTGGTTATTGGCGGGGGCTCGGGAAGTTTTATGGTTTTGTCTGGGCTTAAAAACTATTCCGTAGATCTGTCGGCTGTGGTTACTATGTCTGACGACGGCGGGTCAACGGGAGTTTTACGCGACGAACTTGGAGTTTTGCCCCCGGGCGACGTAAGGCAGTGCCTGGTGGCGCTGTCGCAAGACAGCACGGTTTTAAGAGAACTTTTTAATTATAGATATGGCGATGGCGGGCTAAAAGGCCACAGTTTTGGAAATATCTTTTTGTCTACATTAGAAAAAATAACAGGGGGTTTTGACTCGGCCGTGGTAGAAGCCAGCCGAATTTTAAGAATAAAAGGATATGTTTTGCCTGTTACCCTTAAAAACACCAGGCTGGTTGCTGTTCTAAAAAACGGAAAAAAAATAATTGGAGAAAAAAATATTGAAAAATATAAGGGCGGGTCTGCCAACATTAAAAAATTGCTTTTAAAGCCTTCCGCCCAGTTAAATCCAAAAATTTTCAAAGCAATAAGGGAGGCAGACAAAATAGTAATTAGCCCGGGAGACCTTTACACTAGTTTGGTGCCAAACTTTTTAGTTGAGGGGCTGTCGGAAGCTGTTGCCAATTCCAAAGCCAAAGTAATATATGTTGTTAACTTAATGACCGAAGCTGGCCAAACCAATAATTTTACTTCAAAAGACTATATTTCTGAATTGGAAAAATATATGGGCAAAGGAATTATTAAATACGCAGTTTTTAACAGTGAATTGCCCGACTCTAAGTTGCTAAAAAAATATTCCAGGCAAGGCGAGAGACCGGTTGCCACGTGCAAGGCCGAAGAATCTGCCGGCATTGAATTTATAGAGCGCAAATTGTTAAGCCACAAGATTTACAAGATTGATAAAAATGACAAGCTCCAAGGCGAGAGGTCACTTATAAGGCACGATGGCGATAAATTGGCAGAGGTGATTTACAATTTATAATTTTTAAGTTATAATATTAATACTTGAGCTTCGCGCCCTCGTGGTGAAACTGGATATCATATTTGGCTTCGAACCAAAAGTCTGCAGGTCCGAATCCTGCCGAGGGCACCACAATACAAATTATTAAATAAGGTCAATCATTTATGAATCCAAAAAAAATATTTTTATTTATTGTATTGTTGTCAATAATTCTTTTACCGGCCACAATTGAGGCGCAAGGATTGGTGCCCTGCAACGGGCCCGACTGCACCATAAATAGCTTTTTCACGCTGCTCGGAAATATCTACCATTTTATTGTTATTCAGATAGCGACTCCCTTGGCAATTATAGCATTGATAGTTGGAGGAATTATGTTAATGCTTTCTGCGGGCAACCCCAACTTGGCCGGACTTGGTAAAAAAATACTTTACTCTGCAATTATAGGATTGGCCTTAGTTTTTTGTTCGTGGTTAATTATTGATTTTATTTTAAAGGCCATAGGATACACCGGAAACTGGTCTATTATATAGACAAACCCACCCAAAACTAACAAGCCCTCATAGCTCAATCTTGCCCCTACACCAATTTTAATCATGCCCCGTTAGCTCAGTTAATAGGAAATAACTTGTAGTCCAACTCCCTTGTGTGATATAATGGAGGTATGGAAAATTATAATGCTTTAAAAATGAGCTCTATCGAATTAAGAAAAATGGGGCTAAGTTATGGAGACATCAAAAAAAAGTTAAGTATCTCAAAAAGCACGTTGAGCTATTGGCTGAAAGATGTTCCACTAACAAAAGAACAAAAAAAACGACTATATACGAATAGCATAACAATTTTGGCGAAAGGAGCGCAAAGTCAGAAAGAAAGAAGAAAAAGAGAAATAAATAAAATTTTAGAAGAGGCAGAAAAAGAAATTGAAAATCCTGTTGCATCGGAAACTTATAAAATTTTAGGGGCTGCACTATATTGGGCTGAGGGAAGCAAAACCAACGGATTAAAAATAACCAATTCTGACCCGCATTTAATTCTTTTTATGGTCAAATGGTTTGAAAAAATATTTTCCGTACCGCCCAAGGAATTAAAAGCGTGGCTAAATATTTATCCTCAACAAAATGATTTAGAAGTAAAACAATTTTGGTCACAGTTAACCGGAATTCCGATAGAAAGATTTGGCAAAAGTTTCGTAAAACCCCTAAGCAAAAACTATAAAAAAAATAATCTATATTATGGAACAATAAGTGTAAGAGTGCCGAAAGGAACCGATGCAAGATACAAAAT
>Ga0247841_10013422_pt1 | contig 10465 bp, 10 predicted proteins | sample LaCruzMarch2015__2_FD_192410 | JGI IMG/M metagenome (GOLD analysis project Ga0247841, IMG submission 192410) | Freshwater microbial communities from meromictic Lake La Cruz, Castile-La Mancha, Spain - LaCruzMarch2015_18m | ecosystem: Environmental > Aquatic > Freshwater > Lake | place: Spain...
GGCACCTGCGTGACGGCGTCATTTTGATCCGCCAGTTGCTCGAAGGCATTCTCGCACGGCACGGCATCACACCCATAGATGCATTAAAAAAACCCTTCAACCCCACACTCCACGAAGCCATCGTCCAGATTCCAACAGATGAGGACGCGGGCATCGTGGTCGATGAAGTGGCACGGGGGTATCGCATGCATGAAAAAGTAATACGGTATGCAAAAGTTGCAGTATCAAAAGAGAAGATCATCCAGAGTACGGAGGAGTAAAAAATGGCAAAAGAGAAGGTTTTAGGTATCGATCTGGGAACGACCTTTTCCTGCATGTCGATCATGGAGGCAGGAAAACCCATCGTGATCCCGAATGCAGAAGGGGGCAGGACCACCGCATCGATTGTTGCATTCACAAAGGAAGGCGAGCGTCTTGTCGGGAGCCTCGCGAAACGCCAGGCAGTCACCAACCCGCAGCGGACAATCCAGTCGATCAAGCGAAAGATGGGTACGTCAGACAAAGTAAAGATCGATGACAAGAATTATTCTCCTCAGGAGATCTCCGCGATGATCCTCCAGAAAATGAAGATCGACGCGGAAGCCTATCTTGGAGAGAAGATCACAAAAGCCGTCATCACGGTGCCTGCGTATTTCAACGATGCCCAGCGGACGGCGACAAAGGACGCCGGTAAGATTGCCGGGCTTGATGTGATACGGATCATCAACGAACCGACGGCAAGTGCGCTTGCATATGGTATCGACAAGGAAGCGGATGCAACCGTGCTGGTCTATGACTTGGGCGGCGGAACGTTCGATGTCTCGATCCTCACACTCGGAGACGGTGTCTTCGAGGTGAAGTCGACGGCAGGTAACAACCACCTTGGCGGGGACGACTTTGACAAGCTCGTGCAGGATTATCTCCTTGACGAGTTCAAGAAGAAAGAAGGCGTGGACTTACGAAACGATCCCTACGCGATGCAGCGCCTGCGGGATGCAGCGGAGAACGCGAAGATCGAGCTCTCCCAGCGCCAGTCCACGAACATCAACCTGCCGTATATCACCACCGGTGCGAGCGGTCCCAAATTCTTAAACATGGATCTCACCCGTTCAAAACTTGAACAGCTGATCGGAAACCTTGTTGAATCAACAGTCGGTCCGGTGAAGCAGGCATTAACCGATGCGAAGCTGGAGCCAAAAGACATCGACCACGTGCTCCTCGTAGGCGGTTCAACCCGTGTCCCGCTGGTGCAGGATACCGTTAAGAAGATCCTCGGGAAGGAACCCGACAAGGGCATCAACCCGGACGAATGCGTCGCGCTCGGTGCAGGGATCCAGGGTGCCGTGCTGACCGGTGAGACAAAGGATATCGTGCTCCTTGATGTTACCCCGCTTACGCTCGGCATCGAGACGCTGGGCGGCATCGCGACGAAACTGATCGAACGCAACACGACAATCCCGACCCGAAAGAGCCAGATCTTCTCGACTGCCGCTGATGGGCAGACGAGCGTCGAGATCCATGTCGTGCAGGGCGAACGTGCGCTCGCAAAGGACAATTTCACGCTGGGCAAGTTCCAGTTGACCGGCATCCCCCCGGCGCCCCGGGGTATCCCGCAGATCGAGGTCACGTTTGATATCGATTCCAACGGGATCATCCATGTTTCAGCAAAAGACCTGGGATCCGGACACTCGCAGGACATCTCGATCAAAGGCGACAAGAAACTGTCCGAAGAGGACATCAAGAAGATGATGGACGCGGCAAAACAGTTTGAAGCAGACGACAAGATAAAGCGTGAAGAGATCGAGACGCGCAACCAAGCGGACACTGCGGTCTTTACTGCCGAGAAGATGTTAAAGGAGAGCGCCGACAAACTCGACGCGCCTGACAAACAGAAAGTCGAAGAAGGGATCGCAGCGGTGAAAAAGGCTCTCGAAGAAGACAACAACGACGAGATCAAAAAATCATTAGAAACCCTCACCGAAGCGGTCTACGCAGCGACCACTAAGATCTACCAGAAGATCCAGGCAGAACAAGCGGCAAAACAACCGGGCGACGCAGGAGCCCCGGAGTCATCCGACGCGGAGAAACCACAGGATGACAATGTTGTCAATGCCGATTACAAGGTCAAAGAAGAGTGACCCTGATGGGTGCAGGAGATTATTACGACACGCTCGGTGTATCCCGGAGTGCCGATGAAAAAGAGATCATAAAGGCATACCGCAACCTCGCCCGGAAGTATCACCCGGATGTCTGCAAGGAGCCGGGTGCAGAAGAGAAGTTCAAGGAGATCAACGAGGCGTACAGTGTGCTCTCCGACAACGAGAAGCGCGCCCAGTATGACAATATGGGGCACGAGACCTTCACGAATGCCTCGAAAGGTTCCTACACCGGTGCTGGAGGCTCCGGCGGGGGAGGGTTCTCCTCCGACTTCTCCGGTTTCGGGGACATCTTTGATTTCTTCGGCGGGGGTCAACGGAGGTCAGGACCCCAGCCCGGTGCCGATCTCCTGATGCGCATGCAGATCACGCTCGAAGATGCGGTGGCGGGCACAGACCGCGACATCGAGGTGATGCACAACGAGCAGTGCCCAACCTGTAACGGTTCCGGCAGCGAGACAAAGAAGATGAACACCTGTCCACGCTGCGGTGGGAGCGGGCAGATGAAGCAGGCAACGCAGTCGGTCTTCGGTCAGTTTGTCCGGATGAGTACCTGCAACGCGTGCGGCGGTCGGGGGAAGATTCCCGAGAAGCAATGCCATGAATGCAGGGGTACCGGGCACAAGCGGGTGAAGCGGAAGGTGAACGTGCATATCCCACCGGGCATCGATACCGGTATGCGTCTCCGCATGGAAGGATATGGGGAAGCCGGGGATTACGGAGCTCCCAGTGGCGATCTCTTCATCGAAGTTTACGTACAGACCCATGCCCGGTTCCAGCGGACGGGCGACAACCTTGAAACCACAATTGAGATCAGTCCTGTCCAGGCAGTACTGGGAACAACTATCGAGATCGAGACGATCGACCACCGGCATATCGACCTATCAGTGCCTGCGGGCGTCCAGTTTAACATGGCATTGAAGATTTCCGGTGAAGGCGTGAAGCGTCGCGGAAAACCCGGCGATCTCCTGATCCGGGTGAAGATTGTCACCCCGAAAGGGATCAGCGGGGAAGAGAAAGAACTCTATACAAAACTTGCCGACTTGGAGAGGAGCAAGGGCGAAAAGAGCGGATTCTTCTCCGGGTTCATGGGCAAAAAGAAAGGGAAAAAGTAAACACGCGTTCCCCTTTCACATCTCTTTCTTTCACTTTTTTAGCTCTTTGTTGTTCTCCATGTGAACCACGCGAACCTGGTGCACAACCGTCTCCATCTTGCAGGGACGCAGTTTTGATTTTTTCCTGCTGTTATGAACGTATATAAACGCCAGTTATCGGTCAACGGGAGGATGGGAATGGGAAAAATTCCCCTGCAATTTTCTGCCATGCTGCCGGCAGTACTCTTCCAGTGCATATCGTGTCGAGAACCAGACATCATCAATCTTTGTCGCATCCAAGAGACCGCGCCGGGCAGCGAGGCTCAGGTATTCCTGTGAATAGGGGGATGTTACGGCAAGTTCACCGAGTGAGATGAGGGTTTCCCGATCCCCGAGAACCGAGAGATAATGGGAGAGCGCTTCGTTTGTGGCGTGTGCAATGAACAGGACGAATGCGGATAGATCGCCGTTATCTGCCTCACGGAGTGCCTGGTAATAATGTTGCCTCTCCTTGTGGGGGAGAACGATCGGGGGAAAACCATTCCTGATGAGGTACAGGTTTCCTAACAATCGTGCAACCCTGCCGTTTCCATCAGTAAACGGATGGATCAGAACGAACCGGTGATGCAGGTACGCCGTCATCTCAATGACAGAACGATCGTGCTGTGCTATCTCCTGTATGAGTCGGTCCATTTCGGGAATGACCTTGTGCCAGTCCGGAGGTGAGCGAACCGCCCCGGTGATGCGCACATTATGGGTACGATAGCACCCGGTATACAGAAGGATCCCACGAGTCACTACCTCGTGGACCTGCTGGATCGTGATATGGTTGATCGGTGCCTGTTCGCGTGCCAGGCGGACAATGAGGTCATATCCTTGTGCATTGTTCGTAGTTTCGAGGTGTTCGCGAAGCGTTTTGCCACCGATGGTAATACCGGTTGAAAGGACAAGTTTGTGTCGGACAGCGTGAGGGTGTTTCCTTCAATGGCATTGGAGTGGTAGGTATGCAGTACCCGCATCTCTTCATGGAGTTGTTGTATCAGATCCGGGCTAAGCGGGCGTAACGCATTCAGACGTTTCGTCTTTTCCTCGATCCATTCCATCATGTGAGTGTCAGGTACTGTCATATCGGTATCGGCTGAATATTCGTGTATCCGATATTCATTTCAGATGATTTAGAACGTATCGTAACGGGGAGATTTTGGTTCAGACATCTGTTCATCTAATGTGGAGTGATCACAAAAGAGTGTTTAAGGTGTGTCTGCCACAGGAACCTATGAATAAGAGATATCCATAGCAGTGTTCATGGCTGATCCGCCACAAGCGCTCATGGATATTAGATATCCATAGCAGGTTATTCTTGGAGCATACTCTGACGACGCAATCCGGGCCAGGTTCGAAGCATGGGCTGACAAAATTGCATCGCTCGCACAAGCGGGTGGCGAAAAGTCTCGTAATCCGACATCATTGAAAACGAATTTTGCCTTGCCACAAATTTCGTAGAGGAGTGAGTTTATCGAGGAAAAGCCAGAATATGTGAAAATAGTTCAAACAGAATAAATACTTGTTTAACCATTTAATTCTTGAGGGAGAATGACCAATTTAATTGTTTTTGGTGCTGGTGCGAGTTTTGGTTCAGATACATCAGGAACACCCCCGATAAGTAATAAATTAATTGATTCATTAATTTCTTTTAATCCTGAGGGGTGGGGTCGATTACCCGGCGAGTTCATTGAATTATTTAGAGGGGATTTCGAACAGACAATGGTTCAGTTATCAAGCCATTATCCACATTCTCTTCCACCATTGCAAAGAGTTATGGCTGCGTTTTTTTTCCAATTTCATCCAGGACCAAATAATCTCTACAAAAAAATTGCAACAAAAATACGCGAGTTATCTTGGAAAGGTATTTTAGTTTCATTTAATTATGACAGATTACTTGAACTTTCTCTTATTTTGGAGGGTATAACTCCGATATGTGATCGATCTTGTAGTAATCCACGAGAAATTGAGATATGTCTTCCCCATGGTTGTTGTCACTTGTTTTGTGAATCTGTACGAGGATCTTCAAAGGGAGTCTCATTTAGTGGGACATCCGTAGGGACCAACGGCCCTATAACAGTTATTACAAATCCTGCAGATTTTTCTTCCCGCATTCAAGGTGATGCTTTTCCACCGGTTATGAGTTATTATGAACCGCAAAAAAGGACAACATCAGGAATGAATTTTATTGAATCTCAGCGGAGACGTTATCGAGAAGCGGTGATGAGTTCTGAAAAAATTGCAATAATTGGATTGAAAGTTCGTCCACACGATAGTCATATATGGGGTCCATTAGCTGAAACACCAGCTGAAATAATTTATTGCGCTGGAGAGCAAAGCATAGAAGAATTTTTAACATGGAGTAGAAATCAAAGACCCCATTTAACATCCCGCACATTACCGGGCAATTTTAATTCTAAGTTTAATGACTTGCTTTGGGAAATGAACATTGCAGTATAGGAAATTAATGGCGACTGTTTTTTTGAATCGATGCATACTCTTTAGATATTTCACTCATAATAATCTTCAAAGGGTTTTGGTATCTTCACCTGCTCCTGGCATGTCGAACTCCCATACCTCGTATGACCGGGGTAAAGTTAAATGGGTCGACATTTGTCGGTGATGTAAATCAATATAATTTGTTACCGTTCTGCTCGCTCAAAACCCATCTGAAGTAAAAACAAAAAAACCGGAAACCTCCGCAGGTCCGACAAGGAGAAATCTCAAAATCGTCCGGGACCTGATCCCCCAATTTTCCCTACCAGGTTTCTTATCATCCTAGACCCTAAAAAGCCCTTATTACAGGGGGTAATAGTAACACCCCAAAATAAGCCCAAATTGGGCTCATATTCCCTCCCGCCGCATTCCTGTCATCCCCAAAAACCCCGTAAAATGCCCGGATTGGATCATGCAAAAAAATACCCCCAAAACGGGCTCCGTTTGCCGAAATACGACAGGAAACGATGTCACCTATTGGCTGCCAAAGCCCTTTAAACCGATGTTGTTTTTGCCGTATACTTTTGCCCATTTGAAAGGAGAAAGTCGATTGCAGGGGCATTGGCGGGGCTCCTTTTTGTATATTATAATAATGATAAGATAGAAAACGCCTTTCCAGACCAGAATCCCCCCGATTAGCCCCTCCCTGAAAATCCATATTACAGGGAGTAATAGTGCGGGCGGAACTCCTGCCGGAGTATCAAACACTTCTGGATAAGTTCAAAGCGGAATTATTGCAGATGCAGGCAAAACAGGGAAAATAATTATTTTCGAATTGATCCCAACAACCCACCAAGTGTGATTCTGAGATTGGTCCGGTATAGATCCTTACCATCATACTTTTTCCACCAAGATAATTGATCTAAAAGAATTTCATCAATATCTTTCTCATCAAAACCATCTGATTTTAAGTACTCTTTTGCCCCTAGATACAGTTCACCGTATTTTTTAAATCCTTTATAGTACATTTTCGCAGCCGAAATCAGTTCCTTATATGTCATTACTTGAAGATGGGCTTCATCTGGTTCGTGTAACAATAAGCGATAATACACACTCGGTTTTTGTTTCTTATCGGTTGATTTTGAAGTTTTTTCAACAACCACTTTTTTTTGAAGTATATCCGCATCAACCATATCAGCAAGTAAGCGGAACAGTGTTGTCCGATGGGGAATCTCTCTTAAAAGGTCGTGTTCGATTTTGCTGGATCGAATCCATCCTGTATCATCTCTTGCTGTCTCAAAAAAAGCATCATCAGGTCTAATATTCATCTCATACATTTCATCCATGAAATACCAAGCAAGAATTTCAAAATATTCTTTTCCACTCCCCTTCCTGGATCGAATAAATTGATCTGCCAACTCCATGAAAGCAAATACTACATAATCCCAATGCCAACGCTTTTCTGCCTCGTTAAGATCATCCGTAGGACCCCAACAGAAACCATAACTTGATTCTCCCGGTTCGATCCTCTCAAAGGGATGGAGATCATGCGAGTTGTACACAAATTAAAACGGACTCTTTGGTATTTAATGTATTCGATATAATCTAATATTGACCATAAATGAGACAAAACATTTGTATCTCACTGGAAAGGACGGTTATTGACCATATCGATTCAAACAGGGGAGATGTTCCTAGAAGTCGTGTGGTAGAGTCCTTAATCACAAAAGGAATCGAATCTGAGAATATAACAAGTTATCCACAAAACAAAAATGGAGAAAAAGAAGAAGGCAGTGCACGGAACCCCTTAGCTACCAACACCAAGATCCCGGCACCCCTGTCCAACACTGACGAGCAGGTGGACATATGACTTCTCTTTCTTCCGGTTCATCAATTTTACCTCAGCCCCGGATAATCCCGGATTATGCAACTGACCGGGAAACTTCGAACCACTTGAAGGCAACACCCCGAAGAGGAGTGGGCAATGAATAATTCTATCACTTCATGTACTTCTACATTGCCATTGAATGAGAGCGGGGATCGGTTCGGCAAGACGCTTGATAGCAAGCCACCGGAGCCGCCGGCAATTGTTGTTCTCCCCGAATGTCGCACGGATAGTTCGATATGCGGTTGTGCCGGAACTTCCGATTGCGTGCGATTAACAACCAATGGGGACATTCCAAAAACTTCTGGGAGAATTTACTACTACCCGCTCATCATGAAAGACTGTATCGGGAGCCGTTGTTTCAAAGGGTATGGTTGCCTGCGGTCACGGTATAACGACTTCTATTGTATACTCCGAGAAGAGCGTCATCAACCGTGGGGTGGGTGTTTCCTTAAACATTGTGAAGCGATAATGTCTCGTAAGATGGGGCAAATGGGGCAGGCACCATGATCGTCCCGAACGTGATCCTATGGGCAGATAAACACGAGTTCTATCTTGTGCCGATGGTCAGCGCTTATAATGGCGTGTGTGCCATTCACGGCGAAGGGTGCAAGGGCAAACACCCAAAATATAAAATCGGTACGCCTTGGGATATTCACCGGGAAAAACTGTTCCTGTTAGAGACCGGAAAGTCTCACATTTTAGTTGTGGATATTGATCCCCGATCCGGAGGATTTGAATCGCTCACTCAACTCATGCGTATGTGCGGCGAACTCAATCCACAGCTTATCGTCAGGACGGGAGGTGGGGGATATCATTATTATTACGCCGACTGGGTTCGCCCCTGCGCGTATAAATCGGGAAATATCATGCCCGGAATTGACATTAAAGCCGGGACCAATTCGTTCGTAGTATGTCCTTCAATGCCGCACCATTCCGGGAACTTTTATGAATTGATCCAAGATGGAATACCACTCGACCCGCCCGATAAACTCACTACGTTTATCCTGAAACATTGCGCGAAACCTCATGTAAAATCTAATGCGACCGTGACCGAAGCAAGCACGAAGAGTTACCCCCCGGGAAAAGTTCTGTTCGACCTTGTAGATATGAAAATGTTTACGGAAACCGGGCAGGGATGGAGAGGATCGCACCCGGCACACGGATCGGACTCCGGCAGCAACTTCGTCATTACACCCGACGGACAATTCTGGCACTGCTGGAGACATGGGACATCCGGTGGACGCGGGAAACTGGAGAGAATGATCGCCGGTACTTTGGCGTGTGAGGATTGCTAATGACGACGTATCCAATGGGCACAACCGCGATGTTCAACGAGATCGCAATCGACCCGAATCTTATCAATTCCATAGAGACTACGGGAAAGGATGGGTCCGTGAGCAGTAAACCCGGAGTGAACCGACAGGAATGCGTGCGGAAAATGGTGGATACCCTTCACCCCATCTATTATTACGGTCATATCTGGGTATACGATGCAACCGTGTTTAAGTACGTCCCGAATAACGGACACATTGAATCCTATATCATGCGGACTTTATGTTCGCTCGGAATGTGCGTGAACCAACGCGGTATAATTGAAGAGGCGCTGGCTGCTGCAATGCTCGACAATTACGGTACTCGCTTCCCGTTCAACAGTGCAACTGACCTTATCAATTGCCGCAACGGTGCTGTCAGGTTGACGATTGACGGTCCGAAACTTGAACCACATTTGTATGAACACCGTTTCAATTACGTTATTGATACCGATTTCAATCCCGCATATCTGAATAACACACCTGAATTAGATAAAGTTCTGAACGAATGGGGTCCCCGTAAATGGGTACTCGATGCCGGTTCGGTAGCTATCGCCCAATTACTGATGAAAGACACGTTTAAAACCGCGTTTATGGCGGAAGGACCGGGAGATGCAGGGAAAACTACAATGATCGACCTGTTCAAAAAGACGTTAGGAGACAATGCACACAGCGCCGTTGACCTAACGACACTGACTACTAACGATTTCGCACTGTCCAACGTGGAAGGGATGCTCATGAACCTCGCTGACGAAACCCCGGCGTTTACTATCAGCAGCACCGAACGATTCAAACGAATAACCGGATCCGTATATCAACCGATCAACCAGAAATACTGCGAACAACGGAACGGTGTGGTTACTGCGGTTTACCTGTTTGCATGCAACGACTTACCGGATACCGGGAAAATCGCCGATCCGTATTTCTATAATCGGTGGAATATCGAAGAATTCAAAAATAAATTCGTCCGTTCAGCTGTGAAGAAAAAAGAGATCTTATCTGATCGGAATTGCCAACAGTTACTTTGTCGGTGTATCCAGGGTGCTCAAGACATTCTTATTAACGGATGGATATGCCCGCAGACCCCCGATGAAGTAGAAGAACATTGGAAGTCCCGGACGATCAACGCAGATCGATTCCTATGGGAATGTTACACTGCCGCTGACTCCTCGTGTACGATCTCACTGGCTGACATTGTCGCCCAATATCTCGTGTGGTGCAAAGCTCAAGAGGGACACGTATCCCCAGTTTCTGATCGTGCATTGAGTGTCCGGATATCCAGACTTGAGTACGGTAAACGGACCTATAATAACCGGGTTGTATTTTCCGGTATCGAACGAAAATTCGAACCGGTGAAAAAAGATCCGAAGGTTTTATCATGAAATTATCGAAAGACTTTGTCCAAAACATCCTAACATTGCCGTTTTTTATTCTACGACGTGAAATCGACTGTAATATAACTACGGCTATGTTAGTCTCTTTCTCCGAAATAGGAAAATAAATTTCCAAAATATCGAAAAGGTTTACTAAAATTATCCTAACATGCCCGTACGGGGTGAT
>Ga0247841_10013424_pt1 | contig 10465 bp, 7 predicted proteins | sample LaCruzMarch2015__2_FD_192410 | JGI IMG/M metagenome (GOLD analysis project Ga0247841, IMG submission 192410) | Freshwater microbial communities from meromictic Lake La Cruz, Castile-La Mancha, Spain - LaCruzMarch2015_18m | ecosystem: Environmental > Aquatic > Freshwater > Lake | place: Spain...
CCGGCGCCGGCAGTTCGGCCAGCAACGCCGCAGTAGTGATGTTAGGCCGGCCTAACTGTGCCGCGGAAAACTCTTTGGCAATTTGATAGTTCTGGCAGCACTTGCAGGCAAGATTGCAGCCATAGGTGCCAATGCTCAAAATCCGGCTGCCGGGGAAAAAGTGGTACAGCGGCTTCTTCTCGATCGGATCCATGCCGCAACTGCTGGCTACAAAATAATTCAGGCTGACCAGCGTGCCGGCGCGGTTCTCGCGCACGCCGCACACACCGCACCGGCCCGGCTGGATCACGCAGCCATGCGGGCACAGCGTGCAGCGCGCCGCGCCGTGTTCATCCGCCTGCCAGTATGCTGCTGTTTCGTTCATCGTTCATCGTTCATCGTTCATCGCCAAATTGTCAATTGTAATTTGTCAATTGTCAATTGTCCTGCCCGTCGGCTCGGCCGGCAATGTACCGAGTCGCGCGCAGCGATTCGTGACTGCCGTGTAGGTTGGCGCGCAGGCATCAAAGGCGAAGGGCTCGGTGCCGGGTGGCTGCGGCAGCAGGTACACCACCTGGGCCAGATGCCGTCCCGGCTGCAGCGCGGTGATTTCGCCCAGCAGCGTGGCGCGCGGCGGCACGGCATTGGTCGTGTACAGCACGCGCCGCCCGCCATACGGAAAATAGCCGTGCGCCGGTTCGTCCACACAGACCCACAGCGCCGCTCCCGGCGTGACCAGCGTCACGCGCGCTTGCGCATTGTCGGCCACCATGCGCGCGCCGGGCGCGCCGGCTACATCCGTGCCGATACTCCACGAAATGTCATGCTGCACAATATTCCTGCACATCGTCGTCACCCGCGCGGCCGGCAGATTGCCCAGCAAGAACACGGTCTTCGACCAGCGCACCCCATGCACATAGTCCGGCGGCGAAAGAAAGCGCAGCGTGCCGTTCGACTCGAGCCGCCATTGCCACGGCGTGTCGTCGGCCGACGGCACCGCCGGTCGTTTGATCGTGCGCTCGACTGGGTGCAGCGACACGCGCATGTCGGCCAGCGCACTCACGTCCGTGGTGGCATACGCCACGGCAATAATGCGCGCGGCGTGATTCGGCGCAATCACCACCTTGAGCTGCGCATTGCTGATGCCAATGCACGCGCCATACTGCTTGTCTTGTAGTGGATAGACGACACTGCCGTTCTGCAGGCATGCCACGCCGCCCAGCGCGCGCTGCGGCTGAAACACAAAATCCTGCATGTCGCTGCGCGCCTGCAGCAGCGCGGCTCGCAAGCCCGCGTTGCCGCTCACGCGCGCCAAGGCCAGATCGGTGTAGACATTGGTCGGCGCCGTGATCTGAATGCGCAACTGGTGCGCATCGGTCAGCGGCACGGTGCAGTGCGCCGGCACTTGGCCGCGCACGCGCTCCTCCACCCAGCGTTCACGCCCGTCCACGACCACGCTGATGCGCGCCACGTCGCGCGCATTCGTTGACGCGTCATCCACGCCGGCCAGCATGTCAAACGCTGCCGCATTGCCGGCCACATCGAAGACCAGCAGGGCATCACCGGCCACCCCCACGCCTTCCGCAAAGTCCATGCCGGCCATCCGCATTGCGGCGCCCATGACATTGCGGTTCAGGCGCGGCTCGTCCTGCGCAAAAGCCGGTTGCGCCGGCGTCCAGCCGCTCCAGCCTTCCTGCCACAGCGGTTGATTCAGCGCGACCATCTCACCATTGCCCATGGTGGTCTGCAACGTGGTCTGCAGCGTGGTGCAGGCGCTCAGTGCCAGCCACGCCAGCGCCGCCAGCAGGGCTTTAGCGATACAAATCCGCATGCGCGCGATACCATGCCACGAATTGACGAATGCCCATTTCAAACGGCACGACGGCCTTGAAACCCAGTAGCGCCTGCGCTTTCGCCGTGTCAGCGCAGGTCATCTGCACATCGCCCGGCTGCATCGGCTGCCGTTCAATAATCGGTGCGACGCCGGCCGCGTCGGCGATGTGTTGGATGAACGCATCCAGGCGGATCGGCCGGCAATTGCCCAGATTGAAGATCTCGCAGGCGCAGGCGCAATCCAGCGCCGCCAGAATGCCGGCGACAATGTCATCAATATAGGTGTAGTCGCGCAAGCTGCTGCCGTCGCCGAACTGCTGAATCGGCCGGCCTTCCAGCATGTTGCGCGTGAAAATGAAGGGCGCCATGTCGGGCCGGCCGGCCGGGCCATACACCGTGAAAAAGCGCAGGCCGATGCAGCGCAAGCCGTACAAATGATGATAGGTATGCGCCAGCAATTCGCACGCTTTTTTTGTCGCTGCATACGGGCTGATCGGCTGATCCAGTTGCATGTCCTCGCGAAACGGCGCGGTCGGCAGGTTGCCATACACCGACGAGGACGAGGCATAGACGAACTGCGGAATCTTGTGTTCCACGGCCAGTTGCAGCAAATGCAGGGTACCGAGCACATTCACTTGTTCATACAGAAATGGCTGGGCAATGCTCGGCCGCACACCGGCGCGCGCCGCCAGATGGCAGACCGCATCGAACGGCGCGCCCTGCAGCACCGCGCGCAAAAATGCCAGGTCGCGAATGTCGCCCTCATGCACCGTGCAGGGCCCGACCACGCGTGTTTGCTCGATATTGTGGCGCTTGACGCGCGGCGCGTAATAATCGTTGAACTCATCAATGATTGTCACCGCATCGCCGCGCCGCAGCAATGCCCGCGCCGTGTGCGACCCGATAAACCCCGCCCCGCCTGTCAGAAGTATATTCATAGGTGTCGTGTATGTGCCTCATAGTATACAATAATGGAGATATTTTACTATAATGTGAACATGAAAACACGCTGTGTTGCCATTGATTCGCTATGCTCGCCAACGGAGCATTGGCAAACGCAGCGAGTCAATGCCGGCCGCGGGGGAATCGCGCCATGAAAAGCCCCATGTTGCCGCAAGATCACCAGATTGCCGTGCAACGCGCACTGGTGCTTGGGCGCGCGGGCGATCCGGCCGCGTTGCCGGAACTTGTCGCGATGCTGCGGATGCCCTCGCACGAGGTGCAACGCCTGGCGGTTTCCGCCATTGGCAAACTGGCGGAGTTCGGCGCCGACGCCGCTGCGGCCGTGACCGCGCTGGCGCCGCTGGCCGCCAAGGCCCGCCATCCGCAAACACAGCAGTACAAGATGAGCATGTACAAGAAACAGACGCTGTATCAGCAGGAGGGCAAGCGGCTGGTTTCTGTATACCCGGCTGATCTGCCGCGCTTAGACGCGCTCCTGACCGCAAAACTGCGCCTGTTCGGCTATGGGGCGCGAAGCGACGTCAGCGAGCAGCCAACTTTATATATTGGGAGCAACCATGCACTTTGCAGATTCGACATGGGAGGACTTGCGGGACTGGGCCGGCGACCGGGTGGTTGGCCGGGGCAAGTCCTACATGGGGCGCGTCGCAGACGTGCGCGTCACCGCCGCAGGCGCGCTCCTCGCCTGGGTCGCGGGCGGTAACCGCTATGCCACCCTCGTAAGCCGGAGCGCCAAAGGAAAATTGAGTTCAACCTGTTCCTGTCCGTATGGGGAAGCCTGCAAACATGCAGTGGCCGTGATTCTGGTGTACCTCGACGCGGAAAAGAACAAGCAAAAGACACCAGTGGCCGAGCCGGACGACGAACGCCTGACCATACTCGCCGGTCTGGATGACGAACCGGATGAAGCCCCCGCTGCCAATGCCGCCGCGCGGGCCGGCCGGACAGACGAAGCAGTCCGCAAACATCTGAAAGGCTTGTCGAAAACCGCGCTGGTAGATCTGCTGCTCGAAGAGCGGAATGTCGTCCCGGAATTGCGCCAGCAACTTGCGGACAAGGCGGAGCTCAAGCAAGGTAATGTTGCCACGTTGGTCGCCGCGACCCGGCGCGAGATCGAGAACGCCGCACGCGAACCGGGCTGGACAGACCATTGGCGCGATGAGTATCATATCCCCGACTATTCGCGCGTGAAACAGCGCCTGGAAAACCTGCTGGCCGCCGGGCAGGCGGACGCGGTCGTTGCGCTGGGCGCTTGTCTGATGGAGCACGGCATTCAGCAGATTGAGCAGTCGCATGACGAGGGCGAGACTGGAATGGAAATCGCCGGGGCCATGGCCGTGGTCTTCAGCGCCGTCGGGAAATCGAGTCTGACCATGGCACAACGCCTGCTGTGGGAAATCGATCTGCGGTTGCAAGACGATTACAGCATCTTCGACGGGCTGGATGGTCCTGTGGATGCCGGCAAGAGTGGTCACACGGATTGGAGCCTGGCGGCGGATTCGCTGGCGGGTCGGCTGGCAAAAATTCCGGAATATCCGGCGGGTACAAAGATTGATTTCACCACAAAATGCGAGCGGGAGCACGTCATGCGCTGGTTGTTGCGCGCCTTGGAACACGCGGGCCGCCATGCCGAGGTGATTCCGATTCTGGAGCGCGAAACGTCGCAGATCGCTTGCTATGTGGAGCTGGTGCAAAAGCTGACGGAAGCGGGACGCACAGACGAGGCCAAGGCGTGGGCGCAACGTGGCTTTATCGCAACGTTGTCAGATGCGCCGGGGATTGCATGGCAATTGGAATAAACAACTGCGGGAACTGGCCGCACGCGGGAAAAATCCCCCGCTGGTGGCCGCGTACCGCGCCATGGAGTTCTTTGACAAGCCCAGTGTCAAACGCTACGCTCTGCTCGAAAAAGCCGCGGTGAAGGCCGGTGTATGGGAGGCCATTCGCAATCCGATCCTCGCGTATTTGGAAACCGGCCGGCGACCGCATGTGGCGCCCATCGCACCTACACAAAGAAAAGGCAAGCCCGCGCGCAATATTTCTCCGCCAGAATCAACAATGCCCGCATGGCCCTTGCCAGCCATCGAGTTGCCGATCCGGAACAAGGATGCGTGGGGGCCTTGCTTTCCCGACGCGGCCACCTTGGTTGACATCGCCATCAAGGAAGCCCGGCATGACGATGCGCTGCGCTGGTATGCCGCAGGCCGCCGGCCCGGCGAGTTCGGCACCAATCCCGCGGGAGAGAAAGTGGCCCAGGCGGTGCAGGTGTCGCATCCCGACCAGGCGCTCGTTATTTGGAAGGAACTGGTCGCCCACGCAACCGCGTATGCCAACCCGGCCGCCTATCAAACGGCCGGCGAGTATTTAAAGAAAATAATGGGCGTCTGCGAACGCACCAAGCAAACCGCCGCATGGCATGCGTATCTGGAAGAATTGCGCCAGCAAAACAGTCGCCGGCCGCGCATGCTGGACGTGCTGAATTCACTGGAAGGACGCCGGACGCCCATCCTACGCTAATGCCGCGCTTTGCGGTCGCTTGCGGCACAGCGCTAGTCAGTGTTCAGTATTCGGTATGCGGTATGCAGTTTTCAGTACAGAAACAAAACGAACCTGAAACCTGATGAATATCCAATATCGAACACTCGATATCCAAGGTCGAAGTATCTGCGCAGAACTTCATTATTGGATATTCCTTGTTGGAAATTGGATATTCGTATCCCCTGAACCCTGAACCCTGAAGGTGCAGCCTAACACCTTTACTTTTTCAACCTTAAACTGCGCAGCAGCAGCATGCCGGGCAGCAGACCTGCGCACAGCGGCTCGGGAATGATGACAAACGCCGCATTGTCAAACATGCGCCGGCTGGCATTGCCAGCCGTGTCACGCACATCCAAACACAACGCATAGCTGGTGGTCGCCGGATCGCCATACATGGCCGGCGTCCAGGTGCGCTGCTGCAACGCGCTGCCGCTGGCAATATTGTTGACCACCACGGCCATCGTCGCGCCGTCACTCACGCGTACGACGCTGATCGTCGTGATCGTCAAGCTGTTCAGGTCGGCACGATCATATATGCGTTGGCCATTCCAGGTGATACGCTGCGGCACGCCGGCGGTGAGGATACAGCCAAAAAACGGCGTCAGCAGCGCGTCCGTGCCGATCTCGGGCGGGCGCATGTCGCGCTGGACGTAATGCACGGTTTGCGTGTCGCGCGCGCCACCGGCTTGCGTGGCGATAACGATGAAGCTGTTGGTCGCATTGCGCGTCAACGGCACACTATGGCGGTACCACGAGCCGCGGCCTTGGGCGGCGCCGCTGCCGCCGATGGTCAGTGACTGTGCCGTTTTGGATAACATGACATTGATGTCGATGCTGGTCTTTTCCGTGACGATCCAGTCTTGCGGCCAGAAGCCGGCAATGCCAAAGTTTGTGCCGATCATCGGCACGCGCAGGTCGATCGTGTTTTGCCCGCGCCAGGCGTTCATGTGGAAAGGAATGAGCGACAAGGGCCAGAAACCCGTCGTGCCGTCTTTCTCGACCCGCACAATCAGCGTGCATTCCGAGCCCATCGCGCCGTGCGTCAGCGAATGAAACGGACTGCCACCGAGGTTCGCCACGCCATCCGCGCCGGCGGTAAAGGTCAGGTCAACCGTATCAAAAAAATCTTTGTTATACCAGCCACCGCTGGCGCGGGCTTGGTAGATTTTTACGGTGGCGTTGGAGAGCACGGCGCCCCGCCCGTCGCGCAACATCAGATAGTTATTTGGTTGCAAGCCGCCCATAAAGCTGCCCATTCGGGGCATCGGCGAAATTGTCATTATACGGCGCGGCCAGTGCGGCACACATGCCAGCGAGCGACATGCAAGCCACAAAGGCGCCAAGGTGCCGGCGTATGGAAATAAATTGGCGTCGAATGTTCATTTGTGGTTACCCATAACCGCTAAAGCAGGGATCGGGGATCTCTGCGCAGATGCAGCCGCGGAACGTCGTTCCGCGGGATGTGCTGCACGCCGCACGCCGTGCGGCGGCTACGGGCAGAGGGATCGACCGCTGGCGGATGGCACCGCGCACGGAACCGCCGACAACTTCTGCACCTCTGCCCAGATCCGGCGGTTGGTATGTGTTGTTGCTCCCCACCCGAGCTTGCCTCGGTGGAAGCAAAGATTGAGAAAAGGCCGCCGGCGTGCCTTTTTACTCAATCTTATTCACCCACGATCCCGTCAACGGCGGGATCGTGGGGGTCTCAGGCCACCCACCCGCCCAACTCGTGTGCGCACTTGCGTTCGCCGTGCATACTGGGTTTGCCTTTGCTTCTGTGTTTGCACCGCCGGATCTGGGCTCTGCAACCATAAATTATCGTGTCGCACGATAATTTACTCGATGGTCACCATCACTTCGTTGCGGCGCATGAACGGCGGCGTCCAGGGCGGATTGTAGAAGGCCTCCTGCGGTGCGGCGAGTGCCCGCCGGCCGTCACGCGCCAGACACGCCCGCAACGCGGCCGCCCGCGCCTGCATGACCGCTTCCGTCGCCGTGCCTGAAAAGGAAATGACCGCCGCCTTGTGCCGCGGCACCGCGCGCAGCGTGACCTTGGCGCTGCGCGGCGCCGGCAGATCTGCAAGCGTCGAGCCGGGCGGCATCACAAATGCCACGCTATGCCGGCCACCGGCCGCCTGGCTCAGCACCGGCGCCGTCATCGGGATCGCCTGGCCTGCCGTGGCTTCCGTGTGCAGCACCGGCGCGGTCATCGGCACCTTGGTCGTGCGTGAGTTGTTGCCGGTTATGTATTGGAACAGCTCGCCAAATCCCGCGTTCAACGAATTGTCGTGGCTCCCATTCTGCACCGTTTCCGCCACGACAAAATCGTCATATAAGCGCACCTCGTACCCGGCTTTCTTTTCAACAACCGTGTATCCTGGCGTGGCAACATTGCGCGTCGGCAGGTAGCCGGCAAGAATCCATGCCGCGAGCAACATGACTGGCAGGATGACAACGATGACAATAACGATGATCATGATCTTGGTTTTGGTTCGCATGACTAATTATACACAATCGATGTTTCTGAAGAAGTTTTCAGTTTTCGGTTTTCAGTTTTCAGTTGCAGCACTGGCGCACTGATTGCACTGATGCACCGATCACCGATCACCGAGTCCGGCTTGGGCCCCTCAGCATGCCATTCGCACTCATTTCCCGGTTGTGTGGCTCTGCTCCAATTCCTGCCACAAGGCATAAGCGGCTTCGAGTTCGTGCGGAATCTGGGCGGCGCGCTCGCTGAGCCGGCGGATCTCGTCGGGCGCCGCCTTGAAGAAATCAGGCGCGGTCATCTGCTGATGCACCGCCGCCAGTTCCGCATCCAACTGCTCGATGCGGCCAGGCAGCGCGGCCAGTTCCAGCCGCACCTTGAAGCGTGACATGCGCGGCGGTGCGGCCACGGGCAGTGCGGCCGCGTCTTGCGGCGCGGCCGCCATGGCCACTTCCGGCGCCGGCCGCTGGCGCAACCAGTCGTCGTAACCGCCGACATAGTCGGTCACGCGCCCGTCGCCCTCAAAGACCAGCGTGTCGGACACAACGTTGTTCACAAACTCGCGGTCGTGGCTGACAAGCAAAATGGTGCCGGCATACTCGACCAGCAGATCCTCCAGCAACTCCAGCGTTTCGGCATCAAGGTCGTTGGTCGGCTCGTCCAGCACCAGCAGGTTGGACGGCTTGGTAAACAGCCGGGCGAGCAGCAGCCGATTGCGCTCGCCGCCCGACAGCACGCGCACTTTTGTCCGCGCGCGCTCGGGCGGAAACAGAAAGTCCTCCAGATAACCAAGGATATGGCGAAGGCGGCCCGCGACCATGACATAGGCGTTGGTGCCGGCAATGTTTTCCGCCACGGTCAATTCGTCGTTGAGCGTCTCGCGTTGCTGGTCGAAATATGCGATCTCGAGCTTCGTGCCGTGCGTCACCGTGCCGGCGTGCGGCGCCAATTGGCCGAGTAACAGTTTGAGCAGCGTGGTCTTGCCGCAGCCGTTGGGGCCCATCAGGCCGATCTTGTCGCCACGAAAAATAGTGGTGTTGAAGCCGGCCACTAGTGGCGCACCGCCCCAGCCAAACGCGACTTCCTCGGCAGTGATGACCTTGCGGCCGCTCAGTTCGGCCGTCTGGATCTGCATGACAGCCTTGCCCGTTTCATCGCGGCGCTGGCGGCGTTGCCGGCGCAGTTCCAGCAGTGCCTGCACGCGGCCCTCGTTGCGCGTGCGCCGCGCCTTGACCCCTTTACGGATCCACGTTTCCTCCTGGGCCAGCTTCTTGTCAAACAACGCGTTCTGCTTCTCTTCTATCTCACGCTGCGCCTGGCGCAGTTCCAGATAACGGTCGTAGCCATAGGCCCAACTGGTGAGATGGCCGCGATCCAGCTCGACAATCCGGGTGGCAAGCCGGCGCAGGAACGCGCGGTCGTGGGTGACGAACAGCAAGGCGCCCGGATAGCGCAGGAGGAAACTCTCGAGCCATTCAATGGCGGGCAGGTCAAGATGATTGGTCGGCTCGTCCAAGAGGAGCACGTCGGGCGCATGCACCAGCGCGCGGGCCAGCAGTGTCCGCCGCTTTTGCCCGCCCGACAGCGCGTTGAACAGCGCCGCCGGCTCCAAGCCCAGCCGGGTGATGATCGTGCGGGCCCGCTGGGCGACCTCCCACTCGTGCAGATGGTCGTCCACGCGGCCGTGGACAATGTCGAACACGCTGCCCGGCAGGTCGCAAGGCACCGACTGCGGCAGCACGCCCACGCGCAGTCCGGCCTGGATGGTGATACTGCCATTGTCCGGCTGTTCGGCCCCTTCAATGAGGCGCAGCAGGGTGGATTTGCCCTCGCCGTTGCGCCCGACCAGCGCACTGCGTTCGCCCGCGTCGAGTTGCAGCGAAACCGCGTTCAGCAGCAACGGCCCGCCGTAGCTGATCGAGACATTTTGTAGACTAATCAGGGCCATGTGGAATGTGGAGCGCAGCCGGGTTTATGAAGACTGCATCCAGCTGCGCGGGGGATGGTACCATATACCGCGCAAAAAGTCAAAGCCGGGCCGGGGATCCCAGATCCGGCGGTTTGTTTGTGCTGTAGCTCCCCACCGATCGCCGCCGGCGGCGGGATCGGTGGAAGCAGAGATTGAGAAAAAGGCGCCGGTGCGCCTTTTTACTCAATCTCATTCACCCACGACGCGAGGTCGTGGGGGTCTCAGCACACCCACCCGCCCAACCCGTGTGCGCGCTTGCGTTCGCCGTGCTTACTGGTGTTGACTTTGCTGTGGTGTTGGCACCGCTGGATCCGGCCGGCTGCGCATGCGCGTTAATTTAAGCGGCTGGAGGCCGCTTTACGCCAGCGCCGCACCTGGACTGCGGCCTCTTGCCGCATTCCCTTGCGGCGATCCTGCCACGGTAGCCGCCGGCGTAAAGCGCGCAGACAGCAACGGCGGTCAGGGCCTGACCGCCCTACCTCGCCCTCCGGCCACGCCCGCGCAGGAGCCACAACAGATTTGGCTACGTCAGGTTTGCATTTTCCCTTATATCGGAATTTCAGGTTACCGAGTCACTGCTTGCAAATATTGCACGCCAAAAACTGCGGGGCACCGGCCACCCACGCCAGCAGCAGTCCCGACCGGCCGCCGCCGTATCCGGGGCGCCTGCGGGCGGCGGCTTGCCTCACGCATAAAGG
>Ga0247841_10013425_pt1 | contig 10465 bp, 7 predicted proteins | sample LaCruzMarch2015__2_FD_192410 | JGI IMG/M metagenome (GOLD analysis project Ga0247841, IMG submission 192410) | Freshwater microbial communities from meromictic Lake La Cruz, Castile-La Mancha, Spain - LaCruzMarch2015_18m | ecosystem: Environmental > Aquatic > Freshwater > Lake | place: Spain...
ATGCAGTTTGCTTTTACCCACGATGATGGTCAGCGATATTACGAATATGAAAAAGCGGAGATAGTACTCGTCGGTGTTTCCCGAACATTTAAAACCCCTTTAAGTATATATCTTGCTTTCAAAAACTGGTTTGTTGCGAATTATCCCATTGTTTTGGGAGTGGACCCGCCTGAAATCCTTGAGAAAATCAAACTTGGGAACTTATTTGGATTAACAACGGAAGCAAACAACCTTTCGCTCCTTCGTCTGGCAAGACAGGAATATTTGAAGGGGAATACAGGTGAATATTCATCACTCGAATTTGTTAAACGTGAATTGAACTATGCACAGAATATCTTCAGCAGATATCAGTGTCCGGTGATCTCTGTAACCAATAAGCCTATCGAAGAGATCGCTTCTGAGATACTTGCCATAAAACGAAGACTCAGTCAGAATGAGAATGCGAAGAATACCTGAGATTAGAAGATACAAGATGCAAGATACAAGATGCAAGATACAAGATGCAAGATGCAAGATAGCAGTCTGAAAACAACAAACAGCGAATAGCCAAAGGCGAATGGCGAATAAAGGATAGAGAAAAGTTTTGAACGCTTTAAAATAATCCTTAATTTTGCCGTTGCCTGAAAAGAGAAAAGCATCAAATGTCACAAACGAAATATATTTTTGTAACCGGTGGTGTGAGTTCCTCCCTGGGAAAAGGTATCATCTCCTCTTCCATTGCTAAGCTTTTAAAAGCCAGGGGGTTTACTGTGACCATTCAGAAGCTCGATCCATACATCAATGTGGATCCGGGAACTTTGAATCCGTACGAGCATGGCGAGTGTTTTGTGACAGAAGACGGGGCTGAAACAGACCTGGATCTTGGACATTATGAACGTTTCTCAAACGTGCCTACTTCAAGGTATAACAATATTACTACCGGTAAAATTTACGAAACAGTTATTAAAAAGGAGCGGAAGGGAGAATACCTTGGACAAACCGTTCAGGTGATCCCACATATTACCGATGAAATAAAATATAGAATTAAGGCGCTGGCACACAAGGATAATTATGATTTTCTGATTATTGAGATCGGGGGGACTGTGGGCGACATTGAATCGTTACCCTACATAGAAGCTGTTCGTCAGATGCGTTGGGAACTTGGAAAGAACTGTATTGTTGTTCATCTTACCCTGGTTCCGTATCTCGCGGCAGCAGGCGAGTTAAAAACAAAACCTACTCAACACTCTGTAAAGACGTTGCTTGAATCAGGAGTTCAACCCGATATCATCGTTTGCCGCACTCAAAGACCTTTGAATGACAACCTGAAGAAGAAAATTGCATTATTCTGTAATGTTTCTTCCTCTTCTGTGATCGAAGGCATTGATGCAGAGTCAATCTATGATGTTCCTGTGCTGATGCATAAAGAAGGGCTTGATGTGGAAATTCTTAAAAAGGTGAAATTACCTTATAAGAAAGAACCTGATCTTAAAGATTGGGAAAAATTCCTAAGCAAATTGAAGAATCCCACTCATGAAGTAACCATCGGACTTGTTGGAAAATATGTTGAACTGAAAGATGCGTATAAATCCATCACGGAATCTTTTATTCATGCAGGAGCTGTGAACGAGTGCCGGGTGGTTGTAAAAACGGTGCACTCTGAAACGATCAATGATAAAAATGTCAGGGAAAAACTCTCAGGAATGGATGGGATCCTGGTTGCACCTGGTTTTGGGCCAAGAGGTATAGAGGGTAAAATTACGACAATACGATATGTCAGGGAGAACAAGGTGCCATTTTTTGGTATTTGCCTTGGAATGCAATGTGCTGTTGTCGAATTTGGAAGAAATGTAATCGGATTAAAAAATGCCAATTCAACTGAATTTGACAATGAAACAGCCTTCCCAGTCATTGATATGATGGAAGAACAAAAAAAAATCTCTGGACTTGGCGGTACCATGAGGCTGGGGTCTTTTCCATGTAAACTAAAAAAAGGTTCAAAGGTTTTCAGCATTTACAACTCTGAGAACATTACAGAAAGACATCGCCACAGGTATGAATTCAACAATGAATACATTGATCAATTTAATAAAGCAGGGATGATACCGGTTGGTATCAATGAAAAAGATAACCTCATTGAGATTATTGAACTGAAAGGGCATCCATGGTTTATCGGTGTTCAATTCCACCCCGAATTTAAAAGTACTGTAGCAAATCCGCACCCCTTATTTGTTGCTTTTGTGAAAGCGGCAATCGATTATGCCGGCAGACAGAAAAAAAACAAAGCAACAAACTAATTCATTTGAAATAAAAATTATCCGCATCTCATGAATAATAAAAATACCATCATTGGATTGGTACTGATCTTTTTGATCTTCATTGCATATAGTTATTGGATGAGTCCTTCCAAAGAGAACTTGCAAAAGCAACAAAGATTTGCCGATTCCATCGCCATAGAAAATAAAGTACGGCAAGATTCAGCCGATGCATTAATTGCAAGGGAAAAAGTCTTGCAGGAAGTGAAGGCAAAACAACAAAAAGAAATGGGCAATCCATCCGACACAATGGGTGCAAAACGGAAGATGCTGCAAGACCAATTGGGGGCTTTTATAGGTTCTTCTGAAGACAAAATTAAATTCTATACAATCGAAAGTGACCTGGTGAAGATAAAAGTATCGACGCAGGGTGGTAAAATTGATTATGTAGAACTTAAAAAATATAAATCCTGGGATGGAGGACCATTGATCCTTATAAAAAATGATTCATCTGATTTTGGGTTTTCTTTTTTCTCCAATAACCGCATCATCAATACAAACAAGCTTTTTTTTAAGCCTGTCCGGTTGAATCCGGCTAAAATGGGAGATTCGTTAATAACGATTTCAGGTAAAGATTCAGTTCAGTTTGCGATGCGACTTTATGCTGATGTTACTGATACAGTCCGGGATAAAGAAAAATACATTGAATTCCTTTATACGCTTCGTGGTGATCAATACATGATCGGATTCACTGTCAATTTCGTCGGGATGTCCGAAATCATTGATCCAGGTACAAAATATCTTGTTCTGAACTGGGATTCAAAGCTGAAAAGACAGGAGAAAAGCCTTAAGATGGAGCAAATGAATGCAACCATCTATTACAAATTTTTTGAAGATAAAGTCGATTATCTTTCCGAAACCTCTGATGAGGAGAAATACCTGAAGAATGAAAAAGTAGAATGGATTTCATTCAAGCAGCAGTTTTTTTCCACATCGCTTATTGCAGGAACTCATTTTACAGAACCCAAAGTAAAAACGGTTACTGTACCCGGTAATGAAGAATTAGTCAAGAATATGTCGATGGAAGTGGGTGTCCCCTATACTCCGTCAGAAACCCGGTCTGTCCTGATGAAAATGTACTTCGGGCCTCTCCAGTATTATGGACTGAAATCGTACAAAATTGAACTGGAACGACAGATCCCTCTTGGCTGGGGCTTTTTCCTGATGGCCTGGATCAATATTTATGCGGTAATTCCGGTATTTACCTTTTTTGGAAATTTCGGGTGGAACTACGGTATCATAATTCTTATCCTGACGATTTTACTGAAGGTATTGTTGTTCCCGATAGCCTTCAAAACCTATAAATCCTCTGCCAAGATGCGTGCTCTGAAGCCGGATATAGATGAATTGAATAAAAAATTCGCAAAGAAGGACGAGGCATTAAAAAAGCAACAGGCGACGATGGCCCTTTACAAGAGCGCCGGGGTGAACCCCATGGCCGGCTGTATACCGTTATTGCTGCAGATGCCCATTCTGATCGCGATGTTCCGGTTTTTCCCCTCTTCGATAGAATTAAGGCAAAAAGCTTTCCTCTGGGCTACGGATCTTTCTTCCTATGATTCAATCTGGACTTTCCCGAACGGGTTTTCCATTCCATGGTACGGGGACCATGTCAGTTTGTTTGCACTTTTGATGACTATCTCCAGTATCTTTTATACAAAAATAAATGACCAGATGATGGGTTCACAGCAAACCCAGATGCCGGGTATGAAAACCATGATGTACCTTATGCCTGTCATGTTTCTCTTCTGGTTCAATGATTACTCATCCGGGCTAAGCTATTATTATCTGCTTGCCAACTTGTTGACATTTGCCCAAATTTACATCATCCGGGCAACCATTGATGAGAAAAAATTGCATGCACAGATCGAAGCCAACAAGAAAAAACCGGTTAAGAAATCAGGATTTCAGAAAAGGCTTGAAGATATGGCGAAAAAACGCGGCTACCCCACTAAAAAATAATTGCGAATTACGAATGATGGATTACAGGATTTGTCAATAATAATGAATCCCGAAGGGGTGACACAAGGATTTCAGATTAAGAAAAATGAACAACGAATGTCGTATAGGATATACGAAAAAGTCAAAATAACTGATGCAGGTTCTGAAGGCAAGGCGATTGCACGGATAGAAAATTTAGTGATTTTTATCCCGTTTGTTGTTCCGGGTGATATTGTCGATATACAATTAGTTAAAAATAAAAAATCTTATCTTGAAGGAAAGGCCATCCGGTTTCATAAATATGCTGAGAACCGTGCAGTACCTTTCTGCACCCACTTTGGCATCTGTGGTGGTTGCCGGTGGCAGAATATGAGGTATGAAGATCAGCTTTATTACAAGCAAAAGCAGGTTGTTGACAATTTTACACGGATTGCAAAAATCGAAAATCCTCGTATCCTTCCAATTCTTCCGTCAGAAAACACAACTTATTACAGGAATAAGCTGGAATACACCTTTTCCAATCGCAGATGGCTGACCGGCGATGATCTGAAACTCGAACCGTCCCAAAATGATCAGAATGCCCTTGGGTTCCATATCCCCTTGCTTTTTGACAAGATCCTCGACATTGACCATTGTTATCTTCAGAAGGAACCTTCCAATGTAATCAGGTTAGAAGCCAAAAGATACGCTGTTGAAAATCACCTCTCGTTTTACGATGCAAGAAAATGGCAAGGCTTTCTGAGGAACCTGATCATCAGGAATTCCAACTCAGGTGGTCTGATGGTAATTTTTATTTTCAGGGATGATGACCAGGAGGTGATCCAGCCGTTTTTGCATCATTTTAAAAGGAAATTTCCTGATATAACTTCTCTTTTTTATGTAATCAATCCGAAAAAAAATGATGTGATCAGTGATCTTCCCACTCATCTGTACTCCGGTGAACCCTATATCACTGAAAAGATGAATGCATTTAACTCATTAAAAGAGTTGAAATTCCGGATCGGTCCGGTTTCCTTTTATCAGACCAACTCGGGTCAGGCTGTCCATTTATACAGGATTGCCGCTGAGTTTGCCGGTTTCAATGGCACTGAAACAGTTTATGACCTTTACACTGGTACCGGTACAATAGCAAATTACATTGCCGGGTCTGTCAGTAAAGTAACGGGCATTGAATCAGTTGCTGATGCAGTTAAGGATGCCAAGGAAAATTCAAGGGTAAATGAGATTACAAATACTGCTTTTTATACAGGAGAAGCAGAGAAAATACTGACAGATGAGTTTGTTGAGAAGATTGGAAAGCCGGATGTGATCCTTACCGACCCTCCGCGTTCAGGAATGCATGGAAAAGTGGTAAATGCCATGTTAAAAATCGCACCTGAAAAGATAGTCTATATCAGTTGTAACCCAGCTACACAGGCCCGGGATATCTATCTTATGAAAGAACAGTACAATTTAGAAAAATGTCAGCCTGTTGATATGTTTCCTCATACTCAACATCTCGAGAATGTAGCGTTGCTGGTGAAAAAAGCACTTTAGACACTCTAAGTACTTATAAGCCGGATAATGTCGTTTGCTGTAATAATTTCTACATCAACAGTATAATCAGCCTGGCTGTAAAACATTTCCCTTTCAACAAGTTGTGCCCGGATATATGACTCCAGTTCTGGTGTCGCTATATTTTTTAACAACGGGCGTTTTTTTTTAATAACTGACAAACGATCAACTAATGAGATCAGATTCATCTTAAGGTAGATGCTGATTCCATTTTTTTTTATTATATCCATATTGTCAAAAAAGCATGGTATACCACCTCCGGTTGCGATAACTGCATCATCGTAATTCAGCGTCTCTAAGAGTAATTTCTTTTCGATCTTCCGAAAGGAGTCTTCATTGTACCTTTCAAAAAAATCAACAATACTTATCCTGTATCTCTCCTCAAAAAGTTCATCAGTATCAATGAACGGATACCCGGTTAATGCTGATACCTCCTGCCCCATTCGTGTTTTTCCGGAAGCCATATAACCAATCAGGTAAATTCTCATGATACCACCTACAAATAATTCATTTTCAATGCAAAGTTATACAGTTTTTTATATGCGCAGAATTTCGTAATTTTGCAAACAAATTGAATTGATGTGATGTCAAAAAAGATTTTCTGGTTCCCTTTCGTTGTTTTACTTCTGATATTTCTATTTTCCTGTGGTTCAGGAGATCAGGGTATCCTTTCTTCTGATGTTGTGAATAACCCAAATAGTGCAAACGGAAAACCAGATCTTTCTTCACTGCCCTTTATAAAGTTCGAAGAGGAGGTGCATGATTTCGGTAAGATAATTGAAGGAGAGTCTGTTTCTTATTCCTTTAAATTCACAAATACCGGAAAATCAGACCTTATCATAGCCGATGTGAGCACCTCTTGCGGCTGTGCAGTTCCATCGTTCCCTAAAACCCCAATCCGGCCGGGAGAGAAGGAGATTATCAAAGTTACTTTTAACAGTGCTGGCAAGAGAGGATTTCAGACAAAAAACATCGTTGTTGTTGCAAATACACAACCCAACAGCACCATGGTACGGATCAAAGCACAGGTTGTAAGTCCGGGGAGTGAGAAATAGTTGATGAGTTGATGAGCTGATGAGTTGATGAGTTGATGAACTGATGAGATAGTGAAATAGCAAAATTGAAAGTAATCAAATAGCAATGACTTGTAATTCGTAATTTTTAATTTTTAATTATTTAAGTATGACAAATCTTCTTAATATTTTATTAATGGCTCCCCAATCGACAGGGGGCAGCTCACAAAGCAGTTGGATGTCATTTCTTCCTTTAATCCTTATTGTTGTTGTCTTTTACCTTTTCTTTATCCGTCCACAGATGAAGAAGTCGAAAGATCAAAAGAAATTCAGGGAATCACTGGAAAAAGGGCAGAAAGTCATAACCATCGGTGGTATTCATGGAAGGATCGTAGAGATACAGGATACTACAGTCACAATTGAGGTAGAAGGCCAGGTAAGGTTGCGTATTGAGAAGTCAGCAGTCGCCCTGGATAGCAGCCAGACCATCGAGAATAAATAAACTTCCGGATAGTAAAGAAAAAAACTTGAAACCCGAGTTCATTGAATTCATTGAGAATGCAAGAAAACCCAAGGGGCAAAGATTCCGTAATCAACTTTACGTATTCCTTGTATGCCTTGGTATCTCCGTATTTATCTGGTCGCTCGTAAGGTTGTCAAAAGACTATATTTACACCATCAGCTACCATATAAAGTACGTAAATATCCCGCAAAATCTCCGGTTGGTTGATAAATCCGATACGATTGTCAGGTTGAATATTAAAGTCCAGGGATTTGATTTCTTCTCAGATCAATATTTCAAGCGCAAGAACAATCTGTTTGATGTCAGTTTAAAGAATATAAAAATCATTAGCCATGACACATACCTTAACGGCTTCCTTCTAGCTTCACATATTGGAAGAGACATTGCAAACCAATCAAGTTCACTGTTAGAGATCTATTCCGTTTCTCCTGATACTTTGTTTTTCAAATTTGAAAAAAAGAATCTGAAAACCTTGCCCTCGATCAGAGCTTCATCAATAAATGTGACAAGAGCCAAACAAGCCGTTGACACATCCCGCGGGAGACCTGATAGTGTATTAAACGAATCTTTTAAGTCTGTTATAAAACAGAAGAAAACAACCAAATAGATTGTCATGCTGAAGGTTGGATTGACAGGAAACCTTGGAAGTGGAAAAAGCCTCATAACTAGGATATTTAGCATTCTTACAGTACCCGTCTATGAAGCTGACAATGTTTCAAAAAGTTTTTTAAAAGACAAGATTGTACAGAAAAAAATCCGTAATGCTTTTGGACAAATAGTTTTTTCTTCCACTAATGAAATCGACCGCGCAGCGCTTGGAAAACTTGTCTTTTCCGATTCCAGGAAACTAACCACCCTGAATGGAATTCTTCATCCATTGGTTAGGGATGATTTCAGGATCTGGTGCACTTCCCAAAAAGAAAAATCCTATGTAATCCAGGAGTCAGCCATAATTTTTGAAAGTGGATTCCAGGATGAATATGATAAGATCATTCACATTTCATGCCCGGAAGAAATTGCCATTGAAAGAGCCATTCATCGTAATAATACCGACCGTGAAGAAGTTTTAAAACGAATGCGGTTTCAATGGAAGGATGAAAAAAAAGCCGTCATGTCGGACTATATCATCCTCAATGACGGCTCTGAACTGGTCATTCCCCAGGTTTTAAAAATTCATAACCTGCTTTTACAAATTTGCGCGTAACGCAACAATTACATTCCTGCCTGGATTGCTGATCCCCGAAGCAAATTTCCGGTAATTTTCATCCAAGATATTTTCCATTCCAAGTTCGATATTCAGATATTTCACCACCTGGTAGCTTAACTTCAGATTTAGCGTGTACCAGGAAGGCATACCGTAGGCCGTGGCATATTGGGCATTGTCTTCTCCACTGTTGCTGTACTGGCTGAGTCGTTTCCATCCATTGTACATCACATAGAAATCCCCTTTGAACTTCTTCAATTCAAGTCGGAAGGAGGTCATGCCAAAAAATGGCGGAATATGATCCAATGGGACATCTTTACTCTCTACCCAGCCATAGGTATAGGTCAGGTTACTGACGATCGAAAATGAGCGTGTTACCTGGGCAAGCAGACTACCCTGGAAGCCATAGATATAGGCTTTCCCTGCATTGGTTGGAGCCAGGGTCTGATACATCTCGTCTTTAATTTTGATAGAATCCTGACCGTTGTACTTGATTGGTTCAATCACCTGCGCATCATGGAGCCAATTGTACCAGGCAGTACCCTCAAGTCTTATATGTCCTGCAATGGTTTTGCCAATGGAAAGTTCCACATTATAGGCATATTCCGGTTTCAGATCAGGGTTAGGAACAACAATTGTATTTCCGGTTACTGCATTCAGTTTTGTGAGGTCATCGATGTTGGGCGCCCTGAAACCTGTTGAACCTACCAGAGAAAATTTCCAATCATGACCTGGCGTTGCTACCAGTCCCAGATACCCATTTACAGCCGCATTCTTCTGTGTGATAATAGGGTCAAACGGGATATTCATGATCTTTACCATGGTATCGGAATAAGCTGCATTCAGTGTAACATAATTAAAACGAATACCCTGTGAGAATGCCAGGACTTTATTGATGTTCCAGTTATTCGACAGATAAGCAGACAGGTACATCATGTTTGCTTTCTCATCCGGATAACGTGTTGCAAGATCTTCAGTGATGACACCGGTTTTGATGTTTTCAATATGTGCATCCGAATTGACATTGTTGTAGTTCAGTTCAATCCCGTAATGCAGATTATCTTTCGTTCCAAGATTCTTATCAAAATCGGCATTCACTGAAAAAACCCCTACCTGCTCGAGGTTGAATTTTTTACTTGATTTTTTAAAGCTGCGATTGATACGATCTTCATGGATATTCTGGTAACCGATAATCACTGAAGCATGGTCAAAAATCACTCCATTAAGATTATATTCTGCTTTTAAAGAAGCGAGTAAGCGGGATTGAGGGCCGTAGTACCATTCAGCATATTTCATGGTGGAATCATTGCTCATTTCCGTCAGACGATCATAACGCGGAATATCGCTGGAATTTGAATACTGAACGTTTAATATGTAACGGCTATGCTCACCGGGCTTAAATAATATCTTGCCTAGGAGATTGTACTGTGAATAGCCCGATTGCTTCTGAATCTCAGGTTTGTCGTTCGCGATCGTCGAATCTGTATTATTGATACGCTCTGCATAAAAAAGCCGTTTCCCGAAATCACCATAGAAAGGGTTCCGTACAGTTCCTTCCCGCAGGTCGTCGAAATCGCTGTAAGAAAAATTTAAAAGGACACCCAGTTTTTTCCATCCGAGATTGAGGTTGATTCCACCTGTTTTTTCCATATTGGCCGAGGCAAACCGACCCAATATGCTACCGTGAATATGAGTTTTATCAGTTGAAGAAAGGACAGGGTCTTTGGTTATGAAATTGATCACTCCACCCAATGCATCGCTGCCATATATAGTAGATCCCGGACCATACAATATTTCGGTGGAAGCCAACCCAAACGGATCAATGGTGATGGCACTCTGCAGATGACCTGCACGGTATATGGCATTGTTCATGCGAATTCCATCGACAACAAGCAATACCTTGTTGGCTTCAAATCCTCTGAGCACAGGGCTGCCG
>Ga0247841_10013426_pt1 | contig 10462 bp, 10 predicted proteins | sample LaCruzMarch2015__2_FD_192410 | JGI IMG/M metagenome (GOLD analysis project Ga0247841, IMG submission 192410) | Freshwater microbial communities from meromictic Lake La Cruz, Castile-La Mancha, Spain - LaCruzMarch2015_18m | ecosystem: Environmental > Aquatic > Freshwater > Lake | place: Spain...
AATTGCGCCAGATCCTCTTACTTTAAGATCAGGATCTTTAGTTTCCAAATCTATTGCAACATATTTATATCCTTTTAAATCAGGATAATTTTCTGGACAAATCCATTCTTTCTGAGCTTCGAACATCATTTATAGTATCATAATTAAATAACAAAGTACACACATGCAGGTTAATAACCCCATGTGAAATACCATTTTTTTTCTTCCTCTAAACATCGTTGTAGTCTCTATCTATTATCATTTCTAAATAATGTATTGCTTTTAGTATATCTTCTTTCTTACCTTTTAAATTATGTCTGCAAATATATTTAATTGCATTACCTTCTGCAAAAAGTAATTTGTTTTTGTTTATAAACACTGAAGGTTGAATTACCATTTTTTTATAATGCTTACCACCTACCTGTTTAAAAAAAGTATTGTTGCTCATAGTATTGGATCTCCTAGTATGTAGTTATAATAATCATCCATATCTGGTTGCATGATATAGAGATTCTCTTTTGTTCTTGTTACACCCACAAAAAACAATCTGTGTTCGGGATCAGGATTTCTTAATGCTGCGTCATGTATAATCTTTTCCATTCCTGTATATAAGACTACATTTTCGCATTCTTCACCCTTTACACCATGTATTGTGGATACTTTAATTTTTGCAGGTTTAAATAAATCATCACCACTTGCTAATAATGATTTGATATATAATTTTGTATCTTCCTTAAAATTTAATTGCTCCCAGCTGCCTGTCACTTTGAGTCCATGATTTAGCATCAAGTCATCTAAATCAACAAAATCTGCGGTATCTAATGACTTGCCACTAGCAAATCCATATTCAACATGCTGCATATTCCAATTTAAAACTTTATATACTGACTTTGCTTCTTCGGCTCCAACAGTTGCTCCCTGATTTAATCTAACCCATACTTGATAGGCCTCTAATAATTCATCAGATAAAATTGTATTTGATCTACTATCAAATCTTAAATTTAGTGAAGTTAAATGTGCTTTGATTGGATTTAACATTTGATTTGTTCTTGCAATAATCATCCATTCTCCCTTACTAAAATCTAAATCTTCTATTCTCTGATCTTCAAATATTTTTCCTTCCGCATCTCTAGGTAGCCAACTCTTAATCATTCTATTGTCTACATGTTGTAATATGTCTAATGCTTTTCTATGTATAACTCTTGGACATCTTCTTGATTCTATTCTTGGATCTACTTCTCCTTTTAAATTTATAAATATATTTGGATCAGCGCCTTGAAATGTATAGATTGTTTGATCGTCATCCCCTGCAACGTATGATCGCTCACATCGAGATTCAATGTAATTGAACATGTCCCATTGCAGAGGATTCAGATCCTGCGCTTCATCCAAAAAGACAACGTTGAGTGGAGGACATTTGTCTTTCTCAATGAACTGTTTAATCATATCGGAATACTCAATCATTCCTGTTTGTTTTTTATATGATTTTAAATCGGCATCAATCTGTTCTGTTAACCATGTGTCTACACTATAATGTTTATCTAATTCTATTGCAGAATCCATGATAGATAATTTTTTACATCTAGCATATTCAATAATTTTCATATGCTCATTTTTATATGTTGTAGTTTCTGTGTAAGGATCAAACTCTGAACTAAAAGACAAATCTTTACATATTTGTGAAAAGTTTTTAAATGCATTCCACTTATCACCTTGAAGTAATTGTACATTAGTATCTATATTTAATTGTTTTGTTCCTAGTTTATGCATAGTGCATATGTATGGAAAATCTTTTACTTGCGGAAATGCAGATAGTATTCTTTTCTTTGCTTCATTGGTTGCAGCATTACTAAATGTTAAATAAGCAATTTTATCAGGAGATGTTTTATATTCTTCAATCTCTTTCTTTAAATAGTTATTAATTAAATGATATGTCTTTCCTGTTCCGGGAGGTCCTGGCACTATTATTCTTTTCATTTAAATGCAGGCTCCTTCATTGTATTTTCTGTAATAATTGGTTTATCAACATTTACTGTTTCAATTTTCCATATTCTCATTGATTTCTTATCTAATTTTAAAACTTCTTCTTTTGCTTTAAAAATCTCTGTTAACATTCTTTGTGTTTTTGCTTTTGGTATTTCCCAAGATTTACTTCTTTTTAAAAAATTATTAAAACTTTGATATTTAAAATAACTATGACCATTTTCTGTAAATGGAATTCCCCTTTTAACATCATCCATAACTTTACCTGTTGCTCTATTTAAAAAGTCTCCAAGTAATTCTTTTAATTGATAATCAAGTCTTGCTGCCTGTGGAACTTCTAATGTTGTATACGTTTCTTTATTAGACATAATTTTATTTAATATCTTTCTCCAAATAATTTTACCCATTGGAAGTAATACTTGGCCCAATTGATCCATAACTTCTACTGAAAATTTCTCAAATTCATGGAGAGTTAGTTTATCTACTTCAACTTGTTTACCATCAATGTGCACAATATATATAGGTGGATGAGATGGATATTTTTCTATCCTTTCTATTTCAGGTCCCGGAATATTTTCTCCAACACCAAATTTTCTTTTTACACAAATCTTTGATTCACAAAAACTTCTAATAGGTTCTTGTTTACATTTATAACGATACTCCTTATTTAATAATGATTTAATAACTCCCTCTATTTCACTATCATTCAAAGGTTCGGCCATATACTTACCATTGTAAGTAGTTAGTTTTGTTTTCCATGCATCTGGAAATCTTTTTCTTAAATACACACCAACATTAAACATAGTGTCATTTCTTTTACCCTTTGGAACTTTGTCAGATAATAATGTAACTAAACATGGGGGAGCTTCAAATAAATCTTCATCATTAGTTGTTATTGATTCTTTCCATTGTATTAAATCTTTTTCTGATAAAACCTTTTGATTATACAAATTAAAAAATTGTTCTACAGTTAATGTATTTGCATTATCATCTAGTGCAGATCTTACGGATTTATCGCCACCATGGTATGGAACATTTAACCAACTACCAATTTGATTCTTATCTGCTTTTATATAATCTTGTTTTGGATATAATTCTTTACCGGCATGTCCTAGCATTGCTGCCATTACTTTTAATTTTTCTCTAATTAAAGATGCAGGTACAAATTCTTTTACAAATATAAATACATGCGCTCCGCCTGATTTTGATTTAAAAACTATTAAGGGTAAATTTTTATTTTTTATTTTAGTTACTAATTCTTTATGGTCTAAATCATAAACATCAATATCTAAACAACCCCATTTAGACTTACTATCTTGTTTGATTGGTACAATTCCAAGTGCAGGAAATTCACCTCTTAAATGTTTTTGCCATAATTCATCAGTTACAGGTTTATGTACAACTGTGCATTCTGCTTCATTCTTTCCATCATCCCTGATCTCTCCAGTCATTATTGTTTGACCGTAAGCAGTTTCAAGACCAGCAAATATATTCTTAAATCTTTCTAACATTTTCCACCCATGTTGTTGTGGGTGGTGTTGCCACCACCCATTATTTATTTATTTAGTTGCTAAACTTTCGTAAAACGATTTAGCTCTTTTATATATTTTTTCATCTGCTACAGGGCCAATTTTAGATATATTATATCCATACCATTGGTTTCCTTTCCCAGAATTCAAAACTGTACTTAATTTGTACATGTGACTAAATGAAGGTGGAGTATAAGATCCTTTTTGACCCTCCAAAACGATTGACATCATCATGGAATTCCACTTCTTACTTATTTTGCCTTGAGATGAACTCATGCAAATTAAAGAAGTTTCAGTGTTATCTCCGTCTACAATCAAAACAAAATGATTTCCAACTGTAAGAATATAATTACCATTTGGCAATCTATCTTTACCTGAAGGATCTTCTGTTGTTTTTGATTTTATATCAGAAGTATCTGGATAGATTTTTTCAGGTCTTCCTGAACCTGTTCCAAAATCTGACCATTCTTGATACTCTAACTTATAATGACATGGAATAACTGTTATTCCATTTGCTCCATCATACAATTTTTTTGTAACTGTATTGAAAAGCATTCCAGGTTCAGCACCTTCAACATAATTTTGATTACGTTTTTGTGCTTCTCCTGAACCGTTTTGTAATAGTTTTAAAATAGGTAAAGCCATACTTTCTTGCTTTACATTTTCAAAACCTTGATGCGCATCATTCTCAAACAATATTGAGGAAGGTAATGGCGCAGCTTTTTTTGGTGCTACTTGTTTTCCTGTTTCCATTTTTTATCTCCTTGTTATTTTTGTACTGTTACCTGCGTAAGTTTTAAATAGATCAGAGGGCATATCCTGTCCAGATTCGATACGCTCTCTGACCACTGCCTTGAGTGTCTGGGAATGAACATTTTCCTTCTGGACTGGTTCAAAACCCTGACCTCGTGCAAGGACAGCATATTGTGCCGCCTTGTTATCTTCGCCTCGACCAAAGGTAACGGTGATGTCATTTTTAATGATGTCACCTAAGCCGTTATTACGAAGCCATGTAAAAGCTTGTTCTTTTCTTAGAACATAATCTGAATCAGTCTCATTCATTCCTTGTGCTAGTGAAGCGGAATAATAAGGTTTTATTTCAACTGATTCACCATCTTTCAGCTTTAATTTTGTAATGTGCATTTCCTGCATCATGCTAGGAATTTCTACTTGAGAAAGTATTTGAGCTTGTTCTTTTAATCTTTTTATACTTTCTTCTGCGTTAGCAATCTCGTCTTCTAAATCTTTTAATTTTAAAACTTTATCTGATAAAGTTTTTGCAGCATCAATTTGTGTAACTGATTCTACTCTGTCTTGTTCAAAATTTATTGTCATATTATTACCTTTCTATTCTGTATATTATAATCCCTTAAATTACGTTTGTCAAGTGCTTGTTTCAGATTTTTGATACAAGTCAATTTCAATTGGATAATATCTCCTTTCTTGTTTATCCCATTTTAATAATTTATACTTGCCGTTAGTAATATCAGATACAACTGAACATGCAACACCAATTATTGCAGGATCACCTGTAAGTAGTAAATAATCTTCTGAAGTGTAATCTTTTAGCAACTGTCGTAACTTAAATACAACAGGTCCTGCACTTAATATAATTTGTGCATTTTCTGGAAGCAGAACTTTTAGTGAACCATATTGAGAAGCACCAATAATATTTATTTTTGGTCTTCCTTCTCTTGTGCCCGGTACATCTTGTATTACGTAAACTTTATTTTTTTCCATTCTTGACTTGTTGTATATTAATGTGTTATACTAATCAATAGAAAGAACTAAATATTATATATGCATTATAAGTTTAAGACAAAGCCATTTGCACATCAATTAAAGGCATTAGAAATGTCTTGGGATAAGAAAGTATTTGCTTATTTTATGGAAATGGGGACCGGTAAGTCTAAAGTATTAATAGATAATATGTCAATGCTTTATGATAAAGGCCTTATAAATGGCGCCTTAATTATAGCTCCTAAAGGTGTTTATAAGAACTGGTTTGACTCTGAAATACCTACTCACATGGCAGATCATATAGAAAAAACCATGGTGTTATGGGAATCAACAACAAGTAAAACAAAAGAAAAAGAATTAAATACATTATTTAAATCTAGTTATGATCTTCATATTTTAATTATGAATGTTGAAGCATTATCTACTAAAAAAGGAAAACAATTTGCAGAAAAGTTTTTAAGTTGTCATAAAACTTTAATGGCAATAGATGAATCAACTACTATTAAAAACCCAGGTGCCGCAAGAACAAAAAATATAATAACTTTGGGTAAACATGTTTTATATAAAAGAATATTAACGGGATCACCTGTAACTAAATCTCCATTAGATTTATTTACACAATGTTGGTTTCTTGACCCCTGGTTGTTAGATCAACAATCTTATTATAGTTTTAGAAATAGATATGCGTTAATGAAAAAAATAATGGTAAGTGGAAGACAAATAGAAATTGTAGTTGGTTATAGAAATCTTGCAGAACTTTCAGAAAAAGTAAAACCATTTTCACATAGAGTTTTAAAAGATGATTGTTTGGATTTACCACCTAAAACTTATATGAAAAGAACTATTCAATTAACCGAAGAACAAAGTAAAGTTTACAAACAGATGAAAGAAATTGCACTTGCAACATTAAATGGAAAATTAACCACAACACATAATGTTATAACTCAATTAATGAGATTACATCAAATAACTTGCGGTCATTTTAAATCTGATGATGGACAAACACAAAAAATTGCAAGTAATAGATTAGATGAATTAATGGATGTTTTATCTGAAATGGAAGGTAAAGCAGTTATCTGGGCCCACTATAGATATGATATAGAAGTTATCGTTGAAGCTATTAAAAAAGAATATGGAGATAATTCTGTTGTAACTTATTATGGTGATACAACCACAGATGACAGACAAAAAGCAATTAAATTAATTCAAGATCCAAATAGTCCTGTAAGATTTATTGTTGGAACACCCCAAACAGGTGGATATGGAATTACATTAACAGGTGCATCTACTATGATTTATTATTCTAATGGATATGATTTAGAAAAGAGACAACAATCAGAAGCACGTATTGATCGTATAGGACAAGAGAAACCAATGACTTACATTGATATCATTGCAGAAGGAACTGTAGATGAAAAGATTGTAAAAGCTTTACGAACTAAAGTTGATATTGCAACTCAAGTTATGGGAGAAGAGTTGAAGGAGTGGATATAAATTTCCACTCCTCCTCGTTGTAAGGGAACATTATTTAATATCTACTTTGATACCTTCAACTTCTTTTGGTTCTTTATAACCAAGTTTAATTTTAAGTAGACCATCTTTCATTTCAGCTTCATCAACTACTACATCTTTAGCTAATTCAAACTGTTTGAAAAATTTTCTAAATGCAAGACCTTGTTTAACATAGTCTACATTTTTATTATCTACTTTTCCTTCTACTGTTAAGATACCATCTTTAACTTCTACAAGTACGTTTTCTTTATTGTAGCCAGCTAAACCGATTTCCAATCCGTATTTACCTTTTGAGTATTTTACTACGTTATAGAAAGGGAATGATTGTACTTTTGACCATGTGTCAAAAATATTTTCAAAAGATTCATCAAAAAACTTTGTTGATCCATTGAATAATTGTTTGCTTAAATTATTGAAAACTTCTAGGTTTGTCATAATTATCTCCTTTTAAAGCAAGTTAATTGGTCCATCCACATGATGCAACCTAGGAGATATATAATGATTTATTTTAAAATTTCAATAACCTAATTCATCATAATTTTCATTTTTATTTGATGAATTTTTAATGTTATTGTTATTATCTATATTTGATTTTTCTCTTTTAATATGACCAAGAACTGTTCCTTTATGAATGCCTTCTTTAATAACATAACCAGAAGTTCCATTACCATTAATTTCAACTTCTTTACGGCTTTTCATTAATATATTATTTTTCTTTTCTATTTCTTTATTTTCATAATTTTTAACAATTGGATCTGTATATGTTAAAGTATGTATTTCTTGTAATTCATGTTCTCTATCTAAAAATTTATATTCTATTTTTGTTGTATTAAAATCTTTCTTTATCTTATTGCATATTGTTTCAGGATCAAATTCGCCGCAGGAATAAACATCAAACTGCAGCAAGGCGGGGTCAGGTTCATCCCATACATGCATTACAATGTGAGATGTTTCTATGATTGCAGCTCCGGTAATTCCACGATTACCAACCATATTGGAATATTTAATATAAGGACCCATCATAACTTTCATTCCAATTTCGTTTATAAATTTTTGAAACCATTTGCGAAGAACAGCTACATCCATTGGAGGATTTTTTGCTTCTGCTCTTATGATAAGATGTTTGTGTACTAAAACTTTATTCATAAACGCCTAATATAGTTTTTTAAAACTATAATCAATAGTTTATTTAATTAAATTAAAAGCTAGTGTGAGTAGAAGTGCTATGGTTGACCCCAGTCCTCCGATGATCCACCAAGTCAATTTATCAAATTTACTTTCAAATTTAGAATGCATTTGAGAAGACTCATCTCTAAGTTCTCTTAAATCTCTTTTTACGCCAGTTATGTGACCATAAAGGGCTACGATGTGTTCACCTGTTGTCTTTGGTTCTTTTCCGTTTGCCATTACGCTAATCCTCTTTGCTTTAATCTAATACCTTGTTCTTCTCTGCTTAATAAAGAACTCTCACTTGGTGTCAAGCCTTGATTTAAAGAACTAACTTGAGGTATTGGAGGAGTAACTATTTGAGGATTTGGCATTGGTTGTGGAGGTAGTTCTCCTCTAGTTGGATCAAATGCAGGTGGTTGTATTTTTTCTTCCTCCATAAAATCTTTTAAATTAAATTTAAATCCTTTAGATAAATCTGCTCCTTGAAATGATCTTATCATTTCTCCTAATACCGGAAGAGCTTCTTGAAAAGGATCTCCGTAGTTAGGATTATATTGATTAAATTCTATTGCCTTTTCTTTAAATTTTTGCATGATTGATTCAGAAGGTATGTATGGTTTAAATTGACCTCCAAATAAAGGGCCGTATTCTTTTTGAGATCTTTGTCTTTTTTCAAAAACTTGCGCAAGTTCTGAATCATCTACTTCAAATTTATTAGCAGCTTTTAAGTCTAAATGCATTTTTTGTTGAGTATCAAACAATGCCTTATTAGCAATATAAAATTGTTGTATAATTTCTTCTTTTGTAATTGGTCTAGTTAATAATCTAGTATCACCACCTGTAAATTCTCTTACACTATCTCTTGTTGATCTGTCATATTCTGTAATCTTAAAATCAAGACCTTTAACTGGATTAATTTTAATTAATCTCCATCCTAGTAAACCAGGTAATTCTTTTTCAATTTCATATACATTTCCTTGAGGATCAGGTATTCCTTGAGCAGCATAGTAAATTCTTGCTAATTGAGTTTTAGAAAAAGGAACTTGCGTTTCTAAAATATGTTCTAATGTAATTCTTACTTTATCTGGGACTGGAGTCTGGTCTGTATATAATTTTTTACCCTCTCTTGTAACTCCTCCTCTAGTAAATATGTCAAATAAAACTTCTGGTGCTATTGATTCTGAAACAAAAGGTTCTATTGATTTTGAAAAAGCATTAGAGATACCTTGTACAAAACCTTTAACTAATTGATCTTCAGTTTCTATTCCATCTTGAACAGACTTTAACATATTTCTAAATGGAGATTCTAAATAATCATACGCATTATTATTACTCCAGTTTTGATAGTAAAAAGTTTTTTTACCTGTTTTTTTATCTATGTCGTAAGATATAACTTTTTTATCTGCAATTTCGTAAGGAGCAACCCATCTTTCTAGTGCTCTTTCTTGATCATCAGTAGTACCAAATATAGCTTTAAATCCTGCTCCTATTCCAACTCCTAATGTTCCAAAAGCAGCAGCAGATCCTAATAATCTTTTCATACCAATTTCATAAAGAGGATTATTATTTTTTACAAAACCTTTTCCCACTTCATATACAATAGGTGTCATACTTGAGCCTGTAACAGGATTAGAATGTTTCATTTCTTTAATTATTCTTGATCCAATTCCAACAGCACTATTCATAACAGCAGTTGGAAAAGAAGCAAAAGTTCCAAAAGGAGAACCTCGTAAGCCTTTAACAATATCAGAAACATATTGATAGTTAGGAACGGTATTTCTTACAATGTCCATAGCTTCGTCTTCTATTGCATTCATTGTTTTTTTAATTCCATTTTTTGCATAGACATCAGCTAACCTTGTTTTTTCAATATAATAATTATAAGCTTTAAAAAAATCATCTTCAGCTGTATATAAATCAGAAAAAGGTTTTGTTAATCTAGACCCACGTTGAAGCATTTTTTTAAATATACTTGTAGTAAATCCACCTTCTGGATTTATTTGAAGATCTTTTAACAAATTCAAATAATCTCCCATTTTAGTATTAGTATTAAGAACACCTCCTTCTACTAATTTTCTATATTCTCTCATTCCCTCAGGTGAACGTAATCCAAGTTGAATAACTCTAGATGCATCTCTCATTGCTTTTGCAATTAATCTTGGGTCTGCAAATAATGTTCCATTAGATAATGAAAATGCAGTAGAACTTAAAAAGTTTCTAACATGAGTAGTTGGTGATAAAACTGTTTTTGCAAGTTCTGCTCCTGCTTTAGGATATAAAAATACATATTTATAAGCATCAGAAACTCTTTGTGTAAATTTAGTTGATTTAGGTCCTGTAAAAAAATCACTAATTTTATTTACGCTTTCAAATGCGTTTGCTATTTGTTCTGTTGTGTGTAATCCTTTTAAACGATTTACTAGAACTCCATCTTTAAACATTCCTTTAAGAGAATCATCTAAAGATACAATTTTATTTAAACCACCTGCACCTAAATTTTTAATAGCTTCATTTTTATCTGCATAAAATAATTGTCTAGTTCCTTTTTC
>Ga0247841_10013427_pt1 | contig 10462 bp, 8 predicted proteins | sample LaCruzMarch2015__2_FD_192410 | JGI IMG/M metagenome (GOLD analysis project Ga0247841, IMG submission 192410) | Freshwater microbial communities from meromictic Lake La Cruz, Castile-La Mancha, Spain - LaCruzMarch2015_18m | ecosystem: Environmental > Aquatic > Freshwater > Lake | place: Spain...
GATCCCTGGGGACCCGTCACGGACGCCTTCCAGCCATCGTCGGCCCTGATGACGTGAACCCGTACGAAGATACGGCGCCCATCGTCATTTATTATATCCTGGTCTATAGCAGCAGATACGACCGGCCTGATATGGCTGCCGACCCCGCGCATTTTTAAGATAGCCGGGCGGGCGAATTGCTCAAAGGTGATCATGGAGCTGACCGGGTTGCCCGGCAGGCCCAGGTGTGGCACGTACCTGCCATCAGTTGCTTTAAGGGTACCGAAAGCGATGGGCTTGCCGGGTTTCATGCGAACTGTCCAGAAGGTGATCGTTCCCATCTGAGCCAGTACATCCTTGACGACGTCATAATCTCCCATTGATACGCCACCGGAAGTGATCAGCATGTCCCCACCCAGTCCCTCGGCTATCTTTTCCTTGAGTGAAGATAATGAGTCCCTGCCGATACCTATGATCTTCGCGGTGCCCCCGCACCTGGCAATATTGGCGGCTATGGTGTAGGTGTTGCTGTCGTAGATCTGTCCCGGCCCTAAAGGTTTTCCAGCCGGGCACAGCTCGTCACCTGTGGAAAGAACAGAAACCACGGGGCGCCGTATTACCGCAGCCGCGGCTTTGCCCAGTGAGGCCAGTATACCTACGCCTGCGGGAAGCAGCAGCGTACCCTTTTTCAGGACAACCTGTCCCGCCAGAATGTCTTCGCCCCGCAACCTGACATTCAGGCCGGGCGTAGCGGGTTCGAAAATGCCGATGGTATCCAACGGCTGTTTCTCTTTTTTACGGCCGGTCTCATCGGTTTTTTCGAACTGCACGACCGCGTCCGCCCCTTCGGGCAGCGGTGCGCCCGTCATGATGCGAACTGCAGTTCCCGCTGTGACTTTAATCGAAGAAGTATACCCGGCTGCCACCTGTCCGATTACACTGAGGTAAACGGGACTTCGCTGGCTGGCAGTGTGTGTATCGGCTGCGAGCACGGCAAATCCGTCCATGGCAGAGTTATCGTGCGGCGGGATATCAATTTCGGAAACCGCGTCTTCCGCCAGGACCTGGCCCAGTGCTGAAAGAATGGGCCTGCTCTCCGGTTCCAGCACGTGGACGGTGTTCAGTATCCTTTGCAGCGCATCTTCAACAGAAATCATTGGGTACAACGCCTTTGAATCGAATGGTATTATGTTGGCAGCTAATTCAAATGTCAAATTAAGGGAATTGACCGGATTTCGGTCTATCAGCCCTTTTGTTCTTCCAGCTTGCGCAGCTCAGCCCGTAACAGCTTGCCTAACAGGTTCTTGGGTAGCGCGTCGATGATCTCAACGGACTTGGGGACCTTGTATTTTGGTAGTTTCTGCCTGCAATAGGCCAGTATATCCTCCGCGCTGATCAGTTCGTCTTTGCGCAGCACGCAGTAGGCCTTGATCTCCTCTCCGTACACCTCGTCCTTAATACCGATCACACCTGCATCGGCGATCTGCGGTATCTCAAGCAGGACTTCTTCAACCTCACGCGGCGATACGTTTTCGCCGCCCCTGATGATAATGTCCTTCTTGCGGTCTGTGATATAGAAATAGCCGTCTTCGTCCATGTAGCCGATGTCGCCTGTGTGTAGCCAACCGTTGCGGAGGGCATCGGCAGTCTCACGAGGCATGTTCCAGTACCCTTTCATGACGGTAGGGCCTTTGACCACCAGCTCGCCTGTTTGGCCGGGCGGCAGCTCATTGTCCTGATCATCGAAAATCTTTACGGTATCGGCTTTAATCATACAAACGCCGATGGAACCGTATTTGGGAGGTTTGTTGGGCCTGTTGCCGCAGGTGGTGGCGCCGGTCTCCGTCATGCCCCAGCCCTCGTAAATATCCGTGCCTGTCTTCTCCTTCCATCTCCTTCCCACCTCCGGGGGCAACGGCGCCGCCCCGCAGGCGCACTCCTGTAAAGAGCTCAAATCATATTTATCGAAGTCCGGATGATTGAGCATCATGATATACATGGTCGGAACGCCCGAGAAGTTAGTCACGCGGAACTCCTGGATCAGCTTGAGGGCTAACTCGGGATTGAACCATTTCATGACTATTCCCCTCATGGCGCCGATCACTCCCATCAGGGATGTGGCCAACCCGTAGGAATGCGATAACGGCAGGACGAAAAGGCTGAGCGCCAACCGGTTTCCGCCGGTCACCTTGAGTTCGATCTCGACGGGTTTGTGCGTCCGCACATCCATCATGCTGCTACTTGCCTGCACCGTGGCCGAACGGTAACGCAGGACGAAATCCCCATAGCCCAGGGCTGTCATGTACAGACTGAAATGCGAATGCATTACCCCCTTATTGGGACCTGTCGTGCCTGCCGTATAGATAATAGCTGCAGTGTCGTCGTTGTCGGTCTCCTCGATTTTAAGGCTGTCCGGCTGGTCGGATAGCAGCTTGTCATAGTAGATGGCGCCCGGGAAGTCGTCCTTCTCTGTGACGATAATGTGTTTCAGACCGCGAGCCTGTTGTTGTGTAGTCAGTACACGGGGCGCGAAATCGGGGCTGGTCACTACGGCTTTGGCGCCGCTATTCTGGAAAATGTACGCTGCCTGGTCCGGCCCAAGCAGGGGATTTATGGGCACAGCGATGGCGCCTATTTTGTAGATAGCAGAGAAAGACCAGATCACAACCGGGCTGTTGGGCATCTGGATGGCGACGCGGTCCCCCCTCTCTATGCCGAGTGACTTGAGCGCGTTGCCCAGCCGGTTGGACTGCATCTCCATCTCGACATTGGTGTACCACTTTCCTTCGTAATAGACGCTCTCATACCGGCCGAATTTCTGGATATTGTCCTGACCGAGACTGCCCAAATTCATACCGCCTGCCTCACCTACACGTTTTAATGTTTAAAAATGAACGGGGCCCTGTGATTGGAAGCACTTCCAGTAAGGTTTGAGGTTGTTCTTGACCTCAGCCTCGACTATCTTGGTCTGGGCGTATGCCGGATCTTTGTAGAACTTCCTGGTGGCTGGCTCCGGTTCCTCGACATCCATATTCCAGTCGGCCAGTCCGGATATGAGCGCCAGCCATGAATAGGGGAGGACGCGTTTGTTATAGCCCGAAGCGATAAGGTCAAGCTCACGGCCCTGGCATACTTCATCTGCCAGGTACCTGACCTTCTCCCCGATCATTTGAAACCCGCGGACAGGCAGGCCCAGGTCGGTCAGGCCGTCATCAGGGTGGGGGTCTGACCCGCCGTTGCGGATGATGATCTGGGGTTTGTATTCGCGCACCAGTGGCTCGACGATCTCGCCGAAAATCCGGTAATAAGAGTCATATCCCGCGTTGGGTGGCATGGGGATGTTTACGGTGTAGCCCTTACCCTTGTCCATGCCGATATCACCGGCAAAGCCTGTTCCCGGGTAAAGGGTACGCGGGTCCTGGTGTAAATCTATAAAAAGCACGCGCGGGTCATCGTAAAAATAGTCGCAGGTCCCGTTTCCGGCGTGAGCATCGGTGTCCAGTACAAGCACACGGTTCAACTTATAATTCTTTATCAGGTACCTGGCCGAGAAAGCGACGTCGTTGTAAAGGCAGAAACCTTCACCGCAGGAAGACTTGGCGTGGTGCATGCCGCCGCCGATGGAAATGGCCTTCTTATAGGTTCCTTTCTGTATAAGGTCGCAGCCCATTTTAGCCTGGCCTATGATGAGCCGCGCAGCCTCCTCGAGCTTGCCGGGTGTATCGAAGGGCATGTTATCCATGCTCTGGAAAAGGCCGAATTTCACATGATCCAGGACGCCTTCGTGCGCAGCCTTATAATAGGCATATGTGAAATCTATGTAGTCCTTGTTGCAGATAAGCAGCAGGTCTTCAAGCGTGGCCGGCGGGGCCTTGATGAAGCGGTATTTTTCGCCTTCAGGCAGCCTTTCACGCAGGAAACTCGGGAAAACCTCATATCGGTCACCGCGGAACGGGTGCCCGGGGCCATAATCATATTCTCGCAGCTCTTCGCTATAAAGAATGGCAATAGTCAAGATGGCCTCTTTGATGATTTACAACAGAAAATAAAAGTTATGGGTATATTACTCCACCTGCAAAAGTTAAACAAGGTGATGCAGATTGCCTATTTGCCCCTCGGGAAACTGCTGGCGTTTTAACTTACCTTATATATATAATATGTAGACATTTAAGGGAGCGGAGGTCGGCAAACATGAAAAAAGTATTAGTGACGGGCGCGACCGGATTTATAGGCACGCATGTTGTAAAGGCCAACGTAAAGAAGGGAAACCAGGTTCGCGCCCTGGTGTTGCCCGGAGATGAGGGCGCGGCTACTCTTCAGAATTTGGGGGTTGAGACCGTCACAGGGGATGTAAGGGATTACGAGGCTGTCAAGAAGGCTGCGGCCGGCAGGGAGATCATATTTCACTGTGCGGCAGTTGTGACGGACTGGGCGCCGGCCAGGTTGTTTAAGGAAGTCACGGTTGGCGGGGCTGAAAACATTTGCCGGGCTGCTGTAGAAGCCAGGGTATCACGCCTGGTGGATATCAGTACCTGCGACGTATTCGGGACAAGTGAATCCATAGTGATGGATGAGACACTGCCACTGCAGTACTGGGGCGAGCCGTACCCCGATGCCAAGATCGACGCAGAAAAAATCATGCGAAAATACCATGAGGAGAAAGGACTGCCCCTGGCCATGGTTTACCCGCTGTGGGTTTACGGCGAAGGCGACCAGACTTTCGTCCCGCTGCTGGCCGATGCCATTATCAAGAAGGATTTGATATTCTGGAGAAAAGGCGCCATCGTATGGCCCACATACATAGACAACCTGGTCGATCTTTTGATGCTGATATCGGAAGATGACAGGGCCATCGGGAACGGCTACCTGGTTCACGATGGCGAGTCGACGACGCTGGAGGAGTTCTGCGCTGGTATAGCAACCGCTATGGGAGTACCGCCCATCAAGACCTATATCCCGTACTGGTCGGCCATGTCGGCGGCCAGGGCCATGGAATTTACCTGGAGGTTATTGGGAATCAAGATGCGGCCTCTGCTCACTACATACACGGTAACAAACCTTGGATCGAGGTTCAGATTCTCCATAGACAAAGCTGAGAAGGAGCTTGGCTGGAAGCCGCGTATCAGCTATCGGGAGGGATTCGAACACACGATGAAATGGCTGAAGTCGCTGGACGTAGCGGCACTCAAACAGAAGTGAGGAGGTTAGCTGATGAAGGACTTCAAAAATAAAGTAGTCTACATAAGCGGCGGATCTTCGGGCATCGGTCTTGCAACGGCAAAGCTGATGGCGGCCAGGGGGGCGAACGTAGTTATTTTTGCCCGCCGGCAAAAAGTCCTGGATGGCGCGCTGGCAGAGGTAGACGCCTGCCGGCTGGAACAGGGGCAGAAGTTTCACTGCAGGTCTCTTGACGTTGCTCAGCGGGACCAGGTAGAAAAAGTGCTCAAGGGCGCGGTGGCTGAATACGGTGTGCCGGACGTGCTGATAAACTGCGCGGGCCGTGCCAGGCCGGACTACTTCGAGAAGATCAGCTACGAGCAATTCGAGGAAACTATTAAAGTCGACCTGTATGGGACCTGGAACACAATATCGGTCTTGCTCCCTTACATGAAGGAAAAGGGCGGGTATATTGTGAACGTGTCTTCCATCGTGGGTTTCATCGGTATTTTCGGCTACACGGACTATGCCGCCGCCAAATTCGGCGTAATCGGGTTATCCGAAGCTTTGCGCAGCGAGGTCAAGAGATACAATATCACAGTCTCTGTGCTCTGCCCGCCGGATACCGATACCCCCGGATTTGTTGAGGAGAACAAATTTAAACCTCCTGAGACGAAGGCCATATCGGAGGCGGCCAACCTGATGAAACCGGAAGCTGTGGCTGCGGCCCTGCTCAAGGGCATGGCCAGGCAGGAATTCATCATCATCCCCAACGCAGATGGCCGGTTTACCTATATTATGAAGCGGCTTTTCCCCTGGCTGGTGGAGATGGTAACCGACTCGCAGATCAAAAAGGTCCAAAATACCGGGTAAATTGATGAGCTAGGGAGAAAAGTGGTTAAAGACGATAAACGCAGGCTGATAGCCTCGCTCGAAATCGTGACCGGTGTCGGATTCTTTCTATTCTGGGTTGCGTTCTTCACGGTGGGGATGGCGCCAGACAATGCGCCTACCTGTTATTTTGCCTACGAACACTCGTTTCCTCTGCCGGATGGGGTCCTGGCCATATTGCTACTGGTCGCGGGCATATTGCTGATGAAATCAAAGCCGGCGGGGCGCCTGCTTTCCCTGGTTGCCGCCGGGGCGCTGGTCTTCCTGGGGCTGCTAGATTTCAGTTTCAATATACAAAACGGAATATACATGACTTCCACGGTTGACCTGGTATTGAACGCCGTTATTAACGTTTGGTGTGTAGGATTTGGCACGGCTATTGCTGTGTTGATAGGTAGAAAAGTTATTGCGTAAAGGCATTGTTGCTGCCGGATCGGTTTTGCTTGCACTGGTGCTGCTCCTGATCTCAGTGTCTGCCCTCCAGATTCAGAGGAGCTTTTCCGCAGTAGATGGCGAGATAAAATTAAAAGGGCTCAAATCAGAAGTAAAAATCTACCGTGATCACTGGGGTGTTCCCCATATCTACGCGGATACTGAGGACGACCTTATTTTTGCACAGGGCTATGTGCAGGCACAGGATCGCCTGTGGCAGATGGAACTACATCGAAGGATGGGCAACGGGACGCTATCAGAGGTTTTCGGCGCGGCTACTTTAGAATCTGATAAGTTCTTTCGCACTGTCGGTTTGCGGCGGTGTGCCTCTGCCTCTTACCAGGAGCTGGATCCGGCGATGCAGGGGGTACTGAAATCATACTGCAATGGTGTTAACGAATTTACCAGAGCCAACAACAGTAATCTGCCTTTGGAATTCACCCTTTTGGGCTTTAAACCTGCTGATTGGGACCCAACAGACTCGCTGACGGTCTCGGAATTAATAGCCTGGAACCTGGGCAAAAACTGGGAGGTGGAGCTAACCCGCGCAAGACTCGTGCAGAAACTGGGAGAAGAGAGAGCGGGCCAGCTCCTGGCGCCCTACCCGGTCAGCAGCCCCCTTGTGGTCCCACCCGAGTTAATGGACTGTCCATTAGGTATAAAGGTTGCAACAGGGTTGCAACCAGTTTCAGATTGCCTTGGAAGCAACAATTGGGTGGTTGCTGGGGAAAAGACGGCCACAGGCCGGCCGCTATTGGCCAATGACCCTCATTTATCGGTAATGATGCCGTCCATCTGGTATGAGACCGGTCTACACGGCGCCGGATTCGACGTGGCGGGCGTATCGCTCCCCGGATGCCCGCTTATAAACATTGGACGCAACCGAGATATATCCTGGGGCGTCACCAACCTGCCGGCAGACACGCAAGATTTATTTATCGAAAAAATCAACCCTGCCGACAGTTCGCAATATCAATACAAGGGGGAATGGCGATCTCTGCGGGAGATAGAGGAACTCATCATTGTTCGGGGCAGTAGCAATCCGGAGAAGCTGCGTATCAGGTTTACGCTGCACGGGACTCTGATGGATAAAGTGATAGAAGGGCTCGAGCAACCTTTGGCACTGCAATGGTCGGGAAGCTGCGCCAGCCGTTTGATCAAGAGCGTTTATCTGCTTAACAGGGCAGATGACTGGGCTGAGTTCCATGAAGCGTTGCGTTACTGGGATGCCCCCAGTCAGAACATTGTCTATGCTGACAAGAGTGGCAATATAGGATACCAGTCAACCGGAATGATACCCGTGCGTAATAAAGGGATAGGCACGTTTCCTGTGCCGGGTTGGACCGGTGAATACGATTGGACGGGAAGTATTCCGTATGACGAGCTTCCCTGTGTATTGAACCCTTCAAATCATTATATAGTTACAGCAAATAATAAAGTGGTTGCAGACAATTACTCATATTTCATGACCTATGACTGGTCCCCTCCGTACCGGGCTCAACGTATTACGGCTCTGCTGCAAGCCAGCGACAGGTTATCTGCAGATGATTTCATGAACATCCAGGCGGATATCTATGATATACCGGCCAGCATCTTTACTCCATATGCCTTGCAGATTGAGCCACGCACAGAGCAGGAAAAACAGGCGCTTGAAATTTTAAAAGAGTGGGATTATAACGACCGGGCGGGCGACCCCGCGCCAGCCATATACCATGTGTTTTACGTCAAGATGTTGAAAAATATATTGCAAGACAAGCTCGGAGAGCACCTTTTCAATGATTACTTGAGGGCTATGGGCGGTTCGGGCGATGTCCATGCTATCTTCCTGGAAGGCATTATGGAGGATAAGGAGAATATCTGGTTTGACGACGCCCGTACGCCCTCGCGCGAGACCAGGGATGACATTATCAGGAAGAGCCTGGGCGATGCGCTGATAGAGCTTTCCGGCAAGTACGGCTCAGGTCCACGTAATTGGAGATGGGGAGAAATACACGGCACGTGGTTCCGACACGCCCTCGGCAGACTGCCCGGCCTCGACGCCATATTCAGCCGGGGCCCTGTGCCCACGCCGGGTTCGCGCTACACAGTCAACGTGGCAGCATTCGACTATAGCAAACCATATAGCGTAGTCGCCGTGCCGAGCTATCGCCAGATCATCGACTGGAACGACCCCGATAAATCGCTGGTCATGCACACCACCGGCCAGAGCGGGCAGGTCTTCAGCAGGCATTATGACGACATGATCAGCAGATGGCTGGACGTTGATTTCCACACCATGCTCTTTAAAAGAGACGACGTGGAGTCGGCAAGTCGGAGCCTGCTTGTGCTGAGGCCGTACGAGTAAGGCAACCTTTTAACAGGAGGAAAGATGTGATGAAAGCAATTCAATTCGACATTAGTATCCCGCAATTCCTGGCGCTCAAGCTATTCGGAGCAATCAGTAAGAGTGCTTACTACAGCGGACCCCTGTCCACAATACATATGGTCGACCTCCCTGAGCCGGCGCTGCCCTCCCAGGACTGGGTAAAGGTTAAAGTTTCCCGTTGCGGAATATGTACCAGTGATATCAGTACCATTCTGTTGAAAAACTCACCTGCCTGGACGCCCTACACATCTTTCCCCGCTGCGCTGGGTCATGAGATCGGTGGCATTATAGTTGAAGCCGGCTCAGGGGTGGGAAACCTGCATACAGGTGACCTCGTTGCCGTCTGCCCGGTGCTCAACTGCGCGGCGCGCGGGATTGAACCTGCTTGTGAAGCCTGCCGGAAAGGGCTGTCGAGCTGTGAGAATTTCTCGGAGGGCGCATTACCCCCGGGTCAGGCCATCGATCTTTGCACCTCAACTCTGGGAGGTTACAGTGAATATATCATTGCCCACAAAAGCCAGATTTTTAAGATACCGGAAGGGATGAGCGCCCAGGATGCAGCCCTGATAGAACCGTTTTCGATTGCTCTTGAGGCAGTCCTGTCAAACCTGCCGCAAAAGGGAGAGCATGTACTGGTGATAGGTGGTGGAGTGATCGGTACCATGATCGTGCAGGCAATCCGTGCTATGAACATACCATGTGAGATAACGGTCGCTGTCAGTTCGAGTTTTACAGGGGAGCTTGCCAGGAAAGCAGGCGCCGACCACACTGTTTCGGGGAAAAACATTTTACAGCAGGCTTCTCTGATCACAGGTGGGAAATGCTATGTACCCCTGATGGGCCCCGCTGCCATGATGAAAGGATTCAACAGGGTATATGACTGTTTTTCGACTTCAAATAGCGTAAGCACGGCTATGCGTGTTGTCAGGACGGGAGGGGTAATTTCACTGGTGGGCATGTCCGGCCAGTTGAAATTTGACCCGACTATGCTATGGCTCAAGCTTATTTCAATTAAAGGCTCGCTTTATTATGGCATACATGAGTGGGAAGGCAAGCGCAGGCACGTATTTGAGATCGCTATTGACCTGGCATCCAGAGGCAGGGTGAACTTCAATGACATGGTGACGCACATATTCCGGCTTGACGAATACAAGAAAATTATTAAGATCAATATCAGCAAAGGCCGGTACAAAGCCATTAAGACCATGTTTGTTTATGATTGAGTATTGGCATTGCCATTTGCCCCGAAGACGGGCAGGATCTTGATATCCTGATTAAGAAAGCAGATGAAACCATGTACCATGCTAAGAAGTCGGGCGGCAACTGCTATATCTTCTGCAAAGATCTGAACGCTGCGTAATTACGGTCGCCATTTCCGGAATAATCCTAATCCTTAAATCATGATCGCAGTCTTCTTGATGTACGCCTGTTATAAGGCTATACTATACCAGATTTGTTTCGTACGGCGGCTGTCAGGTGGTCAAATCTATTATTCGAGGTATGCAGATGGGTAATGTCAATGTAAGCATAGACGGGAAAAAGGTAAAGGTGCGCCAGGGTTCTACCATACTCGATGCAGCGGAGGCATGCGGTATCACAATCCCTACATTCTGCAATATCAAGGGACTGCTCCCAACC
>Ga0247841_10013428_pt1 | contig 10461 bp, 4 predicted proteins | sample LaCruzMarch2015__2_FD_192410 | JGI IMG/M metagenome (GOLD analysis project Ga0247841, IMG submission 192410) | Freshwater microbial communities from meromictic Lake La Cruz, Castile-La Mancha, Spain - LaCruzMarch2015_18m | ecosystem: Environmental > Aquatic > Freshwater > Lake | place: Spain...
ACGCAAAGCTTCCCGCCGAGGAGACCGCCGCGACCGTCGGATGGGACAGGGGCGCGTGGTTCGTCCAGTCTGGCGACCTGCGCACCGTCTTCACAAACACGCCTTCAAACAGTGCAGAAGCCACGAGCCGCACGCTCACAATGTCCGTTCGTCTAAATGCAAGCGGTAATCCAATCGTCTTAACATTCCAGGATCAAACAGGAGGGACGGTACTCTTCGAGGGTCTCGCAGTCGTGCCCACATGGATTAACCCAAAGGAATGGGACACAGCGGCCCTGACCGCAAGGGGCTGGGGTGAGCGAAGCGAAACAGCCAAAATATCGTTTAACCTTGATGGTACACACATTCTCTTGAGGTAAACGATATGACACCCTTACTTACGATACCTCAAGAGATGTTCTTTGTCGTTTTGACCTTAGTCTTTTTTGCCGCGCTGGTCAGTGACCTCCGCTACTCGAAATTTTTCCGTGACTACAAGCCCACTCGGAACCCGTGGAAAGACCTCGCCAAAGAAACAAAGATCGTGATTTGTCTGCTCACCACCTTCATGACATGGGCACAGAACAAGGATAGTCAACAGATTATCGGCGACAACGGATTGACGAATACGATAGAAGAGATCGTCACCGGTAATGACCCGCTTGACCTGCAAGAGGAGGACGTGCTTCTTGAACTTTACGGGGACGAGCTCATGCAGGGAGGTTACCTTCTGGCGGAAAACACAGGCATCACGTGGGCCGTGCAGACCGGCAACCTGCCCTTCTCAAGCAATGCGGTCCTGCTCGTGAGCCAGTTTCAGGCCGGCTTCGCCTGTGTCGCCGTGACAAACATCCAGTCCAGTATGCTGGCGATGCCCGCTCACGCGATCACCTACACGAACTGGCCTTATGCGGTCGCACGGCAGTCCGTGATCCTGCCCCAAGGCAGCCTACCAGAAGGTTTCGCTTTCGGCGGTCGCCCAGTCACCAACCTCTACATGGCCGCTTCGGGCGTGCTCTCCTTCGATGCCCCGAAATCCTCGCCCCGCCCAGCTACCAACGGTATCCCTGACCACACGGCGTATAACTATATCGCCGTTTTCCAGACGCCTTCGGACATTGTGCCGACAAACGGGCTCTTCTGGTATGCCCCTGGCACGAACTCCTCCCTCTTCACCTGGAAGGATGTCTATCTCGGGCAGGACACCAACTGCCTCGCCACGGTACAGGCAGAGCTTTATAAGGACGGCGACTTCACCTGCCGTTATTATTTACTATCTCCAACAAACAGCTATGCCCAGCTCACGAACGCCTTCCTGATCGGTGCTCAGAATGTTTTAGGAGGCGAGACCGTGCTGCATACCAATGCGCTCCTCGCCATACACTCCTCCTATTTGCCAGCCTTTGAACTGCGCTGGAAGTCCCTTGTCGGGATTAATCAAGAAGATCCCGACCAGGATGGTGACGGACTCGCTGCCGCCGATGAGCTCTTCATCACCTTCACCGACCCGCGCCTCGCGGACACCGACGCAGACGGACTCAGCGACGGGCTTGAAGTCGCCCTCGGCACAAACCCGCTCTTGCGTGACTCCGACAATGACAGCCTTGTGGATGGGAGCGACCCTGCCCCGTTGCAAACGACCTCTCTTTCAGACAGCGACAATGACGGCATTCCAGACGCTTATGAAGTCCATTGGTTCGGTGGCACCAACGTAATCAACTCACTCTATGTCAGCACCACCAACACGGGCTTTGCAGTGGGTATCCAGTTACTCGCAGGCATGAACCCGACAAATGCTGCACCCATCGCAGCCGGCCCGGCAGCCTCGCTCGTCTCCTGGAATCTCTTCGGTGCCTTCGCCTGTGACTTCGGACAGCCCTGCACCAACATGATCTATGAACGTACAATGGCAATCAACCGCCATGCGGGTTGGCAGCAATACTTCATCTCGGCAAAGCCTGACAGGGTCGAACCGTGGGCGCTCGAAGGCATGACGCTCGAATGGGCGGACAGTGGCGGCGCGAACGGCACGGCAACGGCCTCGCCTTCCGGGGATAGCCTCCGCCTTGACCTCAGCGACAACGGCCCGGCCTCGCTCACCCTTCGCCTCCGGGCGAACGGGGCTTTCGTCAAATCTTCCAAGCCCCTCTACCTTCTCGCCTGGTCACCTGAAGTCACGTTCAACCCTTCGCCGGTCACTGGCGCGACGAACGGTTTCCAGTGCCTCGCGTTCCTGAAAGACGGTTCTGACAGCGTGCAGGTCACTTTTAATCGCTCCGCACGGCCCCATCAGGCATCGGCCTCCGCAGAGGAGCTTGCTCAGACCTCCAACCCCTTCAGCCAAACCCAGGGTCTTCTCTTTACGCCCGTCGTGACAGGCGGCGACCTCATGGCTTCCCCCGGAGTTTATGGCATCCCCGGCGCGATCCTCTCGCCCACCAACTCTGCTGAGCTGAAGTTGCTCTTCACGTTGCCGTGCCTCGATTTTGACGCCTGCAGCGGCGGCTGCGAAACCCATCTCGCCTACAATGCCACCAGCAACCTCTACTCACGTATCTACAACTACCCTCTCGACAGCCATTGTCTCTGGGAAGGCTGGCACCGGGATGCCGAGGGCGCCTGGTCCTGCACCTGCGAGCCTGAGTTTACGCTTGGAGATGTTTCGCTTGAAAGCTGGCTCTCCTATACCTTGACCCGTGACGGCGACAGGGCTTCCGCAGTAGTCAGGTTCGCCGCGAGCCAGATATGGGAGGACGAGGCGTGGCATCGCCGCATCGATACCTGCGGAGAGGATCTCTCCGACAGCGACTGCGGCGGTTGCGGTGGTGGCTGTGCGGAAGGGAGCTGCGATGCGCTTGAAGGTGACACGCTAGGCTCGCTCTCCTTCAGGATACCGCTGGGCATCCCACGCAAGGGGCAGGTCTCTGGCTTCCTCTGGTTTAGAAGTGACAGTCCTGTCACGGTTACATCGTCTCTCTTCAACCTCATGATGCGCACGGATTCCAGCTACAGCGTGACCAGCAACAATAACGCTGTAGCCCAGGTTATCTGCAACGACGGCAGGGGCAGGGATGTCAGCCTTCAGGAGATCACTTACGGTGTGCGGATCTCAATTACCAATCTTTTAGAGGGCGCACTCGACACGGCCTGGGATATCACCAATCCTAACGGCGACCCGTCATGCGTGAATTTCCGTCGTGTAACGCGCCTTGGCAATCCGCGCCGTGATGTCACCTATACGTATTCAAATGGTACGTGGGTCCGAGCCGATAACATCTCGCAGACCAGCGAGCAACTTGTTGTTTCAGGGGACCCCGGCTCATACTATACCGAAGACCGCATTCTCCGTGACTTAGCCAACAACATGCTCTCTCGCACCTTCACGCTGTACCAGCGTATAGGCTCCGGAGACAACGCCGTCATCCGCGAGACGCAGCGGGCCATGCTCGATTCTTCAGGCAGCTTGATGAACGGCGATTACGCTACTTACTGGACGGATGATGTTCACGCAAACCGAAATGGCAAGCCTAAACATATCTTGGGCTCCACACGGCCGTGGTCCTATCAGTTGTGGGATGACGATGGCCGCGAGCTCCTGAAGGCTGAACAGCGCAACGGCTCGAGCAGATACCTGGGTGGCGAGCCTACCACGCTCCAAGATTTGCTGACGACTTACACAGGTGCCTCGACCGTGACCGAGACATCTTATGAAGTACTTACAGGCGACACTGACCACGCAGAGGATGAGGACAAGCCCCGCTCCGTCTCTATCTGGGCCGCCGGTGAAGGTTCCGGCACACTGATCTCACGAACCTGGAATGTCTATACGCGCATCACCACGAATGGCATGCCTGCGCTTCTCCATCGTTCGATCCGCGCCACATCTGCAACGGCAATCTTGAACAGCGGACCGAATGTTGTTTCCACAGAAATCAGTTATGCGGATAACGACACGGGCATTCCGCTATTGCTCAGGGGGCGAGCGGTTGCAAGCACGGATGAAGCAGGTGTTACAACTGCTTACGAATATGCCTTCGGCACATTCGATCCGTCTACACGGATCTTTACGGAAGGCGGAGCCACCAACCACGTGAGGATCATCCGGTCAGCCCAAGGCACGCTAACGCACTCCCTGTCTGTCGAGGATGCAACGCAGGGGCAGGAGATCTACAGTGCCACGCTGCTGGCTTCGGATGCTTCCGTTTTGGACTGGGAAGCCCGATCTTATGATGACAAGGGCAGGCTTCGCTTCACGGCCTATTCGGACGGTACGACCGCCACCAACCATTATTCCTGCTGCAGGCTCCTCTGGTCCCAAGACAGGGAAGGCCGGGTGACCTACAGGAATGCCACCACCGGATATGACCATCTCTATTATGCGATGGAAGACCGCTCAGTTAGCAACCTTGTGAGCAACGCGGCCTGGCCTGTCACACGCCATTGGTTCGATGGGCTCGGGCGCGAGACCAACACGGTCACCGAAAGCTCGGACGGACAGCTTTCAAATGGCAGCCGCAAAACCAGCTATCCAAACGGATCATCGGACTGCAGTGTGACGACGGATGCGCATGGCAACTTCACTGCCACGACAACCAGCCGAACCCAGAATTATGATCATACAGTAGCGGGGCAGTATGCGGTCGGCGCGTCGAGCCCGTATCTCGTCACGACCACCACGCAATACCGAAACGGCCAGACGGTCATGCGCAGAGAATGGGACAATAAGTTCACGCAGGAGACCCGATCCGCTGCTTATGACTCATCCGGAAACCGCATCGAGACCGTTACGCTCCAAGCTTCTGACATCACAGGTACCGTCACCAACAGCGTCACGACGTTTGACTTTCTGGGACGCACCGCCTCCGTTGTGACTCCCCTCGGCATGACAACCTACACATATTCCACGGACAGGAACCAGCTCGTGTACACCGAACGGACCGGCGGGCCCGCAGTCGAGCGCACCGATTATCAGTATGACGATTCAGGCGAGCAGATTGGCTCGACTGTCTCTTACGGCACAGGGCTGCCCACATCTTCATCTTTCAACGCGACCTCTTATGAGAACGTCAGCAACGAGGTTTGGCGTGTCACACGCAGTTCGCGCGTCACGGACAGCGTAACCAATTCGCTGGTGACCACCATGGAGCAGCTCACGGGCCTCGGAAGCGGCATCATCGCCAGAAGCGTCTCCAGCACCAGCAACAGCGCAGAGGTCACGGTCACGGAAACTTCGTTCGATTCAGCCACATCTGTCAGGACAACCACAACAACGACTGACAACAGGACGCCCAATGTTCAAACTTCAAAATACGGTTACACGCTCACGTCAGTTGGGCTGGATGGATCACAATCATTAACGTATGACAGCCTCGGACGTGAAGCTGCTCGCACGTCGCTTGACCCATTAAGTAATCTGCTCAGCACGGCTTCCGTAAGCTATAACGGCTTCGGCAACGTGACAACCAACGCAGTTACTTATGGCCAGGCGACAACGCCCGATGTCATGACCGTCACAAGCTACAACAGCTTCGGAATGCCGATTTCCACGACCACGTTCACGCAAGGCCAGGCCGTTTCCGTCACCACCAATGCGTATGACGTGACAGGGGCACTTATTGCGCAGGGTGGCGATACCTATCCCGTGACCTTTGGTAGCGATACAGCCGGACGACGGACGCAGCTCACAACCCGTTACGGCGCGAACGATACCGTGGCAACGACGCAATGGAAATTTGATGCGATGACCGGGCTTCTCACCAACAAGCTTGACGCTGCTGGCAAAGGTGCAGCCTACACTTACACAGCCGACGGCAGGCCGCTCTCTACCGTCTGGGCGCGTGGCTCATGGAAAGAGAACGCCTACGATAGCCGGGGCTTGGTCTCCTCAAGCAGTTACTCAGACAGCTCCATGGATGTGTCTTACAGTTACAATGCGGCAGGACTCCCTGTGCTTGCATCCAACGTCACTGGCTTCGCCACCGCTTACGCTTACAGCGACTCGCTTATTCTCACCAACGAGACCATCAGTGGACTTGATGCACCGAGCAGCACATTTGAAATCGCTCGTACAGTCGATGATCGCCAACGGCCCTCAATGACTTCACTAACCCGTAACGGCACCAATCTCACGCAGGTGATTTATGGGTATGATGCTGAAAATCGGCTGGCAACGATGTCCTGCACAAACGCGCAGGGTCGTGGTATCACACTCGCTTATGGTTACAGCGGAAATTACGGCACAGGTTACACATTGACCACGCCCGCGAATGATACGCTCGAAGTCATTTTGACCCGTGATTCATACCGCCGTCAGCAGGTGACAATGATTTCCACGGCATTCAACAGCTCGGAAATCACGGCTCACAGTTACGCCTTCGATGCTCTCGGGCGGGTGACCAATGCAGTGAGAAGTGTGCCGCCTTTGTCAGTGTCATCCACCAATGTCTATGCTTATAACGCGAGATCAGAAGTTATCGGGGCTTTAATTGAGACCAACGACTATTCATACGTCTTCGATAACATTGGCAATAATCTGTATACTTCGCTCAACTCAATTACCAACGCCTACATGGTCAACAACCTGAACCAGTACAAGGGCATTACCAATCTTGTTGACCTTTCAGGTATTGAGCTGGTACATGATGAAGACGGCAACACAACTCTCATAAATGAGCATGTGCTTTCGTATGACGATGAGAACCGACTGGCAAGCTACATGTTCGCGCTGAACGCCGATGCTACAGGCACGGTACGGAGTGTATACGCCTACGATCATCTTTCCCGCAGGGTTAAAAAGACACAGCAGGAACTCAGGGTTGATGATCCAGGCGGCATGCTGCCTCCCACCTACTGGTGGCACGCCAATGAAGTGACCACGTTTGTGTATGACGGCTGGAATCTTTTGCAAGAGAGTACCACTTTTACCAACGGCACGACACAGGAAGTGACCTACTTCTGGGGCAAAGACCTCTCTGGGTCAATGCAAGGTGCAGGTGGCGTTGGTGGCTTGCTGGCCGTCAGCATTGCTGGCGAGTTCTATTTCCCGTGCTATGATAACAACGGAAACATCACGGCTTATGCTGATGAAAGTGGTTCAGTCATCGCCTATCGCGTATTCGATGCTTTCGGAAACACCGTCGCTAAAGGTGGTGGATTAGTTGACACCCTTCATTATTGGTACTCGACCAAGTACCTCGATCATGACACGGGACTTTATTATTACGGGCACCGTTACTACTCGCCTTTGTTGCAAAGATGGATTAACCGTGATCCGATTCAGGAGGATGGCGGGCTGAATTTGTATGGGTTCGTGTATAATACACCAACTTGCTTGGTTGATAAAGATGGAAGGTTTATCCCAGCAGTTTTAATCGGCGCATTCATAGCATGGTATTTTTCATCTGATACTGCAAATGCGCCTGGCCCAGATGATCAAACTTACCCATCCACGGGAATTATTGATTTGGTCGCAATAGAAACAGGGGGAAAGCTTATAGGATATTTTGCAGGGATTGTAATTAAAACGGTTGTCAGGTGTGCTAAACCAGCGGTTGGTCACATATCAATCACGGGGATTAGTCGAGCTTCAGTAAATACTGCAATTAATGGAACATCTCGTACACTAGAAACAAGTTCTTCATCATTAACAGGGTATTTAGACAAAAAAGCTTTGGAGTTGGCCAGTTCATCCGGAGGGTCGAAAATACGTGTTTATACAGCTCAGACTGGGTCTCTTAGCTCAAGCAAGTCATTGTCCGTTTCAGTCGAACATGTTGAACTTGCAAAAGCCGCTGGCGCTGATAGAATTCTATATGAAGCACAACTTCCTCGTGCATTAGTTGAGGAACTTATAAAACAGGATTTAGTACGCGAGACTACTACCTTTATGGCAGGTGTAACGGCAAAAGAATTGCGTTTTAGACCTGAAGCACTGGCATACGTTCTCAATTTTTTTAAAGTTGTTAATTAGACTCTCTAGGAGGATACCGTCATGATCTGTTGTTTTAGAATGAGGGATGAGTTAGAATCTGATGAAAAAACAGGTTTCTACATACATTTAACGGATGAGGGCTTTTATAAGATTTGCCATCGGTCTGTTGCAGATGAAGATGTGAAAAAATTGCCTATCATACCAATAAAAATAGTGCTTGAGAGCGCTATGAAAATATCTTTTTGCCCTTGGTGCGGAACGAAATTAGGAACAACTGATGATTGTAAGAGCTAAAGAAAACAAGAGCCAGTTAAATGTAATCGAAGACCTTCACAAAACATTATGCCCGTCTATATTATAGCGCTTTCAAACGGCCTGACGTTCACAAGGACATTTGTGCGAGACCTATACTGCAAGCACTTGATCAATGCGGTCAGCAACAGCTTTGACGGTGTGCCGATCCACTCAACAGCTTACACGCATGACCTCCTTTCTCGGCGAACCAACATTGTTATGACGGCACCGTCAGGAACCAGCACGCTCGCGTGTTCCTACAATGCCCGAAGCGAGGTCACAGGTGTGACCATTGACACCAATGAGTATGCTTATATCTATGATAATATTGGTAATAGCCTCTATACATCATTGAACGCTGCAACCAACGCCTACACGGTCAACAACCTAAACCAGTATTCTAGCCTACAGCCTAAAGACCCACAGCCTATCAACCTATCGTATGATTTGGATGGGAATATGATCACCAATGGCATCTGGTCTTTCACGTATGACGCTGAAAACCGAATGATTGCCGCCTACTCCAACGATACCTTACTTGCCTCTAACATCTATGATCACCTATCTAGGCGCATTGCGAAAAATGTATTTGAAATAACGCAATCAGGCACTAACGCAATAAGGCAATTCTCCTTCATTTACGATGGCTGGAATTTAATCCATGAGCGTGTCGCACACACTAACGGCACGGTTGACGAGATCGAATACGTCTGGGGCTTGGATCTCTCCGGCACCATGCAAGGCGCGAGCGGTGCTGGCGGCTTGCTCTACGAAAAACGGAACGGTGTGGTTTATATTCCCTGCTATGACGCGAACGGAAATATCACGGCTTATGTGGACACCAACGGAACAGTTCGCGCGTATCGTCAGTTTGACGCCTTCGGCAACACCGTTGCCAAAGGCGGTGACATGGTTGATGTGTTCCATTGCTGGTTCAGCACGAAATATCTCGACCATGACACGGGGCTTTATTATTACGGGTATCGCTATTATTCGCCCATGCTTCAAAGGTGGCTCAACCGTGATCCGATTGAGGAAGAGGGCGGACAAAATCTTTATGGGTTCTGTGGGAATGATTCAATTTGTAATGCAGACCGTCTGGGAGACTCATACGGCAACCCGCCGTCTCAAAAGCAAAAATTTGCTCCTGACATCACTGCGGCTGTTATTGCAACCCTTGCTGACATCGAAAATAAGTTCAAAAGGAATTGGACTTTGGATCAGAAGTGCAAAGCGTGTTTTACGTTATTTTTAGATTCCGTGTATGGATGGGACATCCTTCCTCTTTATAGACTTGGATATAATAATGTGCAGGATTTTGCAGAGACGGCAAAAGCAAGTGATGGCGAATTTGTTGTCCAGTTCAATAGAAAAGTTTATCATGCGAGTGCTGTTAATTATGCAATGTGGGGGAAAGCTAATAGACTCTGCAGTGACCAATTTGGATTAGCTCTCGATTTTTGGAATTTAGGAACGGCTTTAGGACTTGTAACAGTAAAAAAGACTCTCTCCAATTTTATGGCTCAAATGCATGAAGCTCATGCATTCACGATTTATGGATATACCGGGAGATTGCCGCCGGTAGTGAAAATGCCATGGGTTGGCCGGCCGAGTGGCTTTGGGGAAGCCTCTGGATTTGTTGGACCTCCTCAGCCTTACGAATGGCGTTGGCGACCATTTGAGCATCCAGATGATACCCTCTAGTGGTTTGTGTTGAATGCTGAACTTGAAAACGATAGAAGGATGGTCAAAACATGAAGACAGTTCAAAGTATAGGGTGTTTATTAAGTCTGATAAGTCTAGGTATCTTTTTTGTTGTGATAGTCAATTTGAATACGTCTTATAGTTGTTTTTCAAGAATCGAAAAGAAACACTTAGAATCTTTTGCTACAAGTTGTGATCGGATTCTTGAAATGGTGGGACATCCAAAAGGTGTGAACACTAAAGTTTTTCCTGTGGAATGTGCACAATTTCCTCCCGAAATCCTTCGATTCAGGCCCTTAGGTGTCCGTATAAATAATGATAGTGTTTGGGTTATGTTTTCTGGGCGAAAATTTATTGGAACTCTCTGTTCCGTAGTTTGGCAACAAGATATGGACAATGAGACGGAATGGGAACTCGTACTTAGTGATGGGACGCGAAGTCGCGTCTTGCTTAGGCGCGCTAAAAAAGCAGAGGGGTCGATCATCCCAGAGCCGGAGTCAAGAGTCAAATGAGTGCGTGCACCATAACCCTTTTAAATGGCCTTACGTGCAAGG
>Ga0247841_10013430_pt1 | contig 10461 bp, 7 predicted proteins | sample LaCruzMarch2015__2_FD_192410 | JGI IMG/M metagenome (GOLD analysis project Ga0247841, IMG submission 192410) | Freshwater microbial communities from meromictic Lake La Cruz, Castile-La Mancha, Spain - LaCruzMarch2015_18m | ecosystem: Environmental > Aquatic > Freshwater > Lake | place: Spain...
AACAAGGCCGGTATTGTCCAACACCAACCATTACTGAAGCCGCAATGGCTTTATACAATAACCATTCTGTTGAGGATATTTCTCGCAGTGATGCAAGCGCTATAAACTTGAGTCAAACATCTGATGCTGTATCTAAAATAATTCGTTCCTCTAAAGATAATTCTCGGAAATCTATATGCTTTGTTACAGGTGTTCCTGGTGCTGGAAAAACCTTGGTCGGGCTTCATATTGCAACAACACACATTGACAAAACTAATGATCTATATAGCGTATTCCTTTCCGGGAATGGTCCTCTTGTAGCTATTCTTCGAGAAGCACTTGCCAGAGATAAAGTTAAACGAGTAAAGGAGAAAGGCACAAAAGTCAAGAAAGGCAAAGCGCTGAGTGATGTTAAGATGTTTATCCAGAATGTACACAATTTTCGGGATGAATGCCTTATAGATATTTCTTCAGCCCCTATTGAGCATGTTGCTCTTTTTGATGAAGCTCAACGAGCTTGGAATCTAGAACAGACCTCAAATTTTTTGAGCCGAAAAAAGAATCGGCATAATTTCAACCTGTCTGAACCAGAGTTTTTGATATCGTGCCTTGATCGGCATAAAGATTGGGCTGTTGTAGTTTGTTTAGTTGGAGGAGGGCAGGAAATAAATACCGGTGAGGCCGGAATCACAGAATGGATTCAATCATTAGAGCGATCATTTACAGGATGGGACATTTACATTTCTGATAGGCTTGCAGATAGTGAATATAGTGCAGGAGAAGTTTTGAAAAAATTAGAATCCAGACCAAATGTAGTCTATAATAAATCTTTGCATCTAGCTGTATCAATGAGATCATTTCGCGCTGAAGATGTTTCTCTACTTATTAAGCAAATGCTTGACCTTAACATTGAGGAAGCAAGTCATACCTTAAAAAAAGCGAGAGAAAATTATCCAATTGTTATAACTCGAGATCTTTCAAAAGCAAAACAATGGCTTAAACAGCAGGCACGTGGAACTGAGCGTTATGGGATTGTAGTTTCTTCACAAGCTGAACGATTGAAACCTCACGCCATTTTCGTTAAATCTACGATGGATCCGATTCATTGGTTTCTTGATGGAAAGGATGATGTCCGATCCTCATATTATCTTGAAGATGTTGCCACTGAATTTCATGTACAGGGATTAGAACTAGATTGGGTATGCGTAACATGGGATGCTGATTTCAGGTACACCGAAACCGGTTGGGACAGTTGGTCTTTTGTTGGGAGTCGCTGGAATCATATCAGTAAAGTAGAGCGCAAGGCATATCTTAAGAATGCTTATCGTGTGCTTTTAACTCGTGCTCGTCAAGGTATGGTAATTGTAGTCCCATCAGGTGATGCTGAGGACCATACAAGGCCACCAAAGTTTTATGATTCAACTTTTGAATATTTAGCGAAAATTGGGTTTTCTGTGATCTGATTTTTCTATGAATTAATCTGACATTTAAACACTTGATGTCATTGTTTTTCTTTCGACAACTAAACTTCAAACCAATTTAATATTTTGTCCAAACGCACTGCTAATTTTATAATTAGGGTCTGCTGAGAAACACATTAAGTCTTGTATATTAGTTATTTATGATTATATTTGAGCATATAAATGCACGGAAAAATGAATAAAGGTCTCAGAAAGAATGCACCGACACCAAAATATGTCAGCCCAAAGCAATTAACGTTGGAAGGATTTGAAAGTCCTTTCGAGCGGACACTCAACCCCAGGAACCGTTGGGTCGTATTGGCTCATATGATACCTTGGGATGAGATCAGCAGTCTATACTTGAAAAATGTTGGGGTTGGCAGGACTGGCAGACCCCCGTTGAGCCCAAGGGTAATCATCGGTTCGCTCATTATCAAACATCTGTGCAACCTTGACGACCGCGAGACGGTAGACCAGATAACAGAAAATATGTATATGCAATATTTTCTGGGATACACTAGTTTCACTGACGAAGCGCCATTTGACGCTTCGTTGTTTGTTGATTTTCGTAAAAGGCTGGGCATGGAGAACGTGAACGCGATAAGCGAAAGGATAGTTGCATTAAAAACCAGGTTTGAAACAAAGAAGGCCGGAGTGGATAAACCGATTCCGACTGTCTCCAAGGATGACCCACTTGACGATGAGCCGAAAGAAGAAAACAAAGGTCGGGTAATACTTGATGCCACACATGCCCGCAGGGCATTGCTTATCCCACTGACCTGGATTTGTTGTCTCAAGCAAGGGAAATATCCGAACAAATGATTGACCGGCTTTATGATGCAAGGCTTCATGAAAAGAAACCAAGGAGCTATCGGGAAGTAGCCCGGAATCGTTATCTGAAAACTGCCCAGAAAAAAAACAAGTCGCGCAAGGAAATTCGCAAAGCCGTCGGAAGCCAATTGCATTTTCTTGCCCGCAACCTGCGCTCAATCAACTTTTTACTGGACCACTACGAATCCTTCCCACTCAAAGCGAGGGAACAAAAATATCTGTTGGTGATCAACACCCTTTATGATCAGCAAAAGCAGATGTACGACAATCATATTCATAGTATCGAAGACCGCATAGTGAGCATACACCAACCGCATGTACGACCCATTGTCCGGGGGAAAAGCCAGGCCAAGGTTGAGTTCGGGGCCAAGATTCATCGTTCATTCAGTGACGGTGTTTCCTTTTGGGATGAACGAGAAGGAATGTCTTCAATGATGTTAATCATGTGAAGTGGTATGTTGAGCTTTGCCGGAAGTGATTTTGTTTCTATCCCAAGGAAGAACCTTCGAACTATATCTATTGAGAACCAGAACCAACCAGGCAGCCCTGAAATACTTAGGCATCATCTATCAGAGTGCTTGAAAATTTTTCAGCAAGCCCTAACTAACTACAGTTTTTCATATCTATATTAGACTAATATATAAATCATTATGGCATATTTTCAGTATCAATCACATCAGGGCAATCGGTCATTTTTTCGCGATCTTTTTATAGCAGCTTGATCCTTGCACTTTCGCCTTATATTTCATGATGCGTGCGATGGATTTTTAAATTTTCTGACACAAAAAAGAATAATCTTACCAGAAATATGTACTGAATTTTTTATTAATTTGGCATTCTCAAAAGCCCTGATTCGCGTGGCATATTTTCAATGGTATGCTGCCGGGGTAAACGGTTCTTAAATCAAAATACCTGATTTTATGGAAGAAAAAACCACTCATGAATGTAAAAACTGTTCTGAAGAAAGTGAAGGCCAATTTTGTTCTTTTTGCGGGCAGCGCTATCATGCACACAAGGAATCATTCGGGGAATTAGTGTATGAGTTTGTCAGCGACTTTCTGCATTTTGACTCCCGGTTCTTTAAAACCGTATTTCCGCTTTTGTTTTCACCGGGCAAGCTTACCAAAAGTTACAACGCAGGCAAGCAACGCAGCCAGTTTCATCCCATCAGGCTTTACCTTTTCAGCAGTTTTGTCTATTTTTTCCTGTTTTTCTATTTCAACAATGTGGAAGAACAATTTGAAAACGAGAATAATACTGCTAATTCAGATACTGCCATTATTGACTCCATAAAGCATGATATCCAACATGGCACAACGGGTAAGGCTTTTAACGATATCAATGATTCATCGGTAATCAATAAAGTGCTGTCCGATACGCCGAATTCAAAACTCCTATCCGATAAAAAGGAATATATAGCGCTACAAGACACCGAAAGGCAGATTGCTTTTACCGTCACACCTTATATTGATTCATTGTTGAAGAAAAATGTAACACCCAAGGAATACATAAAGCTTCAGCAATCAATGAGCAAAGAAAAGAGGGCTGGTTTTTTCGAGCGTATCATTACGCAGCGGTTATTGAAGATAAACCTTGAAGGAGAAGCCGGTAAAAAGGAATTTTTCAAGAAACTTATCGCCACATTTTCCCATAATATCCCTAAAATGCTGTTTTTCCTGTTGCCGGTTTTTGCGCTATTGCTGAAATTATTGTACATCCGAAGAAAACAATTCTATTACGTTGATCATGCTGTGCTTAGCCTGCACTATTTCAGTTTTATGTTTCTCATGCTTATTTTGGGCAATTATATTCTTAATAAAATATTCGGAACGGATTTATTCACCGCCTTGTCACTTTTATGGATAACGCTTTATTTGCTAATTGCCATGAAAAGACTCTACATGCAAAGTTGGATTAAAACACTCGGAAAGTTTATTGCACTTGGTTTCCTTTTTTTGATCACCATTCTATTTTCGTTGATGGTCAATTTGGCTTGGAGTGCTTTTATGATATAAAAGGTAAGGAGCAATTTCATCCCCGTTGTGAGAACAATTTCTTTCTGATGCATTCCACCGGCTCAGTATGGAGAGTAATTCCTGTACGAGTCAGAAAGTTAGATACGCGCCGGCAACATGCACTTTTATTGGTGCTTTTTTGTTTTTACCCCTAATATTTCAGGCCTCAGTATGTGCTTATCAAGGCTGATATTTCCTCAGTGTTTATTCCTTCGCAGAAACAGAAATGCACCGTGAAAGGGAATATTTTTCCCCATATGCACCGGATGAGATTGTAGCACAGGGCCTTAGCTTTCAGGTCTTTGCAAAGCAAGTTGATTAACATCCGCTTCCTGCAACCAGATAGGTTGTCTTATGGGGTCTTATTGTTTGTACGAAAAGGGTAACGCAAGAAAAAGCCAAAATTTTTCCGACAGACTAACAATACAAAGCCATTAACGACTCATATTATACTTAGAGTGGGATAAAAGCACGCATTCAAAAAAGACCCAAGACCTGCTCTACAACCCTGCTTGGAATTTGGAGCTTGAAATTTGAAATTTGAGACTTAATAGATGCAGAAATTTATCCCGTTTTCAGTATAATAACGATGCAAAGTGGTTTTAAAACCCAATTTTCCAAGTAGCAAGGACCAAGTGGCAAAAAGCCAGTCGCTTAATGAAACCACAAACCGCAACCACTAATCTCCGACCTTTACTGTAACCTCCCATGTTTTATCGCTAAAATTGCCAGACTTGTCAACCAGCCGGAGTTGGTAGGTGTAAGTGTTGTTGCCCTGGATGTTTTCATCGGAAAAGTGACTTTCAGACTGCTTTTCAGATATAATCATCAAAGGGGACCTGCTTTCAGGCCCGCCATAATGCCGGGCAAGGGTGTAGGTTGAAAATGTGCTGCCGCGAGCCAGAGCATCATCCCAATATAATTGGATGCTTCCGTTATCCGGGAAAGCATAAAAATAGGCAACTTCATCCTGACCGCTTGCCGGACTTACAGGCACTTCTGCCGATGTACCGCTGATAAGTGTTCCGTCCTTTTCGTTTCGAACCATGTATACCAGCTCATTATCTCTGGTTGCAGGGGTTGAATCAACAATAGCGATAAACTTAGCCTCGAAAACCTTGGCCTTTTCAGGCAAAGCAACCTGCCCTCCTTTCGGGCCGCGATACGTCAGGATATCGGTTGCACCAGGGTCGTTAACTTCCACCAGCAGACGAATTCCGCCTTTGATTGCTGAAACCTGCCTGAGGATAGGTGACTCTAAATTCTTTGGAAGGCTGATCCCGGGCACAATGGATCTGCGTGTTTCGCTCTGCATTGAGCGTTTCCCGGCCTTGGCTGTTGCCTGCAGATAATAATAATAGGTCTTTTCGGGCCAGATTTGCTGGTCAAGATAGGATGTATCGCCTGCTGAAACTTCTGCAAGCTTTGAAAATCCGTTGTTTTCGCTTTGGCTACGGTAGATTTCCACCTTTTTCAAGGTAACCGGATCGCTGAAATGCCAGCCGAGCAGCACTCCTGAAAGCTTGGGCTGAAACGAAATCTGATACCGCAAAAAAACCGCCTTGCTGAAATTGTCGCGGGTAATCACAGCAACCTGAGATGAAACTCCGGCATTGGAATACTGGTCGAAAGGCACAATAAAGTACTGCAACTCCTTGCCTGCCTGCTGGGCAGTAAGCGAATCGCGAAAAGTAAAATATGTAGTGTCGTTTATTGTAAACAGCGAGGTGCGCCCGCCGGCAACCTGGGGGCTGCTGTTGACAAACTTATACACCATAAACAATGGCGCAGGATTTTTACCCGCTGATTTCCATTTGACGGTAAGTGTATTCCCTTCGTAACTGCTTTCACTGTACCTAATGGTATCGAATTTTGCAGAGAAAGGCAATGAAATTGTATCCGTTAAAATACCTGGCAATGGGTCGCCGGATGCTTTTAGGGCACTCACGCGGTAGCGGTAAGCTAGATGCTGCCTGGCAGTGCTGTCGTGAAAAAGCACACCTAAAGCTACCCGGATTGGCAACAACAACCGCATACCTTTGAGCGAATCGGTGTTCCCAGTCAGGCAGGCTTTGCCATATAGTTGCCTGAGTTTTTCGTTCGCAGGGATGGGTTGTGAAGGGAAAAGCAGTTTCGATTTTTCGACTTTCCGGTTGAAAGCATCAAAAGTGGCGGGTGTTTTCACTTCGGCCACCTGTTTCCAGGAAATGTTGTCTTCGCTCCTCTCGATGCGATAGGCGGTAATGGTTTTCCCTGATGGGATTTCTTTGCCAAGAAATACAAAGACGCCTGTCGGGCTGTGTTTCACAGAACCCGATGCCTGTGCAAACGTCAATGAATACGTTATCAGCAGCAGCGTTGTAAAAAGCGTGAGATATACCTTTTTTTGCATGATGTGTTCCGGATTTTACCGCTTCAAAGTTACATTAGTTTTTGATTTTAGCCTTCAGGCTGACAACCCGCTTTGATCCTTTTCGGTTGCTGATGAAAAAATGAGTAAATTTGCAACTTAAAAATAGTGAAATATTTTTTTACATCCTGATTTTTAATACCTTATGGAAATATTCGTCAAAATAGCCCAACTCCTGCTCAGCCTTTCGATACTTGTGATTTTCCACGAATTCGGGCATTTCATCGCTGCGCGTATTTTTAAAACCCGGGTGGAAAAATTCTATTTGTTCTTCGATCCCTGGTTCTCCCTGTTCAAATTCCGCAGGGGTGAAACCGAGTACGGTATCGGCTGGCTGCCGTTGGGCGGTTATGTGAAAATCAGCGGCATGATTGATGAATCCATGGATAAGGAAGCCATGAAACTGCCTCCGCAACCTTACGAATTCCGCTCCAAGCCATCCTGGCAACGCCTTATTATCATGTTGGGAGGTGTGACGGTAAATATTCTGCTGGCTATCGGCATTTATATTATTACGCTTTCACTCTGGGGTGAAGCGTACTTGCCCAACTCGGAAGTAAAATACGGAATCACCTGCGATACCCTGGCTCAACAAATGGGTTTGCAGAACGGTGATAAAATCCTGACCATTGACAACCAGCCTGTTGACGATTTTTTCAAAATCCCTGCCCAATTGATGCTCGACAATGCGAAGACCATTCAGGTTGAGCGTGCCGGACAAGCTTTCGAAGTTGTGATTCCTCAGGGTTTTCTTTCAAAAGTAATCAAACATAAGTCTCCCGATTTTATTAGTGTCAGGATTCCCTTCGAAATTGCTGATTTTGCACCGGGTTCGGCAGCTAAAAAAGCAGGATTGAAAACTAACGACAAAATAATCGGTATTGAGGGTCAACGAACGCTTTTTTTCGATGAATTCAAGACGGTTGTTCAACAGCATAAAAATGAGGAAGTTAAGATTGAATTCCTACGCGGGGCCGACACGTTGACCCTTCCGGTAAAGGTTTCTGACAGGGGTTTGATCGGCGTAGCCCCCAAGTTGCCGGTTTCGTATTTTACATTCAAAGAGCATACTTACAACATTATCGAAGCAATTCCGGCGGGGACGGTGAAAGCTTATCAAAGGGTGGGCGACTATCTGAAATCCCTCAAGATTCTTTTCCGTCCCGAAGTGAAAGCCTACGAATCGGTGGGCGGTTTTATCACCATCGGAAGCATTTTCCCACCGGTTTGGGATTGGGAAGCTTTCTGGGGGCTTACTGCTTTCCTGTCCATTATGCTGGCAGTGCTCAATATTCTGCCTATTCCTGCCCTCGATGGCGGCCATGTGATGTTCCTGATGTACGAAATTGTTACCGGGCGCAAACCCAGCGACAAATTCATGGAATATGCCCAGATTACAGGCATGATACTGCTTTTCGCCCTGCTTATCTTTGCCAATGGCAACGATGTGGTGAAACTGTTCAAGTAGTTTAATGGCTGAAGTATGAGGATTGCAGATGACACAATCCCGTGGAACAGATTGACGCAGAAAAATAACAGGGTAACCTGTCGGAAGAGGAATTGATGGAGATTAAGATACATCATCCTAAACCCCTCAAAGGCGCAAAGAGCTAACGCACTGATTTAATGTGCAAAGGGAAATTTGGTAAAACCAGTGCTGCCGGAAAGACTATTTTCCGGCAGCGTTATTGTTTTAAGAACTGATATTTTTTGATTTATCTTTGCCCGGGAGCAAAATTTCTGAATTTACTCTTTTTTGATACAATCAACGGTATTCAACATAAAAACTGAATTCAATGTTTCTTCTGCTTGCTTTGGCACCTGCCATACTTCTGATGATGTATGTGTATTTCCGCGATAAGTACGAAAAAGAACCTATTGGGTTGATTTTGAAAGGAATACTTCTGGGAGCCATAATTATTTTTCCGGCAGGGTTAGTAGAAAATATAATAAGTGCTTATGGACAGCATTTAAATCGGATTCCCAAAGCCGCTTTCGACGGGTTTATTATTGCCGGGGCGACCGAAGAGGCTTTCAAATACCTGATGGTCATAATGTTGATCTGGCGAAACCGTAATTTCAACGAGAAATTTGATGGAATTGTGTATGCAGTATCGGTTGCCATCGGTTTTGCAGCGATCGAAAACCTTTTTTATGTGTTTTCAAAAAACTCGCTGCAGGTTGGGGTGTTGCGTGCATTTACCGCTGTTCCGGGGCATACTATTTTTGGAATTGTGATGGGTTATTACTTGGGACTTGCCCGTTTCAGCAGGCTTTACCGTATCAAATGGCTGTTCATGGCATTTACTGTTCCCTGGCTGCTGCATGGCATATATGATTTTCTGATCATGTCGGGACATCCATTGCTGCTCCTGCTGTTTGTTCCTTTCCTGATATATATGTTCCGGCAAGGTTTGAAACGCATGAAACAATTCAATGATGAATCTGCGTTTAACCCTTTAAATAATGACTATGGCAGTCATGCTGACGGTACCTGAAACGGAACGGCTCATGGTCATTCTTTCATTTATTCTCAACTCTGATGTTCGATAAAGTCCTTCAGGTATTAAAACCCGGTGTCCCCAAAATCGTACTTATTGCGCTTGGTGCAATGCTTTGGGGATTTGCCGCATATAGGATACTTAAACTTGGCTATCAGGATATCGAAAGACATGCCCTGCACCACTGGCTGAATTATCTGATCGGAGTGGCAGGTTTTTTCCCTTTCTTTTTTCTGGTTTTCCGAAAAGTCAGCAAACGATATATCACCCGTATAAAAAACCTGCCGCACAACCGACCCTGTATGTTCGCTTTCTTCGATGTGCGGGGATATGTAATGATGTCGTTTATGATTGGAATGGGCATCCTGGTTAGTCATTGGAAATTGATCCCGGAACTTTACAAAGGCACTTTCTTCATCTCCCTTGGATTGTCGTTGCTCGCCTCTTCGATTTTTTATATCTATGAAGGGTTTCAATTTATCAGAAGTAATCAACCAATGAAATAGTACCCACCAACAGGCAGAGACGCATTGCATGGCTTCTTTGCCCGCAACATACCATAATCAATGACAACACCCATCAAAATAGTATCGGTAAATATCAGCGAGAAAAAAGGAACGATCAAGTTACCTGTTCCAGTGATTGAATTGACTGAACTAGGCGTTTCTGGTGATGCACATTCAGGCGACTGGCACCGGCAGGTAAGCCTGCTGGCTGAAGAAAGCATCCTGAAATTTTCCACATTGGCAGGACGAGCCATCAATCATGGGGAATTTGCCGAAAATATCACAACCCATGGACTCGAATTAGTCAGGACGCACCCTCTCGACCGGCTGCTGATAGGCGAAGCTGAACTTGAAATCACCCAGATCGGTAAGGAATGTCACGGCACTTCCTGTGCTATTTTCAAGGAAGTTGGCAACTGTGTGATGCCCAAAGAAGGAATTTTTGCAAGGGTAATAAAACCCGGGAAAATTGAACCCGGAGATGAAATGTTTTATCTGCCCCATGTATTTAAAACACTTGTTATTACCTTGAGCGATCGTGCGAGCCGGGGAGAATACACGGACCGTTCTGGACCCGAAATAGAAAATAAGCTCACCAGTTTTTTTGAAAATCAGGGTTTTAAATACGCATTCGATAAAATACTGATCCCTGATGATGCAACAACGCTTTCAGGTTTATTAGAAGAAGCCTGTGAATCCGGGGTTGATTTTGTTTTTACCACCGGGGGAACAGGAATCGGCCCCCGCGACATCACACCA